>JADHED010000874.1_pt1 | contig 29588 bp, 24 predicted proteins | sample 8952041 | NCBI WGS metagenome assembly JADHED01 (sample SAMN16124423, study PRJNA663239) | bioreactor sludge metagenome | isolation source: sludge (control) | place: India:Bengaluru | collected 2018-09-08
CCTACGCCGCACCGCCGTTGGGCCGGTGAATACGTGGTGCACGAGTCGTTCCCGAGGAGCGGATCGGCGTGGACCATTCGACCCGCCTGAGGCGGCCGAGCAGTCATCGGAGTGTTCGGCTGCGGGGACGGAGCAACGGACGGCACCCGTCGGCTCTCCGAGGCGCAACCGGTCCCGAGTGCGAGACATAGCAGCCATGCCAACGCCGCGCCGAACGTCCTGAGAGGGAATCGCTTCATCTACATACCGAGAAGGACTGGGGCTGCACAGCCCCAATGGGCGCCTACCCCAGAAAGCGGCGGATCGAGTCTACCACGCGCGAGGCGGTCTTGCCGTCCCACAGATCGGGGGCGGGCTTCATAGGCTCCGGGTGGTTCAGGATGCGGGGCGCCTCGGACTCGAGCTGTTCGATCGGGCACAGACGGTTGGTCCCCTGGGTGATGGTGATCGGCCGCTCCGTGTTGGGGCGCAAGGTCAGGCAAGGGATGTTGAGATACGTGGTCTCCTCCTGGATCCCGCCTGAATCGGTTATGGCGATCCGGCAATTGAAAACCAGGTTCATGAACTGGACGTAACCGAGCGGCTCGACCAGGTGGAGGTTCTTGCAGGCGGCCAGGCGCGGGCTCAAGCCGTTGCGTTCTATGTTTTTGCGGGTTCGGGGATGGATCGGAAATATCAACGGCAGACGCTCCGCGAGCGTGATGAGCGACTCGCAGATTTTCTCTAACTCGGCGGGGTCGTCCACATTGGCAGGCCGGTGGATGGTGGTCACGCCATAGCGGCCGGGCGTTAGGCCCTGGCGCGCCACTTCTTCATCCCTCTCGATGGCGGGTCGCATCATTTCGAGAGAATCGATCATGATGTTCCCCACCCGTTCGATCTTCTCCGGCGCGATCCCTTCGCGAAGCAGATTCGCGTCTCCGTCGGACGACGGCGTCCAGAGCAGGTCGCAAACGGCATCGGTAACGATGCGGTTGATCTCCTCCGGCATGGTGCGGTCGAACGATCGTAACCCGGCCTCGAGGTGCGCCGTCTTGATCCCCAGCTTCACCGCGGCCAATGAAGCGGCCACGGTCGAATTCACATCCCCGATCACGATGGTGAGATCCGGTCGAGCACCCATGATCTGCGCTTCATAAGCGATCATGGTTCGGCCCGTCTGCTCCGCGTGGGTGCCGCTGCCCACGCCCAGATGGATGTGCGCCTCGGGCAGCCCGAGGTCCTTGAAAAACGTATCCGACATCTTGAAGTCGTAGTGCTGGCCGGTGTGGACGATCACCGGTTCGGCCCAACTCTCGCACTTCAAGGCATGGTACAGCGGTGCCATCTTCATGAAGTTCGGGCGCGCTGCGGCGATCAGGTGGATGGTCTTCCTGGGAGTACTCAATGATCCCCGATTCTTCAGAGCTGCCTGGTGTTGCAGCGAATCGTTTATAACGTGACTCTCTTTATCAACTTTTTCCACGTGACCTGAGGGGTCGGGGGTACCGCAGCCCATGATCACCAACAATCCCCCTCCCCGCAAAGCGCGCCGATGAAGCATCCGCCTCCGCCGCCGCCTCCGCCTGGCGCGCTTCCACCGGAACCGGAGTCGGTGGCGCATAGCTGTGTCGTGCCTGCGCTGATCCGGACGCAAGCGGAGTTGGAATAAAGACTTTCGATTCCGGCGATGTCGACGGCCGTAACAACGAGATAGTAAATCCCGTCTCCAAGCCCCGTGATGGTGGCAGAAGGATTGGCGGGATCGATTTCCTGGACGCCTATGTGTGCGAACAGATTGTAGGGCGGGCCGTCGCTGTCGTATTGGTAATAAACATTGTAACCACTGATGTCGGACTCGGAGGTCGCATCCCAGGCAATCGTCACATCTGCGGAGTACACCTGGGATGCGCACAGGAATCCACCCAGCAGCGCTGATACCAAATATCTTGTCACGGTTCCACCCCTTACGAGAGAGGTTTTCATGTGCCTCCTTCCCGGGCAGTGGTCATCCCTGCAACGTGGATAAACGTTCGCGGGCCTGGACGGTTGTAATAATACTGGATGTGCCGTGGATGCGGCCCTCCGCGATGATGGAAGGCGCAGGTACTTTGCGATGGTAGCCCCGGCTGATCCAGCCGGCGATAGGGTTCTCGCGACCCGTCTGAATGGTGACATCCAGCCGATCGTCCAATTGCATGACCAGGGTGACTTCGTGCCGTTCGATGATCAGCGTGTGAGACTGCTCCTTACGAACGCTGCACTCCTCGGAACAATGGAAAGCAAAAGCGATGGAATGGGAACCGGCGGTCTCGAGGTCGTCGCGGATCGTGAGACGTCTGGCTTGCCCGTCAAGTTCAAGGCTGCGGCGGTGAACGACGGGATCCCGGAGGCGGCAATAACCGTCATGCTCTGCCACGATTCGGCCGCCACCGGGGAATGGATCCCATGAAAGGCAACGGGCGTTCGCACGTTCGCCCCACATGAACGATCCGACCATCAGCGATTGATCGATTCCGTCCACCGCCACGGTGTTGTGCGCCCGGGTGCTCCGGAAGTAGGTGCGCCATTCGGGGAAGGTAAAGTAGTCGTATGTCCCAGGATCGACGAACACGTCTTTACCATCGACTCTCAGGCTGAAGCTCAAAGCGTCCGCGTGCCCATGCGCTGCGATCGATCCATAGCCCAGTTCGCCGCAATCGAAAAGCACGCTCATCGCCGGTCGGCCGTCCGAGCCAACCGCGCACTGTAGCAGGTAGTACCCCGAGCTTGCGAAAGCCCGTGATCCTGCGACTTGAGCAGGCGGGCATGGAAGCGCATCGAAGGCCTGCCGGCTCTCCTGGCCGAGCAACCACAGCGCCGGCTCGGAATACTCGGGGCAAAGAGCCTTGAAATCGGAGCGCCGGAACACGATGGCGGCCGCCCCCAACCACCCCCTGAACCCCATGGCACGGCCCCCGATATCGAGCACGTACCCGTCGTCGGCATCGCCGAACATGGGTGCACGTTCGCAGCCTTCCAGCATGGCGGCCGCAAACGCGAACATCCCTTCCAGCCGCTGCCAATATGTCTGTGGGAACTCGTTGCCTGTCCAGCGCCCCACCAGTCCGGCAATGAGGTAAAACTGCAGCACGAAGAGGTGATATCCGAACGCCTGTTCCCGGGTGCACCCGTCGGCATATGACTGGGCGATGATCTCCCGGCAGAGCAGGGCGCGGCTTTCATCCCTCCATCTGCCCGCATTCGGCAGCATCCGGAAAAACGAGCTCGCCACGAAAACACCCGCGGCTTCGCCGACCAGGTGGTTATTGGCCGATGAGCCTCTCGAATACTTGCGCGTGATCTCCCAGAGGTGCAAGTAGACGCTGTGCAGCAGCCGATCCCGGAACTCGCCGGAGACCAGCCCCGATTCGCGGATCAGCTCGACCGTCCAGACCCAGTTGATCAGCCGGATGCCGAGTTCGAGCGGGCTGCGCCAGTTCATGCCTCGGCCGAACGGGCACTGATCCATCCAGCTCCGCAGCTGGGCAACCGCCTCCGCTGCGAAACGTCCCTCTCCCGTTGCGCGATAGGCTCGCCCCAGCACGACGAGATGGTGGTGTCGGTTGGGTTCCCATACCAGCTTGCAGTCGCCGGTGATCCGAAAGTCGCGGTAGTCGATGGCGGGCGCGTAGGTCAGCGGCGCTCGGATGCCGTGCCCATGGTCGCGGTTCCAGTCGATGGGGTCGCCCAGGAACGCGTCCTCCAGGTCGAAGTAGCTCAGCCGATGCGCACCGATGCGTTCCGCCTGATGCACCAACGCCTGCATCGCCGGTTCTGGCAGCATTGGCATGGCGCCGGCCTCCGGCAGGTCGAGTCGAAAACCATATCCGGTTTCAGTAGGGGCGATCTGAGTAGCCGAAGAAACGGACGGGTATTGGTGAAGGGCGACCCGACACCAATCGATGACATCGCGGATCTCCGACCTCACCCGCCAGAGGATCTCCTCCGCAGACATGGTCGACAACCGTTTAATGTACCAATTCAGGGGTTGCATGGGAACACTCTTCCGGAGATGCGGGAGGGTCGCAGCGATGCCCCACCCGGGGAAAGCATAGAAGGCGGGGCATCTCTTCCAGAAACGCCGCGGAAGAACGGCCTCATGAATTCGTGTCGCCCCCCGGTAGTCATCAGCGTCATGGCGAATTGCCGCGGGTAGACTCAATCGCCCCGATACTCCACGGAGGCCGAGGATTCCGTTCCTTTCCGGCGGCGTCTTTCCATATGTCCACTCCATAACGCGTCCGGTAGTCTGCAAACACGCTTTCCTCTGCCGGGTTCGCGGCATCTGCGCAAACGCTGTTTGGAGCCAGCGAAAAGTCGATAGGAGGGTTTACTAACCCCAAGGGACCCACCTTCCGGTGCCGCTCTTGGCCTTGACCAAGAGCGAACTGATCCACCGAGGCATACTTAATTGCCCCTGAACAGGCTGGCCCGCCGCAGAATCCGAAAGAGAGCTGAGGCGAGCTATACGCGTTGTAATCCATCGACGGATATGTCTGAGTATTGATGTTCGGGCAAGTTGTGGCCTTGGGGCTCGAAAATATGTTGTTTCTGACGGGGAAGGCGACATTCGGCACGATCGAAAGGTAAATGTTCGAATCGTGAACCGTATTGAAAAAGACAAACAGCCCGCCCTGGTTGCGAAAGCCGATTGCCCCCCCGTTATATGCGTTACAATCACCCGTTTCTATGTCATAGATGATGTTACCGATGACATACCACGGACCGCCTCCACCGCCAGAAGGCCCAGATATATATATGCCACTGTTGGAGCTATACACTCTATTCGACAGGAACCACACTCGCTTGGGATCATACTGCCCTCCGAGCCCAACGCCAGGACCGCCTTGACCACCACCTTTAATGCCCCAAACAGTATTTTGAGAAAAAACTACATCGCTAGCATTTTTAACCCAGAACCCGGTTTGAAGATTCTCGTAGGCAACATTCCGCCCGATGTAAATGCGTTTGATAGCGTCGGAACGGTTCCTGGAGTCTCCAACCTGTATTCCGTCGCCTTGGCAATGATAAAATTGTGAGTCCACGATCCATTGGTCTGAACCAGCGAAGACCTTTATGCCGTGTCGGTCAACATCGGGGCCATTGTACTTCCAATTACCCTGATCAAATACGGTAATTCGATAAAATATCAGATTCGTTCCGCCTGCCCCTATACCTGCTCCATTGCTGCCGCCGTATGTGTTTTTAAACGAGCAGTCTCTGTACAGGTTAGAATCACCTGTATCGACCAGATTCGTCCCATTCAAATTTGAAGCGCGGAAATCAAGATTATCGATAATCAAGTGATGTCCGGAAACCCCGCACTCACCTGAAAATACAGGGCGTTTAGATGGGCTGTATCCCATGATCCAAATCGGAGACTGCGCTGTTCCACCAAATCTAATTGCAACCGGCTGAGCCATTTGACCATCGATGACTACAACGGATCCCGGCTTAGGAGAAGACGGCAGGCTTCCCCTCGGATTACCCGGGTATCCGTTGCCCGAATTCATTCCCCCCTGCTCTACAAAATAGAATCCTTCCCGGTTCGTGTTCCAAGGAACCGGTAAGTCCGGCCGCTTCTGGTCGAGATCCGAGGGCCAAGCAGGCGTCGGTATGCCCAATGGTGCGGTCCAAGACCATACGGTGTTGAGAGATAACGGCACCATGAGCGCCGTCAGAAATGCAATACCGAGGAGAGATATCGGCCTCATGTTGCAGTTTTCCCCCGCGTTATGGCGATTCAGAGTTCGTGGGACTACTAATGAATGGATCGAAGCCGCTTGAGGATCGGATGAAAAGCATTGGAAAAGCGCTCCGACACGCATATCGTGAGGAGCGCACGTTGGCACAACCGAGGGGCGGTGAGCAATCGGGTCTTTACCTCTTTCCGGCTCTTGGAATCATGTCAGAAATTCCAAGGTCAGCCCAACACCCTGCGGCTTGGCAGGCGCGCAATGCTATGGAACCACCCTTAGATTTTGAGGAGCAGCAGGTCTATCCGTTGCATTCGACCCATATTCGTACGCACCGATGTCCCACGTGTTGATAGGCCGGGCGGCTCCGTTGAAATCATACTGTATGCTGCGCCCATATCGCGTATTGAACGATGTGTACGCCGCTTCGACGGCTTGATAGGCGTTTCCGACAGCCGGACTCGAGGACTGCGGGGAAAGATCGGACGGCGCGCCGTTGAAAAGAGGGTTCCCGGTCCTCCGGTGGGCTTCCTGGCCGGTCGCTGCAGAAAACCCGCTGATGCTGCCGTACGTGGAGCCGTTGTATTCGACGCCCCAGCCGTCGCTGCTGTAAAGGTTGTAGTCCATCGTGGGCGCTTCACCGCCCGCATTGATCGCCGGGCATGAACCCGATATCTTAGAAGCGAAAATATTGTCTTTGACGACGACGCCTCCGGAGGGCGGAAGGGTCAGAAAACTGTCCACGTCGTATACCGTGTTGTGAAACGCGTAAAACCCGCCGTCGTTTCGATATCCAAGGGCGCCGTAGTCATACTCGTTGCAGGTATTGCTCTGGACATTGTAGATGAGGTTACCGACGGCATACCAGGGCCCGCCGCCGCCGCTCGCGGAACTGGCGATGTGGATACCTGCTTTTGTGTTGTAAATTTCGTTGAACAGAAACCATACATAGCGGGGGTCGTATTGCCCCCCCATGCCTTGCCCGACGCCGCCATTGGAATAAGAAATACTATAACAGGTGTTCTGGGAGAAAATGACGTCTGTCGCGTTCTTGGTCCACAGGCAGGATTGGAGGTTTTCGAAAAGCGCATTACGTGCCACATATACCCGGTTAATGGCATTGGGTGCATTGTTTTGATCTCCCACCTGCACCCCGTCTCCCTGGCAATGATACAATGTCGAATCCACAATCCATATATCCGAACCATCATATACTTTGACACCGTGTCGATCGACATCGGTGGTTAGCTGCCAATTACCCTGTTGAGAGACTATGTTGCTGTAGAAGACGACGTTTGTGCCTCCAATGGCAACACCCGCCCCGTAATTCCCGGTGCAGGTATTGGAGAATGTGGACCTGCGAACCATCACGTTTGCACCTGCTATCGCAAGGTTGCCATCACAGTTTGACCCGCTATTAAACGTTAACGAATCGAGAATAACGTAATTCCCGGTCAGTTCCCAGACCCCGGTTATGGTAGCCTTGCTGTTCGCGTTGTATGACATGACCCAGACCGGTGCTCCGGAAGTGCCGCTGAAGCTGATTGCCTCATCTCCGCTGATCGTACCATTCAAAACAATCTTTGATCCTGCGGCAGGGCCGGTCGGCAGCGAGCACCTTGCGGCGCCTGGATACCCATAGGTACGGGAATCTGAACACCCGGAGGCGCTGACATAGTACCACCCCGCCTGCTCCGTTACCCAAGGGGCCGGCAGCGCCGGTCTCGGTTGATCTATGCCGCCGCCAGGCCACGGTGGTGTGGGAATGCCGATAGGCGCCGTCCAACAAAATCCAGCAACCGGAGAAAGCCAAACGACGAAGGCAATAGCTATCAAAATCTTAGAAGGCTTCTGACATCTCATCTTCAGACCCTCCACCTCGTAGTTCCCTAATCGTTAATCGTTTCAGGTTACAATATGGCTCGCCCCAAAAACCGTTGCGGGAAAACGGCTTCGCGTATCAGCTTTGATTCATGTGCATTGAATGCGCACGTCCATATTCCTATAGAATAGGCAATTGCACTCGATAACCCCACAAGGAGCAATCGACCATAGTCCGCGGCTCCGAACAGTATGCTGACCACCCCCGGTATTGCCAGTGAAACAATCACCACCCCGAGAGTTCGGGCCACCTCGTTTAGGTATTCTTTATACGGCATTCCAGTCAGTCTGCACACGTAACCCGGCAGAATTAAGAGTTTTAACACAAATATGGGGGCTACCGCCCCAATGGCCACACCCTCGATTCCAAACCATCCAACCAGCAATAAACTCAAACCCAGGTTTGCCGCCGCCTCGACACCGTTGGCGATAGCATAGAACTTTAATTTGGATGTGCCGAAGAGGAGGGCGAGCGAGGCTGACTGCCACTGGCTGATCGTGACGCCGGCCGCCAAAATTACCAAGCATGGATAGGCATCCAAATATTCCGGCCCCATCCAACGTTCGATGAAAAAACGGCCCCATGCAATGAAGCCGAAGCCGATGAAGGTTGAGAGGCATATCGCTATTTTGGTTGAAAGGAAAAAAAACCTCTTCATCCGGGCCATATTTTTCTCAGCCTCAAGCCGGCTGAAGACGGGCAGGAGGACACCCATCACAGTCCCCATTAACGTCATGAAATTCATGATCAACGTGGATGCAATCCCATAGTGGGTCACGGCTGCCAGACTCACGAAAGAGGCGACGATGAATGAGTCAACATTGAACTTCAAGAGATCGCCCATTTGGATCACGAATATGTAGAGACCGAAGCCATAGAGCGTCCGAACGGTTTGTCTGGAGAGGTAGTCAGAGCTGATCCGCAGTTCGGGGTAGTTTCGTTTGGCAAAGTAAATATACCCGATTTTTTCAGGAACCCCTGCCGCGACCGTCACCAAAGCCATGGCTAAGATGCCATGCCCCAGGCTTAAGACAGCGACGATTCCAGATACCCTCAGAACCAGGCTCCCAATTTTCAGTACCGACATGATGTCGTACCGCAGCTGGGCCGTAAGGACTCCTCCAAACACCCTTACCGGAAACTCGACAGCAGTGTTCAATCCTAAAACAAGAACGACCTGCTGGAAAAGAGACGCATCTTCAGGGTTTTTGGCAATCAACGGAGCAATCAAACAGAGCCCCAGGGTCGCAGCCGTTACCACCACGGCGACCCCCGAATAAAGTGCCAACGCGTTGCTGATGACCTGGTTGCATTGCTTATTATCTTTGGCGCCGATAGCCCCGGCGATGTGCCGGCTGACGGCCGCCGTGATGCCGAGGTCTAAAAGCCCATAGTAGTCGATAACTTTGCCGACAAGCACCCAAAGCCCGTATATCCGGTCTCCGAGGCATCCGACCACGAACGGCATCAACACCAGCGACGCAATCAGTTGGGCCCCTAAATTCAAAACTCTTAAGGCAGAACCGGAAGCGAGTTTTCGAGAAATTATGCTCAAAAACGGTCTCCTGTCGAACTACTCAACTGAGGGGCCATTTTCCAAAGCCAGCATGGCGGCTATGGCTTCCTGCAATTCCAATAAAAAACACAAAAAAAATGGATGCCTAAAAATGGTAACGCCTGAGGATCGTTTTCAAACACACCAGAGAAAAGACGGCAAAGCTCTTTATCATCGGAAATTTCTTTTTTTCAAACTCATATGCACGTTTCAGGTAACGAGAGGCTCCATTGTAATCCGCGCACTCGGAATACAAATAACCTATCTCTTTTTCCAATTCTGCCATTCTCGATAAAACCTCTTCGGAGTGCTTCGCATAGTATTCTTTGTCGTCGAAGGCACACTCTTTAACGGTGGTAAGAAGCGTGTTCAACCCTTCGATATGACGCCGTTTCCTTTCCCGATGGGCTCCCAGCTTTTTTGTTATGAATCGTGTGGCCTGGCCGTCGTGGTAGTTCAGTCGGTATGTGGGAATTTCGATGAATCCGACTTTGAATTCCTTGCAAATTCTTACTACAAAATTATAATCCTGGCCGTATTTGAACCTCTCATCCTGGTACCCGACCACATCCAGTATCTGTCTTTTGAACATGACCGTGTTGGACATGACCAAGGTCCCCATTAAAACAAATTCAAAAATTCTGCCGCAGTAGAACGGAACCACTTTTTGAACACAACGGATATTTATATTTTTTTTCTCAGAGTAGATGGTGTCGTATGCAAGATTGTGAATTTTATAGGTCGGATGATAGTTTCTCAGATGATATTCTTCGATTTTCCCATCGGGAAAAACACCCGACACCTCTGTGGATATCATGGCAATCTGGGGATTTGCCTCGATCACCTCAACTTGGATTTCAATCTTGTGCGGGTAGTAGCTATCGTCCGAGTCCAAAAAGCAGATATAATCTCCCCGCGACGCTTTCATACCGAGGTTTCTTGCATTCGATGTCCCCGTATGGTTCGCATGGATAGTTCGTATGCTTCCGGCATACGGTCTCAACACATCCATGGTCCCGTCCGTGGAGCCGTCGTCCACGACGATTATTTCTATGTTTGTGTAGGTTTGTTGAAGAACGCTTTCGATGGCCTTCGGAAGCAGATCTGCCCGATTGTAGGTTGGGATCACCACGGAGACAAGAGGGTTGAAATTCATATTTTCGCTCAGTTGGAAATTGTCGGCAACGCACTGCCGATCTCTGCCGATGCGGCTCGAGATACTTCTCCTCTTTGACGCTTGAGGTGTTCACGATAGTGGATCAACGCCGCCAACCCCAATGCCGAAGAATGCTGATTCGACTTTTGCGGCTTGATCGACCGGCTCCACCTCCACCCGCCGTCCTTCAGCTGCGCACGAAGTATTCTCCCGATCCACGCCGGTGGGATTGAATGTGAACGTCCCAGCCACTGCATGAGTAAGGTTCTTTCGGAAAACAGATCGGAAGCGCTTTCATATTTCTGAGCGTTCATCATTGTTGCCAGGCACGCTTCGATTTTTTCGTCAAGCATGGGGCCTGGGATCGAGCTGAACTTTTTTAATATGACACACCCGATCAGAAAATGGGTGGTGCCATATCCCCCGTTGTCATCGATTCTGCCCAACTCCTGCAATACACGTTGGTCCAGCCCCAACCGGTCGGCATAGAGGCAGCGGACAAGCGGTTTTTCAACATCGCTCAGAGCGCTTAGATCCACTGCGTTTGCGTGGTTTGATGAAACGGATCCCGGGTCGTACTTCGAATCGAGAAGTCTTAAATGCGGGTCTTTCATTTTATTTGTATAAGAAACTATTTTGTCGTCAAGTACCGCCAGCCGCTCGTCGAACGATTTGTTGATCATGAGGGTAAACGTTGCGATCGCATCGAAAATCATCTCCTCCTGGCGTTCGAAGTATTTTATGCCTTTCCCGATAGCGGTCTCCAAGTCCTGGCAGGTTTTATCCGGGTGCTTTCTCATGTATTGGTTCAGGACTCGGTTTGCGGCCGGAACGGCGATGCGGTCGACAATTTCACCAACCCGGAGGTAAAACCGATCGATTTTTTTCAGGAAATTTGAGTCGATGTCGTTTTTGGTGTAAGTCGCGCCGGCCATGTGATTCATCCCATTAAACGTCTGTTACGTTATCTTCAATGTGTTCGTTTCTGTTATTAAATTTTCTAATCGATTCATCAATGGAGCGCCGCTTCAGCACCTTGATGATTTTTCCATAAATATTGTTTTTGTAAATGTAGCAGATGGAATGCGGGATTACCCGATCCGTCCACTTGCTTTTCCAATCCGATTCAAACCCGAGTAAATGAACCTCGGAAATATCTTTTTTGATACAATCTTCGACAATGGCGTGTGTCAGTAAATGGCCGAAGGCTAAATTTTTAAGATTTTGATCCCAGCCCATTTTTAAACCGAAATACCTGTTTTGGTATTCAAAACCCAATGAGACTCCGCCTAACTGACCATCCAATTCAACGGCATGCATCGAAAGGCATCCCAATTCATCCCCTGCCTGGGCGATTTCCTGGATGAATCTGCGTTCTTTTTCTTCCGACAATATTGCGGACCCGGCATCGCCTTTCCAACCGGACGCTTCAAGTTGGTATAGCCTTTGAAGAACGGCATTGTCAGCCCGCACGAAATGATGCATTTTGATCCCGCCGGCCTTATCGCACTTGTTCAGTGATTTTCGAATCGCCCTCCGGAGGCTGGCGCTTCGCGCTGCGGATATCGGGCCCTCCACATGCCTCATTTCTGACAGTGGAAGGTAGGGGCTGTTCATATACCGCCACCGGCAGGTCGAAAACCCATCTTTAGCCGCATTTTTCAGCAGCTCGATGGCAGCACCCTCTCCCGGGACATTCGGAATCTCAATGACGTCCCAACTGTCGATGTCCCGCAGCAGTGTCCAAAGCTCTTTTGCAACCGCGCTGCGATCGGATCCATCGCCGATGGGAATATCAAAAGGAAACAGTTGAAATTCAGACGGCCCTCTTAGTATTCTCGTCGGCAGAAACGATAGCCTTCTGGTGTAACCGACCAGCGGCAGCACGGCCGCCAAATTCCCGGAGATTCGAACGGTCAATATCAAAAATTGCTTTTTTCTTTGTTTCCTGAAGTAAGCCGCCACCCATTCCGGACGGCAAAAAGGCAGTGCATTCAGAGGCGAGCTGCATATCCTTTTCCACTCCTCCGCAACTTCTTCCACCACCTCCGGACCGCCCCAGACGGCTTCTCGGACGATACCTCCAACACTCCAACGTTTTTTTTTCAAGGAAGAGTACCACCCTGCTTTTCAGCTGGATCGATGCGTTGTTGTCGACAGGATCCCGATCATGGAAACAGTCGATATCCGAAAATGCCTGATAAAAAGATATATCTCTATTTTTGCTTTTGCAGTAGAGGGTGAATGCAGGGTTAGCCGCCATGAGCAACCGGCAGAATTTCTACCGGAATGTTTTGTTCACTGTTCGCCAAACACGCCAGAGGATTCGGACCCCGACACCGGGAAGCCGGCTTAGGAATTTTAGGAGGAGACCATCGCGGTGAATCTTTGCGAGATCCCGCCGGGCCGATTTGGTGAGGCCGCGATGCAGCATTTCCCGGGCGTGTACATAGAACATTCTCTCCACGGCTGCATCGTAATCTGCTTTATACCTTTCAAGGAATTTCTTGTCATTTCCATAGGTCCTCTCAAGAATTACAAGACGCACCTCCGCTTTTGTCAAATCGTCCACACCGGTCAAGCGCGGGCCGTTGTGGCCGTGGTTGATGGCCGTCGGACAATCCAGATACGCTGCGTCCCCGTGTTTGGAGAGGCGGACATAGCACTCGTAATCCTCAAACGTCGGCAAATCTTCTGGAAACCGTAGGTGCTCCTCAGCAACGTCATGACGGACGACGGAAGTCCAAGCCGGGGTGTACGACGCCCACAGCATGATATTATAGATGTTGCCGATGTGGACCTTGAAATCGCTTCTGCCATTCGGAAGTCCTGCGAACCGCGAGTAGGGCACGCCCGGGGCGATGATCTCGCTCCAATCCCTGAAATCGCCCGTCCAGGAGACCAACTGCATCTGCTCCAGTTCCTCATGGCCTCTTTTATTGTGAAGAATGTCAAAGTTGCTGAACGAGAAGAGGACGTTCGATACGGCCAAGAATGAACGATGAATATCCAGATGGTCGGGCATCCACTCGTCGTCGGAGTCCAAGAAGGCGATCCAATCTTGCTTCGCGAGCTGGACGCCTTTATTTCTAGCCGCTCCAGCTCCTCGGTTCGCGGTCTTGACGTAGCGGATATACCCAGCGTATTTCGCAAGAGCCTTCTCCGTCTGATCAGTCGAACCGTCGTCGACGACGATGACTTCGTCACCCGCCGAAACCGCTCTCAAAGCGGAATCAATCGCGCGGGGGACAAGATCCTCCCGGTTGTAAGTCGGAATGATGACGGACACTCCCGTTCCGCAGTTCTCCCTCAACGCTTCAGGCCCTTTCTCTCGTTTTCGCTGTGCCCCAAGGCCCGGCACCAGCGTTTGAGCCGTCTCAGCCGGTCGACGCCCGACAGCACCATTCTGCCGGGAGCAGTTGTCCCGAAAATCCCGGAATTCAGGGTCCGCCGGCCTGACCACAACTGTTCGATGAAGGATCCTTCCTCCGCACCGCTGTCGATGTAGGCCAGCCGACCGCATTCAGCGGGGGTGTTGCGAATAAATTCCAGCTCGTTCAGCAGCCCGGGGGCCATCTTCGCGTAGCCGGGGTCCCAGCCGACCTTGAATGCAAAACCTGCGCCACCGGAAACGAGATTAACCGTGGAGGCGATGACGATCCCTCCAAGGGACAGTTCCGTAAACAAGACCTTACCCGCATCGCGGAATCCGGCGATCATTTCACGGAAAAACGCTTCGTGCGAAGGTGTGGAACGCAGGGACGTCCGGTTTTCACCCTTCCACCCCAAGTGCTCGATTTCAAGAAAGCGGTCAATGCTTCTATCTTGGACGTCGGCACCGAAAAACGCTCTCCACCGGACATCGCCCTGCTCTTCCAATCGGCGCTTCAGCCGCCGCAGTTCCTTGATGCGCCGGGGGGCCACCTGAGTGCGGACATAGGTGTCACCGCTCTCGGGGGGAACGAAGACCGCTCGATAATTCCGCGTGCTCTCATGCCACGTCAGGCCGAACTCCTTCGCAACCGCCGCGATCAGCTCGGCCTGGGGCCCTTCCGCGGCGCAGTTCACAAACGCAACACCGTGCCACGTTGCCTCTTTGCCGCAGAAAAACTTGAAAAATGAGCGCGCAGCGGCTTCCGCCACCTCCTTGTCAAGGAGCAACCCCGAAAGATAGGAGTGAAGGCAGCCATACGCCCGCAGGTGCGGGAGCGGAAATTTTTTGGTCCCCTGCGACCGTACAAAAACACCGGCTCCGACCAGTTCCGGCGACTCTGCGGCGGTCTTCTCGACAAAAACGAACACCGTCCGGCCTAAATCTTTCGGGCTGCCGAGGCGGCGCAGAGCCGGAGTGACGAAGCGCGGCGAGAGATAGGCATTGTTTTCCAGCGCACGTTCCTCGAGGCACTCCCACGACGCGAGCGTTTTTGGGTCCAGGTCCTTGAACGGCACCAGACGAACGCTGAATCGATCGCGCGGCATGGACCTGATCGATTTAGGCATCGGGATCAAGCGCTGCCGCTTCCTCCCCCGGCGTTCGGCCAAAAAAGCGCTTGATCCGTTTGGCCAGAATCAACGGCAGAAGGCGGCTCCCAACGCGGTAGCCGGTCCACCGGACCGTCTTTTTCCGCCCCGTGGCCCAGTCGGTCTTGTGTTTCTCGGGTTTCCCGTCCTCTTTCATACTCAGCAGGTCGACTTCTCGAAATGCTCTTTCGAAAGCATCCCTGAAGATTTCTGCATGAAGAACGACCGCCGGCGAATAGGTGGCATATGCAGGCGCGAAAGCGGTGTGCCGGCCATATGTCACGCCTTGCCCCAAAAATTGAACCGCACTGGCCATGTCCTCTGCCCCGCTGATCAGAAAGAAAACCTGGGCCTGTCCTTTCCCTGCCAGGCGGACCAGAAGTTCTTCGTAAAACGCCAAATGCCGGTCGTCCTTCGCGACGCCGATCCCCGCCTTGGCTTTCCACCCCGACCGTTCGATGGCGACGTAGCGGGAAAGCGCTTCTCCCATCCGGGCCGGCTCGGAAACCTGCTCAACCCTATACCCGCCGGGCAGAGATGCGAGGCGCTTGGTTTGCCGGCGCCAATTTCTTTGCGTCGCACTTCCGAGGCTTTTCAGATACTCCTCCCAGGGCCCACGCACAGAGATGTAGTAATCGACGACATCCGCCTGCTTTTCCCAATACCACCCGGACCGCAAAAGAAAGGGCCAGGCCCGCCCCTCCGGACCCTCCAGCGGCTGTTCGATGAGATCGAGCACTTCCCAGGATCGTTCATTCTCGCTCAGGAAAACAAGAATCCTCTCATAGAACGCCTCCTCGCCTTTCTCCGCAAGGATCCGGGGACGATCGCCTTCCCAGGCAGCGATGAAACGTATGACCCTGTAAGGAATACCCCGTATTGCACTCCGCCTCACACAGAAGGGAGCGATCCCGAGGACGGCGGGTCCATCCGAAAGCACGAGGATGAACAACCGGTCGGTGGGGTTATGAAAATGCTTCCAGGCAACGCGGACATAGTCGAAAGATGAAAAAACGGATGCCGAGGTCTTCTCCGCCAGGCGGTTCCACTCTTCTTCCAGCGCATCGAACCCGTTTTCCGTATCAACCACTCGAATTTGCATGCCTTCGTCAAACCCTTCAGAGCAGCCAGGGCAGAGACCCTCAGTCAATCGTGCAATCGTCGGAGGGCTCCGCCACGGTGCTTGCGGCATCCGCCTGCGTTCTTCCCCGGAATAGATTCTTGAACCGTTTCGCGACAATCAGCTGGCGAATGCAGCTCCGGGTGCGGTACCCCGTCCATTGAAATGTCTCGCGCCGCCCTTTGCACCAGTCGGTCTTGTGCCTCGGCGGAGGGCCGTCTTCTCTCAGCGCCAGCATGTCGAATTCCTTGAAACTCCCTCCGAAGTACCCCTGGAACACCTCTGCGTGCAACAAAATGCCGGGAGAATAGGCTTTGTGAGCCTGCGCAAAAGACAAGTGCCGTGAATACACAACGTTTTTCTGAACGAACACCATATTGGCAGCTATATCCTCTCCACCGCCGACCAAAAAATACAGAGCGGCAAGCCCTTTTGCGGCCAGGCGAGCGAGAAGGTCCTGGTAAAATGAAATGTGCCGCTGGTCCTTTGCTACACCGACTCCCGAATCCGCTTTCCAGCTCTGCCGTTCGATGGCGATGAAGCGGGAGAGACCTTCTCTCATCCGGTCCGGTTCGCAGATCCGCTCCACTATGTAAACTCCGGGAATGGATGAGAGCCGCCGTGCCTTACGCTGATACTCATGGCGCGTGTGGGAATCGAGGGTTTTCAGGTAATCCTCGCAACTCCCTTTCAGGGGTATATAGTAATCGATGGCATCCGGCGATCTTTCCCAGTACCATCCCGGTTCGCTCAGAACCCCCCGTCCTCGACCGGCCGGTCCCTCGGAAACCTGCTCGATAAGGCGACCACTTCACAGGAGTCGCATTCATTGTTGAGAAACAGGAGAATTTCGCGCCAGAACACATCCTGGCCCTCAGCGGCCAGAACCCCAGGGCGATCTCCCTCCCACGCCGCAATGAACCGCATCGACCTGTATGATATCCCCCGCCTCTTGCATCGTGTGATGTAGAAAGGGGCGATCCCCACGATGGAGGGTCCATCCGAAAGCACGAGGATGAACAACCGGTCGGTGGGCTTGTAAAAATGCTTCCAGGCAACGCGGCAGTAGTCGAAAGACGAAAAAATGGAAGCCGAGGTCCTGTCCGCCAGCCGGTTCCACTCGGCCTCCAAGGCATCAAATTCCGATTCGGTATCTACCAGCCGAAGTTTCATTTCACCCTGATCCTCTGCAAAAGTTGTTTATACGATCTGCGGCAGGAAGCGCTTTTCTCTTCGGGTGGGTGCGATGGCGGAACCTATCAGTTGCAAGGGGCGGCGGTTCTTTGAGCGTCACGGTACACTTCGCGGGTCCGATAGGCCACCCGCGCCGGGTGAAAGCATTCCAAGGCAATAGCGCGCGAGCGCTCGCCCATTTTTTTTCTCAACTCGCCGTCCTTCAAGAGCAGTGCCAAACGATAGGCGATGTCTTCAGGGCGGTGCGGGTCGACCAAAAAGCCCGTTTCGGCATGGCGGACCATATACGGCATGCCGCAGCGATTCGAAACAACGACGGGAACCCTCGCGGCCATGGCCTCTTCGATGCCCAAGGGGGCGTTTTCCTCCAGAGAGGTCAGGGCAAAGACAGCGGCGCCGGCAAGTTCCCGCCTCACCTGCTCGCTGCTGATGCCTCCCAGCAGATGAACCCTGTCCTTCAGAAACCCCCTCCGGAGCCTCTCCTCGACGAGCCGTCCGTAGCGCGGTTCGACGATTTTCCCGGCCAGCCGCAATTGGCAATCGATCCCCTGCCGCACCAGAATTTCGAACGCATCGATCAAGGCCAAGGTATTCTTCCGCGGCGAGATCACCGCCGCACAGAAGATGGCCCCGGCTGTCTCGCACCGGTCGATCGCGAAGAAGGACTGGGAAACCGGGTTCTCGATGTCGTGGATGGTGCCGCGGGCGATGCCCGAGATTCTCTCACGAACGTATGGGCTTATGGAAATGATGTGCGGCTGGTCCGCCCATCCGGAGGTTTCAACCCATTTCCAGATTTTGGACCTCAGCTTCGGGAGCTTGACGCCGGATACGAGCGTGTCGGCATGGATGAAGCCGTGGACGGTGAAGACCCTCGGAAGGCCAAGCCCCTTCACCATCAACCCGTAGGTGTCGTGGGAATGGACCACCTCCGGGTTGAGCCTTCTCAGATAATCGCAGACCGCTCGCCGCCCGGTGGTAATAGCCGTCGTCAGCACGCTGCCTTTCGGGGCCGGAAGCCGGTGAACCGTAATTTTTTCAAATGAGCCCGTTTCGGCCGCGGATACCCGGGGATCGCACGTCACCACGTGGATATCGAGGTCGCCCAATTCGGCAAGGGCCTGTGCGAGGTTCACACTGACCGCTTCCACACCGCCTTGAGGCTTGGAAAGGTCCCGCGGGAAGCTGGTGACGAGCGCCACTTTCATGGATCGACCCGCGTCCCTTCGCTCAGTGCATCGGTGAAAACATCTTCGAATCTTCGCATGGCGGGATCCATGGCGTGGTTCTGCAGGAAGTAATTTCGCGCATTGTCGGACATCAAACGCCGCAGGCGGGTATTTTCCCAGAGCCGACGGATCCCCTGGACCACTTGAAGCCCGTCGGCGGCATGGACTCCCAACCCTCGCTCCGAAATGAGGTTGTCCGGGTCAACGGTGGAAACGATCGGAAGCCCGTAGCTCCACGCCTCAAGAAACGTGTTGGGAAACCCTTCGTAGGATGATGTGCAGCACAGAACCGATGCGGTCTTGTAAAACTCGGTCATTCGATCCCTGCCGAGGTGACCATGAAGGGTCACGTTCCCCAAGGACCGGGCTTTCTCGAGCAGCGGCCGGGTGTAGCCCTCCCCCGCGTCGGCCTTGCCGGCAACCTCGAACCGGACGTCGGGCAACCCTTCGGCCGCATCCAGAAGAACCTCCAGGCGTTTGACGGGAGCAATCCTTCCCGCCCATGCGACGCGGAAGGGTTCGAGAGATGCACCCAAAAAAGGCTTGTGTTCATATGCAGACGGACCCGGGCAGGGCATGGGCAGCGCAGCGGCGTCCAGCCCGAAGCCTTCCTCGAGCATGCGCTTCTGCTTTCGGGTCTGCACGATGATCCGATCTGCGTGCTTCAGGCCGTATCGATACAGAATGCGCTCCCGAAAGGTCCGCATTTCCGGCAGCCGCGGGTCGCAATCCGGATCGCTGGCCACCGAGTACACGAAGCGCCGGCCATGACGGCGGCACCACCCGGCAACTTGCCCCGTCACATACTCGCCGCAGTTCTGGTAATACAACTCCGCATCGGCCCTGCGCAGAGCCCGATTCAAGCTGCTCCAGCGGGGGTGGAAAAAACGCAAGCCGGGCAGTCCCTCGTCCCGCCTGCACAATTTCAACATCCGGACACCGTCGATGAAGAGCCCGTCCTCCTGGCCCTCGTCCCAGGTCACCATGGAAACCTCATGGCCCCGCTGGGCCAACCAACGCGCCGTGAGGCTGGTCTGCCGTTCGACACCCCCGCTATGGCCGTCAAAACCGCCTTTCATGGCCCCGAAAGCGAAATGAGCTACGATGCAGATGCGCGCCATCAGTCGCCCAGGATGCATTCGAGGGCATCGTCGCCGCGGCGGCGTCGAACAGCCGCTTTCAGCTCCGATGGTTGCGTGATGTGCCAGAGGATCTCGGATCGGCGGCTGGACGCGGGCAGGCTGACCCGCCGCAGCGCGAACGGGTCGGCGTTGCGGCCGTTCAGTCCCTCGATGGTGGTCACGGCGGCACGGTACCCGACCTCCTGCACAATCGCCAGGGATCGCCGGCTGAAACTGCCGCTCGGGAAGCAGAACTGCGAACACGCCCTCCCGGTGTGCTCTTGAATCGCCGCTTTCGACAGCCGGCACTGCCGCCGCACCTCGTCGTCGGTCGCCATCCCGAGGCGGGTGTGGCCGACGGTGTGGCTGCCGAAGGTCACGAGCGGGTGGTCGGCTGCGATCGTGATTTCGTTCCAGTCGAGAACGGATGACCAGTCGTCCGTCTCAAAGATGTCGGCCAACCGATGCCCGCTCTCCTGCTCGAGCCGATCGGCGATCAATTCCATTTCCCGGACCATCAACTGGTCCGGGCGGTCGGCACGCTTGGCCGCGTCGCGCATCCGTTTGAACGCGGCTCGCACATCCTCCCGCCGGTCCGAGGAAAAACCGACATTCTCATTTCCCACTTTGAACGCGCGCCCTGCCAGCCGGGCATGCTGAAGTGCGTAATCGAGTCGATCGAACCAGAAGGGCTTGCGCTGTTCGACATGGCCGGCGGCCAGAAAAATGGTTGCCGGCACGTCGTATTCCTCCAAAATGGGCAGCGCGTGCTTGATCTGATTTCGGTACCCGTCGTCGAATGTCAGCACGACTGAGCTTGGTGTGAGCGGTGCCCTCCCGGTCAGCATGTCTACGGCTTGATCGAGGCTGATGAAGCGGTAAGACCGGGAGAGTATCCTGAGCGTCTTCCTCAGCCTGCGTCGTGAAAGCTGCGGCCGCAAGGGAACCCATGCGGAGGGCACGTCCTCGTCCATTACCCCGTGCAGCATCACGATGGCGATGGAGTTTCTCCGGACGAACCTGAGCAGGTGCGTCATTCCTCCCAAATGTGCAAGTGTTGGCTGCAAGCTCCGCATGGTGGCGGTCGTCCAGGATCAGGATAAGTGCCCGCTGGTCGTGGGCAGCAGGGAGGGGCGAAGATAGCGTCCGGTCGGCCAGATCTCGCGCAGAAACAGCATGCGGCTTCTCACATTCCGGTTGCCGACGAAAAAGTGGCGACCGAATCGAACCTTCGCCAGCCATTTCTTCTTGTGCTCGGACATTTCTCCTAAAAAATCATATGTTCTTATTCCCTCTGCGAAGCAATCCTCGAAGACCTTGGCGCGCAGAACGTTCCCCGTCCCGACACTGTAATCCGGATCGAATCCCTCCTGCAGCTGGTAGAAGCTGCCCCCGTACGCGTAGCCGACCTGAACCGCCTTGAAGTCTCCGCCGGACGACAGCCCATAGAACCGCAGCCAACCGTTATTGAACGCAATCGGCATGAACTTCCGGTAAAAGGCAGCCTCGGCAGGCTTACGTTGAAACGAGCCGTTGTCGCCCCGGCGCTGCCACCGTTTGGCGTGCAGGGTTAAAAGCGCGTCCAGATAGCGGTCGACATCCGCAGCATCGCGACAGCATGTAATGTCGGCCGACCCTCCGTTTAAGGCGGCCTTTTGGTGCCTGCGCAGTTCGGTCCGCCTCTTGCTCGGGAGCGACTGGAAGAAGACTTGGTAGCTCTCGGGCAGTTCTGTGCAGCCGAATTCGGCAACCCGTTCGCGGCAGGAGAACCCCTGGTCGCGGCAGGCCCGGCCGATGCGGTCGCTCGCACCGGTCCAATCGGGGATGTACGGCATCCAAATGCAGTCCCAGCGGTCGGTCGAGTCCGCCAGCGCCGTGGCGATCAGCGGATAGATCCGGTCCTCGAGGCCGCGCTGCACAATCCAATCCAGGCACTCCGCTCCGCTCGCGTAGTCCGCCATGAGCCTGAGCACCCGATACCGGATCGCCCGGAGGAGCCGATATTCGCTGGTGTAGAAGGGGGCTACTCCGACCAGCTCCGCTCGGGAATTGCGAACGATGACCGCGAGGGGTTTCACGGAAGCCCCTACAATCGAAACCCACGTTCGCACCCACTCCCAGGTCAGGAAGATGATATCCGCCCGCGAGGAGTGCAGCAGGTTGTTCCACTCATTCGCAAGGAGCTCGAATGACTCCCAGTCATCGATAATTTCCGTCCTGTACGGCTCCGCGGGCACTTCCATGCCCTCTTCCGGCCGTACCTGAGCGCATGCCGTGCCGCCGCTCATCGCCGCTCCCTCCCCCCGCGCATGTCCGCGAGCCGGTACGTCGAGCCATCGCTGACCGCATCCTCGATGTACATGCGGTACCAGGCTTCCACCGCGATGACACTCCATAGCTGCAGCGAGTAATCGCGGCGGCCTTCCAGGTGGTCTACGATCATGGCCTGCACGGTGTCGGGGTTGAGCATGCCGGATCGCTTCAAGTGTTCCCTCGAAAGGAACGTGTGCAGGAAATCGCGCAGCTCGCCCTTGAACCACTGTCCGATCGGCGAGTCGAATCCGACTTTTTTCCGTTCCACTATTTCGGGCGGGATCCAGGCTTTCGCGATTTCCTTGAGGATGTGTTTGCTGCGCAGCCCCTTGAGTCGATATTCGTGCGGCAGCGACGTCGTGTAGGCGACAAGGTCGTAATCGCAGTACGGCGAACGCACCTCCAGCCCATGGGCCATGCTCATCCGGTCCATGTAGGCAAGCTGATATTCCGGGAGGTAGCCTTCCACATCGAGCGCTGTCACCCGGTCGAGCAACGGCCTCCGATTATCGGACAGTTGGTGCACGAGGAAGGCATCACCCGGATGGGAAACCCCCTCGCGCAGCCGGCTCGAGAACAGGGCGGCATGGATGTCGGGGTGGATCAGCTTGACCCAACTCAGGTAAGCTTGGTCCGGGGGCAAATCGCCGCCGAGGATGAAACGCTTCGCTCGCTTTGCGAAGCGGCTTCCGCGCGTGGATTCCGGCCACGCGGCAATCACCCGCTCCAGCAGCGTTTTCCGGATGACGCGGGGAATGTGCCGGTAGTACTCGAGCATTCGCAGCCCGGAGTGGCGGGGGTAGCCGTAGAAGATCTCGTCTCCGCCCGTACCGCCGAGAGCGACCTTGACGAAGCGCCGCGTGAATTCACACAGGTGGTACACGAGAACCGATGTCGGTTCGCCATGAGGTTCGTCGTAGTGCCATAGAATCCGCGGCAGAAGTTCCACACTGGATCGGGCGTCCAGAATGAGTTCGTGGTGCCGGGTCCCGACATGGTCGGAAATGATCTTGGCGTACTTCAGCTCGTTGAACCCGCTTGCCTGATCCCGGTAGCCGACCGAAAAGGTCTGAATCTGCGCGGAGTGGCGCTTCATGAGGGCGACCAGCACGGACGAGTCGATCCCGCCGCTTAAAAAAGCGCCTACCTCCACGTCGCTCTTAAGGCAGATTCGGACGGTTTCGCTCAAGCGTTCGCCCAATTCGCGGGCGGCGGTTGGAAACGACACATGATTTCGGCTTTGAATGTTCGGCTCCCAATAGCGACGGACGGTGGCCTGACGGTTCTCCCACACCAGCATGTGGCCCGGGGGCAGCTTTCTGATGCCTTGGTAGAACGTTCGGTCGCCGGCTACGTACCCAGCGGCCAGAAAATCGAAAGCCGCTTGGGGGTCCGGAGTCCGCGATCCGAATCCCTGGAGGATGGCCTTGATCTCCGAAGCGAAGAATAGCGTCCCGTCCACGACCGCATAGAAAAGAGGCTTTTCACCGATACGGTCCCGGGCGAGGACCAGTCGCCGGCTCCGTTCGTCCCAAAGCCCTATGGCGAACATCCCCCGCAGGTGATCGACGAACTCAAGGCCGTGGTCTTCGTAGAGGTGGACGATGGTCTCGGTGTCCGACCGGGTGGCCAGCAGGTGCCCGCGCTCGGCCAGACGCGTGCGAATGTCGTCGTAGTTATAGATCTCGCCGTTGAAGACGACCCATACGTCTTTGCCCTCATTGGCGATCGGCTGCATTCCGGTTTCCAGATCGATGACGGCCAACCGTCGCATCGACAAACCGACATCCGCGCTCCCGTAAAATCCGGCGTCGTCGGGCCCGCGATGGGCCAGACTGCCGCACATGCGTCGCAGCAGCGCTTCATCATGCATTCCGGCGTATCCGGCTATTCCGCACATGCCTTGACCTCGTGTGTGTCCGGGCCCGCTGAGACTCGGGCGGCATCGAGTATCCGGTCCCATTTCTCAGCGGCATTCACAATCGAAAGCCGCTCAGCAGCCTGTTTGGCGGATCGAGAGAACCGGTTCAACATTTGTTCATCATCCAGCAGGCCCCCAATGCGGTCTGCAATAATCAATGGATCGGCGCCTCGGATCAGGTAGCCGTTCACCCCGTCGGTTACGAGGTCACCGAGATCGCCTGTTGCAGGGACGACCGCCGGCAGGCCGCATGCCATGGCTTCCATCATCGCCAGAGAAAGACCTTCCGAAATCGAGGTCAGGATGAAAATCCGGGCCTGGCGGAACCAAGGCGCCGTGTCCGCCTGAAAGCCCGCAAAGTGCACATTGCCGGACAGCCCCTTTTCGACGGAAAGATTCTGTAGTTCCTGGGCCAGTGGTCCGTCCCCGACGACAACCGCCGATATATCCGAGCGGGTTTCTTTCAGCACACGCACTGATTCGAGGAATGTATCGACCCGTTTGATGGGCACCAATCGACCGGCGAAAATCAGATCGTACTTCACAGGCTTGGCTGCCGGAGAGAAGAAGGCAGGGTCAATGCCTCCGGATAAAATCTGAACATGGGCCCGCACGTCCCGACCTTTGAAAAACCGCAGGGCGCTGCTCCCCATGGTGATCACGATATCGAAGGTTGACACCCACCGTGTGAGAATCCTTTCGAGCGAGGCATGGGGCTTCTTCAGTTTTTCGAACAGCCGGTTTTCGCTCAAAATCCCGCCGTCGAGCACCTCGGCCGGCCCCCCCACGCAGAAGTATAGAGACCGTGCACCGACCATACGCGCGACCAAGGCGGCCGCCAACCCGTTAAAGAGAAGATGAAATCCTCCTACTACGTCAGGTCTGGTTTTCAAGGCCATCATGGCGAACCAGAGCAGGCGTGCCGGTACGGCGCCTACCAATGAGTTCAGCCACACCGGAGGGTGGTACGTTCTCACCTTTTCCATTGTGGGAATCGGGAAACCCGTCACTACGGCCACCTCCCTGCACCGGGAAGACATGCATAGGGGTTTGAGATGAGCGAGAATCCAGTTAGCGGAATAGAACTGGCCCGTCAGCAGAATCCGGACATCCTTCCGGGCAGTCTGCTTGCGTAGCCCGAAAATGCCCCCCAAGCGCATGAGCGCGCCATACAGGGCCAGCACCAAACGAATCATGAGGTATGTGGCGATTTCTCTTGGGTTCATCTCGGCCGTAATGGGTGAGAAGACATGGGCTACCAAATCAAAGCAGGGGAAATTCCAGTTGGGTCCGCGGCAGCGAAACGCTCCTGCAACCGGTCCGATCCGGCGGATTCCACTGCAGGCGATTCACGGCGCGGCCATTGACCGTCACAACCGTTTTTTCGGGTTCAGGAGTGTAAAAGGTGAGTCCGTCGAGGTCGCCCGGGTGCGGTGTGCTCACCCTGATCTGCCGGCCGCCCTCCCCGCTCATGTGGCTTTCGGTTGCGATTTCGCGAATCGCGAGCGCGTATCGCAGCAGCCGGGACGTGGTGGCAACGAGTATCTTACCCTCTGAAAAATACCGCGCAAGCGTCCGGAATGCCTCGGCTGCACGGGAGGTGAACGGGACGGACCGGCCACGGATCTTCCCAAGGTGCGTGTAGAGGATGCACGTCCCTCCCGTTTCCACTAGGCGGTCCAAAATCCTCGGCACCAGGACATCGGCGATCCCGTCGGCCGTTTCTCCGGTACTCACGCCGCCCCAGTGGGGGTTGCATCGGATGAACTCATGGACGGGGCGTCCGTCCCGCAGGGTGCCCTTGCGAAGCAGCGCATTCCCGGCATGCATGCCATACTTAGCGCTTCCCATCCGAGCCAGTATGCACTTGGCAAATTCCTTGGAAAGGGTCTTGAGCGTCGCCAACGGGTGCGCAGGCTCCCATATCCCCTTCAGGCCTGCAGGCGAATCCTGACCGATGGCACTCGTCACCCTCCCGATCCAGACAAACCGGACCCCAAACCCGCAAGAGAGGTCAGCATGATAGACGTCCGACCCGGGCACATCGCCACGGCCGCACATGATGTCCGGCCCGAAGTTGGTCGGGGCGGTGGCATGGTCTATCCAGACCTCGAGGCGACAGCCATCCCGCGCCAAGGCATTGAGCGCCCGTTCCACGTGCCCGCGCTGTGTCGCGTGGTCGCCGTAAGAGTGCAGGCAGTCGATGTGACCGGATCGGATGAGCTCCCGCACCATCGCCCGTCCGGCGTCATCGGTGTTCCAATACGAAAACTGCCCGTGCGGCATGTCGAAGTAAATGGTATTCCCTACCTCGAGGCCGACCCCTTGCCCCATGGAGGTCATCTCCGTGGTGTTAAGGAATTTGGCCGTCTGGTAGTACATGTCCCGATCGGGAGTCTCGTCGAGGTCGCTGCAGACCGCGAGCGCCGCCTCGTAGGGATACGGGAAGCGGCGCACGCCGAGCGTGGGTTCATTGAATTCCCCGGGTGTTGCTCCCGGCCGGCAACCGCTATGCGATGAGCAAGTCTTACGCATCGACGAGTCCGGAACGGCCGTATCCGAGCGCCGCGTTAAGCCGGCCCGCTTCGCGGTAGAAGCTCGCCAGCTCCGACTCCGTCAGACGAGTCTTCCAGCGCTCGTCAATCCGTATTTGGCTGGAGTCGTCAAGCCTCATCCCGTTGCCGATGACGTGGTGCTCGACCGAGCGAAAGTCCAGACGGACGGAATCCGCGGATACCCCGGCGAATTCAAAGATTCGTTTCAGGGTCGCTTCGGGGTCCCGGCACAGGCTCTCGTAGCGGACTTCGATGCGGCGGGAAGCCTCCATCCCTCTAAGCAGGGCCTCGGCTTCTTCGTTGCTTCGTCGCCATTCCCGAGCTGCCAGTTCCATGGGCAGTCGTTCGGCATCGCGGTCCCCGCCACTCCCACCCCCTCTCAGGCTCGCGTCCTGTGCGTCCGCGAATGCGGCCGGATCCATGTAGGTCAGACTGACGGCGCGCCCATCCCGCACCAGCCGGATGACCATAACGTCCAATTCCGGATTGCGCAGCAGGTACTTAAGACGGATGCCGATCTTGGATGAGTCGACGATTACGTGCTTCCGGGTCTGTGACAGCACCGCCCGCATGAGGCCGACATTGGTAGATTGGATACGGGGCCGGTTGACACGCCATGCCGGCGACAGTTGCAGCAGGCTGTCCCGCACCGCTTCGAGCACGCCGCCCCGGTACAGAGGCCGCAGAAGCCTGAGAATGTACGCGCTCGCGCCCGACCGGAAATCCGTGCCGGGCGCGGCGACATCGAAGTTGAACCCGGTTGCGGCCATTCTGCGGGCAATGGCGCTCCAGAAGGGGCATTCCCGAATCCGGCGGCGGCAGGAACACCGGTACCGATCCGCATCCCCCAGGGCCGTCACCTTCAACTCCCCGGCAGTGCAGATCTCCGGGTGCGCGTTGAGCAGCATTGCCAGCAGCGTCGACCCTGAGTGGCTCGAGGCCAAAATGTACAGGAGACGGATCCGTTCGGTGGACGGCACGTGGGCCGATGTCATCGGCGCGTCGCTCATCACGTCGGGTCCAAGGCGGCGTCCCGCTGGGTGTGAAGCCTGAGCATCAGCCCGATCATGCACCACATACCTACGGCACCTTCGCGCGGGTAAAAAGTTTGGCTCCCGATGGACGCCACCAGCAGGGCGCTCACCAGTGCCAGCGTTGCTCCTCCGGCCGCCACGAAGGTTGTGCTGCGGGAATCCAGAAAGAGAGAGGCGCTATACGCGAGGATGAGGGCATAAAACAGTAGGACGGGGATCGCCCCAAACACGCCGTTATCCAGCAGCAGTTCGAGATACGCATTGTGGGGGTGGGGAAAGCTCTCGCCGTATTCGTTCCAAAGCTGCCACGCGATTCCGGTTCGGTTCATGGCCAGTCGGCCGTGTCCGAGCAGCGGGGCATCCAGAATTTTATCGACCACCAGCGGCCAGGCTATATTTCGCCCCGCCGTTATTGTATAGAGATCCGGCCCGTCGTCCATGGTGGCGGCCGCCGACAGGGCTCTCGAGTCGGTAGTCTCCTTCGTAAACCCCTGGGACATCCGCTGGTAAACACCCGGGACAATGCTCACGACCAATGCCGCCGCCAGCGGCACTATCAGCAGGTACTTCCTAAACCGGAACAGCCCCAGAATCATTCCGACGACGGCCCACGTTCCGTAGCCGGTCCGCCCGCCCGTCAAGGCCTGTGCGTACAATATGATGCCACCGGCGCTGAAGAGAAGGAGCTTCAGCGACGTTTGCTCTACGAGGCAAGTCGTGGCGAGCACCGCCCACATCGCTCCAGCGAGCATCATGGAAAGATTGACGCGGTGGTATCCGACTTCGTTCAGCAGGATCTTCAGGCTCCGCTCCGTCAGGTTCTCGCCGCTGATCGCAAATCCCAGCGGCATCCAGCGAATCACCTGGAGCCCTATCAGGAGATAGACGCCTACGACGGCAAACAGACCGAGATAGAATCGTTCACGGCTGCGACAGCCATCGTAGAGCAGTAGGCCTGGAATGATCCATTTGAAGGAGTTGATCAGGTGCTCGCTGATGAGGCTCAGGGCCGTGGGCGTATCCCCTCCCATGATAGCGGCCATCGCGGTAAGCGAGCCGATGTCCGCCAGCATCCGGCCGATCCCGATTAGCATCACCACCAGATAGCCAAGCAGGGCGGCCGTCACGATCCCCGGCAAGTCCCATTCAAGGTTCTCGCGGTTTCGGCTTAGGGCCCAGGCTATTACGACGATCAACAGCAGGATGTTCCAGGGGTTCAGGCCCTGAATCCCGAAAATGGTCTTGGGCATGTCCGGGTGTTCTACCACGGCCATGAGGAGGATCAGCCCGCACAGGGACCGGTACCAGTCCTTGAACGCGTAGGCAGCCAGCCCGCCGACGAATGCGGTTAAAAGGGCAAGTCGTATCACCGAATCGTCCTCAGACTGAGGCAGCCGGTGGCCGGTTGGTGTGCCGCGACTTCGACCGACGACTCATTTCTTGCAGCGTCATCAGGCAGAACTGCGTGTTGGTCACCGCATACCGCCTGAAGAGGCGGCGCGGTTCCTGCCTCAGGCGGTAAAGCCATTCGAGGCCCAGGCGCTGCCAGGTCAAAGGAGCCCGCTGGACCTTGCCGGCAAACACGTCGAAGGAGCCGCCCACTCCGTGGCAGACCGGTACGGCGAGGTTCCGGCTCCAGCGCGCAAGGAACCGCTCCTTCTTGGGCGAGCTCATCGCGATCAACAGGATGTCCGGACGGCAGCGGAGTATCTGCCGTGCGATATCCTCTTCCTCCGCATCCGAAAAGTATCCATTTCTCCGTCCGACCACCCGGATGCCCGGGTAAAGACGATCGATCCGCCCGGCGACGGACACCGACACCTCCTCGGTCGCCCCAAGAAGGTAAATGCGGTATCCTGCATGGTCTCCCCTATCGAGCATTCCGAGCATTAAATCGATCCCCGTTACACGCTCCGGCAGCGGTCGGCCCAGCAGGCGGCTCGCCCACACGACGGCGCTGCCGTCGGCCAGGACGATGTCGGAGGACAGCACATCCTCGCGCAGCAGCCGGTTGCGGCGCATGGCGACCAGTTTGGCCGCATTGACGACCCCGATCTGAAGTCGACCGCGCCCAAGGATAGTCGCGTGGACCAGGTCGAGCACCTGCTCGCGCGTGACCGCGGCCACGGGGGCCCCCAGGAGGTCTACGGTAGGCGGTGCGGCCACCGGATCCAGTGCATTCAATTTCATGCGTTCATCCGGCTGAGTCTACTCTCCGGCCAAGCGTAGAGAAGCCAGCCCATGCAGTATGGCCTGCATTCGTAGTCGAT
>JADHED010000875.1_pt1 | contig 29569 bp, 20 predicted proteins | sample 8952041 | NCBI WGS metagenome assembly JADHED01 (sample SAMN16124423, study PRJNA663239) | bioreactor sludge metagenome | isolation source: sludge (control) | place: India:Bengaluru | collected 2018-09-08
ATTTGAAGCCGCGATAGGGCAAATTGCGGCCCGGCGGGATGCCGCCGTTGTCGCTGCAAAACACAACAAACGTGTTGTCAAGTCGTCCGGTTTCTCTGAGCGCATCAAGGATTTTCCCGCAGCCGTCGTCCACTGCGGTCATCGCCGCTGCGAGAACCGCCCGCTGGCCGTCCATCTTGTCGCTGTAGGCGGAGACGCTCTCCGGACTCGGAGCCTCCAGCGGACCGTGGACACCTGTGAACGGCACATAGAGAAACAGCGGTTTGTCGGCGGGTTGACGTTTAATGAGATCCACCGCCTCACGGGCTTCCAGAGTCGTGGCGTAACCCTCTTCCTGGATCAGCTCTCCGTTCCTCCGCCAGTCGGGTTCGGCACTCTTGGTGTAGGAGTTGTGGGTGAAGTAGTCGATGCCGAGAAGATGCCCGTAGGCATGGTCAAAACCGCGTGCGTTCGGCCAGTAGGCACGGTCAAAGTGACCGACGTGCCACTTGCCGCAGATCGCCGTCGTATATCCCTGCTCGCGCAGGGCCTGCGCCACAGTCCGTTCCTCCAGCGGCAGTCCATATTGGGAATTTGGACGCAGCACATTCATCTGGAGCCCATAACGAATCGGATAGCGTCCGGTAAGGAATGCGGCCCGGGTCGGAGTGCAGACCGGCAGCACATAAAAATCCTCCAGCTTCGCCCCGCCCGCCGCGAGCTTGTCGAGATTCGGAGTCCGGATGTCGCTCCCGTGCCAGCCGACATCCGCATTGCCGAGATCATCGGCGAGGAAAAAGACGATATTGGGTTTGTCCTGCGGAGCCGCCAGAACCGCGCCCGCCATAAAGAAGAGGATCGTGAAGGGGACTAGAAGGTTTGTTTTCATTTGGCAATATGTTTGAGTTCGGCGGCAAGTTCCCCGGTTTTGACGGGATTTTCGGATGCAAGATCCCTGGTTTCTCCGGGGTCGGCAGCCAGATCGAAAAGAAGACCCGGTTCCGCGGTTTTCCACTGCTTCCACGGGCCGAGGCCGTCCCGGATTTTTGCGGGCGCGATGTATTTCCAGTTTCCGGAACGCAGGGCGAGCCCGGCGGCGTGCTCGACGACCTGATCACGCCCCTCAGAGGATTCTCCGAGGAAAACCGACAGCAGATTCCGGCTGTCCGGCATGGTGACAGCATCCGGTTTCTGCCCGACGAGAGCTCCTAGGGAAGCCGGAAAATCCACCTGGCTGACCATGGCATCGGAAACACCGGGTTTCACCCGGCCCGGCCAGCACACCACAAGAGGAATCCGCGTGCCGCCCTCGAACTGGCTGTATTTCCCCCCGCGCAAAGGACCGGCGGGCCTGTGATTGCCGAGCTTCTCATTGGCTCCATCTTTGTATCCGTCGTCCAAAACGGGACCGTTGTCGCTGGAAAGGATGACCAGCGTTCTGTCGGCAAGACCAAGTTCCTTGATCTTCGCCAGAATCCTGCCGACACAGTCGTCGAACTCGACAATGGCATCGCCACGCGGCCCCATTGTGGTGCTGCCGACAAAACGCGGATTTGGAACACGGGGCACATGGATGTCCTGCGTGGCGAAATACAGGAAGAACGGTTTGTCCTTTTCGCGTTCCATGAAAGCAATCGCCTGTTTGGTGAAAACATCGGCCATGTCCTCATCCTTCCAGAGCGCGGATTTTCCACCCTTCATGAACCCGATGCGGGAAATGCCATTGACGATGGCCTGGTTGTGGCCGTGGCTCCAATCCATCTTCAACGAAGCCCGATCGTTCATTCCCGTCGGTTCTCCGGGGAAGGGTTTTTCATAACTCACCCCGATCGGGTCCTCCGGTCCCAACCCGACAACGCGATGATTCTCGACATAAACACACGGCACGCGGTCCCCGGTGGCGGCCATGATGAAGGAATAATCAAAGCCCACCTCGCACGGGCCGGGTTTGATCTCGCCGTTCCAATCCACTCCGGCCTCGTCGGAACCGAGGCCCAGATGCCATTTGCCAATGACGGCGGTCTTGTAACCGGCCTGTCGGAGAAGCGATGGAAGCGTGGTCCGGCCGGGAGCAATGATCAAAGAGGCATCTCCCTGCAACACCCCGGTGCCTTTCTGCCGGAAAGCGTATTCCCCCGTGAGCAGCGAGTAGCGCGAAGGCGTGCAGGTGGCGGAGGAACAATAGGCATTGGTGAAACGCAACCCCTCCCCCGCCAGCCGGTCCACATTCGGCGTCTTCACGGCGGTCGCCCCGTAACAACCAAGATCCCCGTAACCGATGTCGTCCCCATAAAGGAAAACGATGTTCGGGAGACGGGGCGGCTGGTCGGAGGCGGCCAAAGCTGCTGCCGCAAAGAAGGAAAGAAGAACAAAGAGGAAACTTTTCATAAGGAGAGGAAGATTTGCCTCACTATTTCGTGACGGGCACTGTCAGGCTGGCGGCTGGGAAGTCGTCGGATTCCACCGTCAGCCGCATCTCACCGGACGTTCCCGAGGGGCGAAGGATGGCCATGGAGCGTCCCCTCCATGTGGTGCCATTTTCGGCATTGCGGAAACCTTGGACATCCTGATGAAAGCCATTGCCACACGCTTCCAGCGTTCCCGCACCCTCGACTTTGTAACGCACCTTGTGGCGGCCGGATTTGACCGGTTCGCCATTGGCATCCACGACCTCAACGGAAACAAAAGCCAGATCATTCCGGTTGGCCGCGATCGGCGAGCGGTCGCTCGTCAGCCGGAGTGCCACCGGCTTGCCGGGAGTCTTCAGCACCTTGCTGGAAATCACCCTGCCGTCCTTGAGCCCTTCGGCCACCAATTCTCCGGGTTCATAGGGCACCTTGAAGACATTCGCGATGCGGCCTTTGTCATTGGTTCCCGTGCCAACGACCTTTCCATTGAGCTTGAGCCGCACCTCGGGAGCCCGGCTCACCACCTTGACTTCCATCGGCTGCCCCTCGAAACCCTCCCACCCCCAGTAAGGATATTCATTCGGCCACGACCAGGGCTTGTTCTGGTAGGAACGGCCGGCCGGAGGCGGTTCCAGAACGAGAATTTCCATGTCACTGGCTCCGTTGATGACATTGCGGTAAAGCTGCCCTCCCTTGGGAATCCCGGTGATGTCGATGAGTCCGCAGGCGGCCGCATACGATGGCCAACCGGGATTCTCCCCGTTCAGCACCACTTGTCCGGACCAGCTTTCCCCGATGTATTCAAAGGCGCTCCACACAAAGGAGCCGCTCACCCACGGCCGGTCGTTCACGAAATTCCACGTCTCCAGCTGGGCGTTTCCACTGGGGAAGGATTCCGTGCAAATCACATTCCAGTCGGGAAAGAGCTTGTGGTTTTCCTCGATCTTGTCCTGCCGGTAGTTGTAGCCCTTCACGTCGTAAAGACCGAGGTATTTGTGGTTGTCAAAAGCCTGTGCGGTTCCCCCTGTCACCGGACGTGTGGGATCCCACTTGGCGACTTCTTTCTTGAGACCGGCGAGAATGCCGGCCAGTTCGTCCTCGCTTTTTTCCCGGTTGCCAATCTCGTTGCCGAGACTCCGGATCACAATGCTCGGGTGGTTCCGGGTCCGGCGCAGCCACAGCTCGATATCCTTGGCGTTCCATTTCTCGAAGGTCTCACCGCCGTAGTCCTGCGGGGTTTTGTGAACATGCCACTGGTCGAACACTTCATCCATAACCAGCAGTCCCAGCCGGTCGCAGGCATCATAAAACGCGTCGCTCATGGGATTGTGCGAGGCACGCACAGCATTGTACCCATTTTGCTTCATGATCTCGAGCTTGCGGTATTCGGCGCGGTCATACGCGGCGCTCCCGAGCAGGCCGTTGTCGTGGTGGAGGCATCCCCCCCACATATCCACCGGCTTGCCATTGAGCAGAAATCCCTTGTCCACGGAATACTCGATGGTCCGGATGCCGAAGGGCTCTGTCACCGAATCCTGCACCTCCCCGCCACGGAGCAAATCGACTTTCGCCGTGTAAAGATACGGATGCTCCACGGACCAAAGCTCCGGATGTGAGACCGTGAGGGTCAGCGGAGTCGCCGCGCCCTCCACCTTGGCGGTCCCCTCGGAAACCATTTTCCCAGCGGCATCCAGCAGTTGGACCCGCAGTTCATATCCCTTGCTGTCTCCCTCGGTTTCCATGTTCATCACCACCTTGGCGCTTTGTTCGGTGGCTTCCGGCGTCTGAATCTGGACGCCCCAGCGGCGCAAGTGGGTCGGGGAGGTTTTTGTGAGCCACACATTCCGGTAAATCCCGCTCCCGGGATACCAGCGACTGGTGATGCCTTCATTCCGGACACGAACAGCCAGAACGTTTTCCCCGCCAAAATTGAGAAAAGGAGTCAGGTCATAATAAATGCTGCTGTAACCGTAGGGGTGGAAACCCAGATGATGTCCGTTGATCCAGATATCGCTGTTCATGTAGATCCCGCCGAAAAGAATCTCGAAGTGTTTTCCGGCATCGGCGGCATCCACTGTGAAATGCTTGCGATACCATCCGGTTCCACCCACGGTGAATCCGCTGTGGGTCCCCCCCTGAGCCTGGCTGCTGAACGGTCCGAAAGCTTCCGCTTTCGGCTCTCCATCCTTGGCTGCCAAGAACCCGGCATCCCGCTTGTTGTTGTAGACACAAATCGCAATCAGATTTTTCCCGGGCTTCAGAAGGTTCGCGGACACCGTGTAACGGCGGTGTTCCTTGAAAGCCGGCGTGCAATTCCCCTGCGGTTGGTTCTTGGGCATCACCCCGGTGTCCCCGATCTTTTGGCCGTTTACGTAAAACTCATCGCAGTCATCGATACAGCCCAGATCGAAAATCACATCCTTGCCCTCCATCTCCCGGGGAAGTTCGATCTCCTTCCGGAACCAGTAATATTCGCCCGGCTTGGAACCGGGAATCACCGCCGGAAGGGTCATCGTCTTCCACCCGGAATCATCAAAACCCACTGCCGCATATTCGCCGGAATCGCCCAACGTGTAACGCCACTCCCCGGAAATCGGCTTCAACACCGGCAACGACTCCCCGCCGCCAGCCGGGATCGGCTCGATGCTCCAATCGTGCGGCACATCCACCTTGCGCCAGCCTGCATCATCAAAATTCACTTCCTGGGCACCCTCGACATCCCCCCGGTGAAAAAGCCACCCCTCATTGAACAAGCGGTCCCGCGGAGTATCCATCGGAGGAACAAACTGCGGAGAAAGAGCTTCACCGCTGAATGCCGGGGCCATGGCGCACAGAGTAGAGACAAAAAAAACGAGGGCGGGACGATTCATGGGGATAATCAAGTATGAGTGAGTTTAACTTTTCGTGCAAAGAAAAGTTGCGCAGGAAAAAATTCCTCCCCAATAATTCCGCCATGCACCCCTCCCGATCGTCCGAGTTGTACCCACGGCGAATACTGACCGCATTGGCCATGTCACTGACGGTAAACACTTTGCAATCCGGTGAAGAGATTCCTTCCCCCCGGGACGTCACCGTCGCCTGCTATTATTTCGGCAATTACCATCCGGGAGACCCCCGAAATGTGAAATCGAAAGGAGAGGACTGGACGGAATGGGAGTTGGTCAAAGCCGCCCGGCCACGTTTCCCGGGTCATCAGCAGCCTCGCGTCCCGCTCTGGGGCTACACCGACGAATCCGATCCCGCCGTCATGGCAAAAAAAATCGATGCCGCCGCCGACCACGGCATCGATGTCTTTGTTTTCGACTGGTATTACTACGATGACGGTCCATTTCTGGAACGCACGGTGGAGCAGGGCTTTCTCAAGGCTCCGAACAACGACCGCATCAAGTTTGCCCTTATGTGGGCGAACCACGATTGGCAGGATCTCCATCCCTGTCGGAAAGGGGTCCCGCAGCAAGTTCTCTTTCCAGGCCGAGTGACGCCCGGGACTTTTGACAAGGTCTGCGACCTTCTGATCCGGGACACCTTCAGGCACCCCTCCTATTGGAAAATCGACGGACGCCCCTACTTCTCCTTCTACGATCTCAGCAGCCTGCTCGACAGCTTTGGTTCGGTGGAAGCAACGCGCGCCGCTCTCGACAAATTCCGTGCCAAAGCTGTGGCGGCGGGATTTCCCGGACTTCATCTCAATGCTGTTGCCTGGGGCCGGCCGATTCTTCCGAACGAGAAAGTGCCCGGCGATCCCGCAAAACTCGTGCACGATCTGGGATTCGACTCCGTGACTTCCTACGTGTGGATCCATCACGCCGCGCTGCCACAACAGCAAACCGACTACAACGAAGTCCGGGACAGCTACCTGGCCTATTGGGACCAGGCGGTGAAAATGTTCGACGCACCGTTCTTTCCCAATGTCACCATGGGGTGGGATTCCAGCCCCCGTTGTGATCAGAGGGACATACTCGACAACTCCGGATATCCGTTCACCAATACCATCGGCGGCAACACCCCCGAACGCTTTCGCTCCGCTCTTGAAATCACCAAACAACGCCTGCTTGCGAACCCATCCGGCCCGCGCATTCTCACCATCAACTGCTGGAACGAATGGACCGAAGGCAGCTATCTCGAACCCGACACCGTCCATGGGATGAAATACCTTGAGGCGGTGCGGGAGGTTTTCCCTCCCCGGGGTCAATCGCCGAAGTGATTGTGAAAAAGCTTTTTTTCGAGATTCAACTGTGGCTGGCGAACCGGTTTCCGTTCCCCGAGGCTGTCCTGCCAGTTTTTCAGTTCGGCTTTCAACCCGGCAGCGATCTCGGGGAATTCTCGGAGCCGGTTTGTCTGTTCGAGCGGATCTTCGTCGAGTGAGAAAAGAAAATCGCCGCTCGTCCGGGTGGAGAGGAATTTCCATTTGCCCCGGCGCACGGCGGCCTGCCCGCCGAATCCCCAAAACAGGACGTCCCGCGACAGGTTCTTTACCGTGCCGGTGAGGAGCGGCAGGAGATCCACTCCGTCCAAGCCCCGGGTATCGGACCCCGTCAGAGTCAAAACCGTTGCCGCGATATCGAGCGTGCTGACAGGTGTTTCAATCACCTGCCCGGGAGGGATCACCTCCGGCCAGGAAACGACAAATGGCACACGAATCCCGCCTTCCGCGAGCATCGTCTTTTCCCCCCGCAGCGGGGTATTTTCCGAACCGTTCCACTCCTCCAGGCCCAGGCGGACGACAGGCAGGGCCCGGTCTGCGCACTTCTGGGGAGCCCCGTTGTCACTGACGAAGAAGATCAAAGTTTTTTCATCCGCCCCGATCTCCCGGAGCTTCTCCACGATGCGACCGACCCCGTCATCGATCGCCGCCAGCATCGCAAGCGCGTAACGGCGGGCCTCGGGAATTTCCGCAGGAAACCGGTCCAGATACTTCGCAGGAGCTTCCAGCGGGGTGTGCGGCGCAAAGTAGGCCACGTAGAGAAAAAACGGCCGGTCTTTGTTGCGGTCGATGAATTGCAAAGCCGCCTGTGTGTGGACATCCGTGCGATATCCCTCCACCTCCATCCACCGCGCCTCCGGCAAAATCCCGCCATCGGGAGGATATGCCGTCAGGTATTTGTTCGGAGCAATCTGGAACTGCCCATGCTTCATGAAATATTCATCGAACCCCCACAGACGGGGATCTTCCCCTTTGTTCCCATTGATCGGCAGATGCAATTTGCCAACCATGCCTGTCCGATAACCGGAAGCATGCAACCGCGCCGGCAACGGGGTGCCCGGATACTTGAAGGGCAAATCCTCGTTGTCATAGACTCCGAAGCGTTCCTGATATTGTCCGGAAAGCAACCCGGCCCTAGACGGTCCGCAGACAGGAGCCGTGACATATCCGGAGGTGAACCGGGCTCCGCGCCCGGCCAGTGCATCGACATTCGGGGTCAGCACATCCTTGAGCCGCCCCTGCACCCCGAGATCCGCATACCCCTGGTCATCGGTGAGAATCACAATGATGTTCGGGGACTCTCCTGCCCCCACGGTCACGGCGGCCCCCATCACCAACAGCACCGCCGGGAGAACACCAAGACTCCGGCGAACCATCATCCCGATTTTATGTGTTGGATTTTTCATCCGAAAAACAACTCTGCATCAGACTCCCCGGGGAGGACATGGAAAAACAGCACGCCAAGGGGTTCGGTCGTCATGACTTCCTGGAAAACACATGCCTTGTCCCCGGATCGAGTCGGCGCAGCTCTCCGAAAACACGCACGTTGAGCGCGGCGGGATTTTCCTCCGGAACCCGCACCTCCACCCCGGCATTGCCCGCCGACACCTGCATGATCGCCCCCCGGAAGACCACATGGAAGGCCACCCGCCTCCACTCCGCCGGCAAACAGGGCTCCAGCACCAATTCTTCTCCCTCCTGCCGCAGCCCGGCAAAGCCGAAGACCATCGCCTGCCAGATTCCCCCGCAGTTGCCGATATGGATGCCATGCTGCGTGTCGCGGTTGTGATTTGTGAACTCGAAGTTTGCAGCCAGGTCGAAATAATACCGCGCCCGTTGCGGCAGTCCGATGCGCGCCGCCACCAGCGCGTGGATGCTGGGACTCAGGGACGAACCATGCAGGATGAACCGCTCGTAGTAGTCCCAATTCCTGCGCAGAATTTCGCCCGAAAACTTTTCGGGAAACAGCGTCAGGAGCAGCAACACGTCGGGCTGCTTCAGGGCCTTGCATTTGTAGAACTCCGCTCCGATACCTCCCCAATTTCCGCCGACCTCCTCCCACGTCTCCTCCAGTCCGAAAAATCCGTCGCACTGCGGGATCAATCCGGTCTCCGGATCGAGTGGCAGGAACAGTTTTGCCGCCGCCTCCTCCCAGCCCCTGCTCTCATTGGCCGTCACTCCCAACCGTGTCGCAAGCCCGGGAAACTCTCCGGCCAGTTCCGCCGCGCGCCCGAGCAACCAGGCCGTCAGGTAGTTGGTGTAGGCGTTGTTGTTGGTGACCGGATGGTATTCGTCGGGACCGCCGACACCGTGGATCTCAAACCGTTCGCCCTCCGCGTTCCAGGTCAGCCGCGTCCGCAGATAGCGGGCGCATTCGATGGCGATCTCCGCGACCGCCTCCGGATCAAGAAACTTTCCGCCGGAAATATCGTTCAGACGGTCCGCCGCAAAGGCCACGTCCGCCACCACATGGATCTGGGTGCGGCTGCAACGGATGAACTCCGGCGCCTGTTCGAGACCCTCCAATGCGCTCTGCCAAGGATACCTCGCTCCGGGTCGTCCCTCCCCGGCGGCCAACTTGCGCGCATCATCCAACATCCCGTGACGGTAACGGCAATGATTCGCGGCCACCGAAGGAAACACCCATTGATAAAAGGGAAGGATGTTGATGTCCGTATCCCAGAAGACATGCCCGTTGTAGCCGGGTCAGCTCAGACATTTTGCCGCAATGCTGATGTGGTCACAGTTCCACGGAGCGGCGGCAAGAAGCTGATAAAGCGAATACCGCAGGGCCACCTGATCCCGCTCCGGCCCGTCGAGCACAATGTCCGCCATCTCCCACTTTGCCTTGAGCACCTTCGTGCTCGAGGCCAGACAGTCGTCAAACCCGCGGCCAAGCGCATCGGATGCCAGATCCAGAGCCTTCGCGGCATCCGCCCCGACATGGGCCGGGTAATTCCCCACAAGAACACAACCCGCACGCACGAAGGTGACACTCCCTCCGGCGGGAAGCTCGAAAAAATACCGCACCACGGGACGTCCCGCCACTTCCCCCTCCTCACCGGCCGCCTCGGACAGCTTCCCCTCCTGCTCCAACGACCAAGCCTGGCCGATGAACGCCGGGATTTCCGTGCCCGCCGCCTCCACGCGCAGGGACTGCGCTTTCTTCCCGCGAACCAAGTCCCCCACCCCAAGCCTCGGCTCCAAGCTTCCATCCAGCCCCGGAGCCACTTCCAATGCCAAGGGATCCATCGCCCGGACCGTGATTCGCTGGAACATCAACTCCGGGATATCCCATGCCAGAAACCGCTCGAAGACCAGAGCAGCCCGCAGACCTCCCGGAGAGCGCCATTCCACTTTTCTTGTCAGCAACCCCGTGCCGAGATCCAGCGTCCGCTCAAACCCCGTCACCTCGCCTTCCCACATCCGAAAAACCTCCCCGCCCATCGTCAGGCGGCAGAACAGCAAATCCGGCAGCCCCTGGATCTCATAAACCGGCGCCGGACGCGGCATGATCTCCTCGTCAAAAATCAATTTCTTCCGCGTGTAGGTATCCGCCGTTTCAAATTGATGAACCAGACGCCGCCGGAAAAAACCCGCCGCATAGCATCCCTGCACCCCGTGCGTCCCCAGCTCATCCAACGAACCACGCACCCCAAGAAATCCATTCCCAAGAAAAAACCGCGTGGCCGCCAACGCTTCGTCATTCGGATGATACTTCGTCTCCCGGTGCATCCATCCGGAATGCTCGAGCGCTTGGGAACAGATCATGGAAATTTAAAACATGAAGTATATTTCTTATTTAAATTAAAACAAGCAGAAGACCCCTCCAAAAAAAGCCCTTCTTCCCCACTCCGTCCTTTTTTCCAAAAAAAACGCCCCGGCGTGAACCGGGGCGTTTTCTGCAAAAGTTTCCTAGAAACGACGCGCGGGACGACGGTCGCCGCCACCACCGGTGCCGGGTTCGCGATCCTTGGCTTCGTTGACCGTGAGATTCCTTCCGTGGAGGGCGGAACCATTGAATTTGGAAGCGGCGGCATTGGCTCCGGCGGCATCCGCCATCGTGACAAAGGCAAAACCGCGGGAGCGGCCTGTCGCCTTGTCGCTGATCAGCGCCGTCTCACGGACGGCTCCGACTTGGGAGAAAAGATCGTTGAGATCGGATTCGGTGGTGTCGAAGGAAAGATTCCCGACATAGAGTTTGTTTGACATAGTTGTAGTTTTCCAAGGCTCGTTCATTGTGGCTGTTTCCGATATCCGGATTTCAAAATCGCCACTGAGAATTCACGGCTTGCGCCGAAAGAAACACAACTAGCAACCTACCATGCCCCTCAAAGGGCCTTGTGGGGGAAACTAGGGCGGATTCCCAACAATGCAAGGGCTTTCTCGCCGTCCTCCCAACGGGAAGCGGCGGCTCAATTCTGCCGTTTGTAGAAATTGATGGCCGTGACCAGATCCATCGCGCGTTGCAGGACGGTATCGTGAAGCGGAGTCTCCTCCGGTTCCTCCCTGGTGCTCTCAATCTCGGGATTGGTGTTGGCGACCAGTGCCGCCTCGTTCATGCGGGGACGCTCGGAGTCGAAAACAAAGCGGCTCACCCCGTCCTGCTTGCTGGCCGCAAAAATCTCCGCCAGCATGTCCGGGGGCAGGGAAATGGCGATGTCCGGTTTGACCCCGCCGGGGAAAATCGCGACATTTTCGGGAAGGACGACCTGGGACACGGCGATGCGGAGGATTTTTCCACCCCCCAGCGGCACTTCGGAAAATTCCACGGCTTCGCCCGCCGTGTCGCTTCCCACGATCATCGCACCGGCATTCAGACGCAATGTCGCCGCCAGCGCCTCGGCCGCTCCGGACGTGCCGGGATCGGTCAACACAACCAGGATCCCCTCGTAGGCCGGTTCCTGATTTGAGGCCAGGATGCGTTCCTGCTTGGCACTCGGCTTCTGGACCGAAAACAACATCCGACCCTTCGGACAGAACCGGCGGGCGAAATCCGCCGCCGCCTCAAATCCGCTCCCCCCGGCGACTGCACGAAGATCCAGGATCACCGCGGGAAGTTTTTTCCCGGAAAAATTCGCCAGAGCAACATCCAGTTGGCTGAGCGTGGCCGCATCGAGCTTTCCAGGGCGGACATAACCGGCCCTATCGTCGAGAATTTCGGCCAGAAATGGCACCGGCTCGGCAGGAGGTTTTTCAGAGTCCGGCGACACGATCGCCACTCCCGGGGCAAGCCGCCGGACAAGTCCCTCCAACAGGGCTTTCTGCCTGGCATTTTCATCCAATGCGGCGGGGGAAAGAAAATTCGACTGCAAAGCTTCGACGGCTTTCTGAACCTGCGCGGGGTCCAGAGAATTCACCGTGTCGCGAAGGGTTGTTGGCGGAGAATCCGCTGCCGACAACGTGCCCAGGGCCCAGAACAAAATACCAGCTGTCTGGAAAAGGTGCTTCCTCCCGAAAACAATGCTCCTCCGCGCCCCCTGCGGCTCTGCGTGAGGAGTCTCGGGATTTGGGTTCATGCTGCGGTCGCCCCGATGTCGTTCCGACGCTGCAAGCCTTCGAAAGAAATATGATCGGCCGCCGCATACGCTTTGGCACGGGCTTCGGCCAGGTCTTTTCCCAGGGCGGTCACTCCAAGAACCCGTCCCCCATTGGTCAAAACCGCCTCCCCGGCTGCCTTCGTCCCCGCATGAAAAACCACAACGCCGGGTTGCGCGGATGCCGTGTCGATTCCGGAAATCGTCTTTCCTTTCTCATAGGCACCGGGGTAACCGCCGGAAGCCAGGATCACGCAGGCCGCGGACTCGTCCGTCCACACAGGATTCCGACCGGCAAGATCGCCGTCCGCCGTGGCTTCCAAGAGCTCCAAAAGATCGGACTCCAGGCGTCGCACGAGCACCTGCGTCTCGGGATCGCCCCACCGGCAGTTGAACTCCAGCACTTTCGGTCCCGCTGCGGTGAGCATCAAACCCGGAAAAAGCATCCCTCGAAACTCCAAGCCGTCTTTTTTCAACCCCCCGACAAAACGGTCCAGAATGTCGGTCGCGATCTGCTGCCGGAGAGCGTCATTGAGGGAACCGGACGGGCTGATCGTTCCCATGCCGCCCGTATTGGGCCCCTGATCCCCGTCGCAAGCCCGCTTGTGATCGCGGCAATCGGGGAAAAGCAGATACGAGGACCCGTCCACCAAAGCATGGATCGAGCATTCGACTCCGGTCAAAAACTCCTCGATCACGATCTTCTTTCCCGCATCACCGAAAACACCGACGTCCATGCAACGATAAATCGCCAGGGCCGCCTCGGCCGGATTCTGCGCAATGATGACTCCTTTGCCCAGTGCCAGCCCGTCGGCTTTGATCACCAGCGGATACGCCGCCGTCCGACACCAGGCATGGGCTTCCATGCTGTCGATGAACTCCCTGTAAGCTGCCGTGGGAATCCCATGCCGCTGCATGAAGTCCTTGGCAAAAGCTTTCGAGGATTCGAGTCGCGCGGCAGAGGCACGGGGACCGAAGATTTTCAATCCCTCCGCCTCAAAGGCATCCACGATTCCGATAGCCAGGGAATCATCCGGTCCCACGACCGTGAGCCCCACGCCATGGGATTTTGCAAATCCCAAAAGCCCGGGGACATCATCCGCCGCCAGCGGCACATTCTCCCCCAGCTCCGCCGTGCCGGCATTTCCCGGTGCACAATAAACTTTCGAGACCCCCGGCGATCCGCCCAGCTTCCAGACAAGAGCATGTTCACGTCCGCCCGAACCGATGATCAGGATGTTCATGAGCCAAAAAGAAGCGTCGTCGTTTGCAGGGGAAGAGACGGACGGGAAAGCAGCACCGAATTGCCATCCACACTCCGGACACTGCCATACGTCCACCCCGCCCCACGTCCCATCGGAATGACCACTCTCGGGCGGATCTGCGAGAGCACTGTCTCGCGGGCGGCTGGGGACAGGCTTCCTCCCACCGGAACAAAAAGCACGTCCACCGTCCCGATTTGCGCAAGCTGCTCGGCATTCAGCGGCGTCATCAGTGATCCCAGAAAACAGAACCGCATCCCGTCCATCGCCCAGGAATAGACGACATTCATGCCCTCCGCAGTTTCCACTCCCTGCTCACGGTAGGTGGCGACCCCGCGGATGCTGATACCCGTGGCGTTGTTGACCCCGATGCCCATGCTGCCGCGGAAGACGGTCGGCTGGTTGTCGGTGGCATCCACATTGTTCGCATCGGAGCGCTCATGACTGATAAGAACCACATCCGGCTTCAGCGGCGAAGGCAGGGTGCGTCCGCCGGTGCCGGAAGCATAGGGGTTTGTCAGAATGGAGGTGCCGATCGAGGAGGTGATCCGGAAACACTGGTTCCCCAGCCAGTCCACCCGCACCTCGCGCGGCGCAGCCTGGGAAGCCACCTCGCGTCCTCCGCAACCGGCCAGCAAAAGAGTCGCCGCCGCCAGTGAAAAAAGCCTGCGAACCATTTCAGAGCGGGAGAGGAGTTCCGAGATCGCCGATCCGGCTCAGAGTGAGCCCCTTGAGTGCGGGGGTCTCCGCGGCCATCTGCCGGAAGACATCCTCGATGGAACCCGCGCCGTTCGTGCCGGAGACCGCCTGGAGAAGATCCCGGAGGATTTCCCAGTCGTCCCGTGCCTGCCCCGGTGGCTGGATCGCCTGGTTGAGCCGCTGGAGGCGACCCTTCACATTGATCATGGAGCCCCTTTTCTCCGCCCAGGCACTCGAAGGCAGCACCACGGCAGCATGGGGAGTGGTCCTGTTGGAAAGGATTCCCATCGTCGCAACCCAATCCAGGCGTTTCAAAGCGGCTTCGGAGATCCCGCAATCTGCGGCATCTTCGCCGAGAACGAGCAAAGCGGTGATTTTGCCCTCCTCGATCCCGTGAACAATCGAGGTCAGTTTTCCGGTTGCCACGCCGAGGAGCTTCGCTCCCGAGGTGTTCGGATTCCCATCGTCGGAGACCAGGAAATCGTCTCCTTTTTGCGGACGGGGAAGAACGTCCAGATTCCCGATGCCGAGAGCCTTCGCCAGCCCCGCAACAAGGAACAGCTCCTCGTTCGTCATCCGTGCGGAGGCAATGATCGCGATTTCCTCGGGTTTGCCGGCTTTCAATTTCTCCGTCACCGCGGCCAACGCCGTGTCCCACTTGGCGGGAGACTCTTCTCCCCGGACAAATGGCTCCCGGAGGCGGTCTTCGCTGTTCAGGTAATGAAAATTCAGACGGTGGCTGTCGGGCATCCAGCACGAGTTGACGTCGTCGTTTTCGCGCGGAGTGATCCGGTGAACGACATTTTCCCGGCTGGAAATGAGGATGTTGGAACCCGTGCCGCAATTCACGTCGATGCTCTTGGTTTCCTTGAGGAACCACACCCGCATCTTGAAGCGGAAATCCTTGCTCGTGAGTGCGCCCACCGGGCAGATGTCCACGGTGTTGAGGGAATAATTGCTGTCGAGCCGTTTGCCGGGATACACCGAGAGAGTCGTGTGGCTGCCGCGATTCAGGAAGCCCAGCACATCGTCATGCGCGATCTCCTGCATGAAACGGATGCAGCGCGAGCACATGATGCAACGCTCGTCGTCGAGCACGATCCGCTCGCCAATGTCCACCCGCTTCGGTTTTTTGACCTTCTCTTCGACAAACCGCGACTCGCCCTTGCCGAATTCCACGGAAAACTCCTGCAACCGGCATTCTCCGGCCTGGTCGCAAATCGGACAGTCCAGCGGGTGGTTGATGAGCAGGAACTCCATCACTCCGTTCCGGCATTCCTCGACCATCGGGGAAGACGTCCTCACCCCCATGCCCTCGGAAACCTCGGTGGCGCACGAAATGGCCGGACGCGGCCCCCAGGCGATCTCGGGTTTCCCATCCGCCCCCAGCACCGGCTTGCGGTCGGGGGTCATCTTCGGCATACCCATCTCGACCAGACACATCCGGCAGTTGCCGGGCGAACTCAGCTTGGGATGATAGCAGTAATGCGGGATGAATTTCCCGCTCTTCATGCACGCTTCGATGAGGCGCGTTCCCTTGGGAAACTGCTTCCACTCACCGTCCACCTGCACATTGACCATTGTCACTTCCGTCGCCGTTCCGCTCATGATGAAAAGAATTTTCTAAAGCAATTCGCCCCCCCGGGGCAATTCCGATGCGCCAAGGTATCGGTGGAGAGCCATCTTTCGGCAAGAAAAAGTCTCCGAAAACCATTCCGGCGGCTTGATCGGGAGAGGAAAAGGGGAATGATGCGCGGAGTATGAACGCACGCTGGTTTGTGAAAGGAGATTGGGACGGGTTTGTCGGGCTCTTTATTGACAATCTCCTCCAGTTGCTGCTCATCGCGACGCTGTGCCCCCTCGTCTGTGGGATTCCGATTGGGATGGTGACCGGGGTGATCCTCCCCGGCGCCGCGGTCTCGATCGTGGTGGGAAACCTCTTCTACTCGTGGCAGGCCTGGCGGCTGGCAAAACGGACCGGACGGAACGACGTGACCGCCCTCCCCTACGGAATCAACACGGTGAGCCTCATCGCGTTCCTGTTTTTCATCATGGCCCCCGTCTGGCAGGCCACGCACGATCCCATGAAGGTCTGGGAGGCGGGTGTCTTCGCCTGTCTGTTGAGCGGCCTGCTGGAAATCGTGGGAGCCTTTTGCGCGGATCCCCTGCGGCGGAACGCCCCGCGCGCGGCTCTGCTCTCGGCACTGGCCGGCATTGCCCTGACGTTCATCTCGATGGGGTTTGCCTTCCAGATTTTCGCCTCTCCCTCCATTGCGATCCTGCCCATGTTCCTGATCGTCGTCGCCTACGCGGCCCGGGTGCGGCTGCCATTCGGCGTGCCGGCGGGTTTGTTGGCCATCCTCGTGGGCGTTGCCATCGCGTGGATCCTGCGTTGGATGGGCCTTCCCTCGTTCACACCTCCGACGACTCCCCTGACCATCGGCCTCCACCTTCCCCACCCGGACCTCACCGCCTGGCAGGCACTGCTTTCCAGCGGAGGCCTCTGGAGTTACCTCACGGTCATCATTCCCATGGCCCTGTTCAATGTCCTTGGCTCCCTGCAAACACTGGAAAGCGCGGAAGCCGCCGGGGACCGCTACGAGACGCTTCCCTCCCTTGCCATGAACGGTGCCGGCAGCATCCTGGCCGCTTTTTTCGGAAGTGCCTTCCCCACCACCCTCTATATCGGGCATCCCGGCTGGAAAGCCATGGGAGCCCGGATCGGCTACTCTGCCCTGAACGGCATCGTCATCAGTGTCCTGTGCTGCCTTGGAGCGGTGACAGCGGTCCTGCATTTCGTGCCACTGGAAGCAACCCTGGGCATCCTCATCTGGATCGGACTCGTCATGACGGCCCAGGCCTTTCGGGAAACCCCACGCGCCCATGCTCTGGCCGTCGCCGCAGGCTTCATCCCCTCGCTCGCCGCCTGGGGGTGGCTCCTGATCGAGACCACCCTGCGGGTTGCCGGAACCCCTTTGGAAAAAGCCCTGCCAAATTTCGGAAACGACCTGTTCATCCGCGGGGTGCTGGCCCTCAACCAGGGATTCCTGATCACAAGCATGGCCTTCTCCGCGATCATCGCTTTCGCCATCGACTGGAAGTTCGTCGCCTCGGCGATCACGTGTTTCCTTTGCGCGGCCCTGTCGGCCACGGGCCTGATCCATGCGTTTTCCATCACTCCCAACGGCGTCCTCCCCGTCTTCGGCTGGATGGCGGCTCCGGAATTTGCCGCCGCCTACGCCGCCACCGGACTCTGTCTTCTGGCCCTCCACGGGATCAAAGGCCTGCAAAAAGAAATCTAAGAACTTCCGTTCCCCTGTCGGCTGCCGGAAGACGGCTGGAGCCACCACTGGAACAGTTTTGTCAGAATCGGGACAACAACATACGTCATCAGCGCAACCATCGAAACCGATGTGATCAGCGACCCGGTGAAAAGGGACACATGCGCCAGAGCCGGGGCAAACCAATGCGAGATCGCGAGCGACATCGGATAGACGGCCAACAGCAAAAGCACAGCCATCTTCCAGCGAGGCGGAGCATCGGGAGCCCCTGCGGAAACAAAAAACGCCTCCATGCCGGAGTAACGGTGCACATGACCCGGTTCCGGCTCCGGCGGGGCCACTGCTTCACGCCAGCGGATGAATTCCGGCGATTGCAACCACGCTTCATGGGCCGACTCCCCGTCGAATTTCTGAAGAATCGAAAACTCCACACCGGCACCCGTCTCCCGCTGGAAGACCATGCTCCCCGAAGTGCCCGGAAACCGCCCGAAGTCCCGGAGCAAACCGTTCAACCTTTCAAGAAACACGGCCTTTTCCGCTTTCGGAACCGTGCGATGAACCAGCACCGTAAGAACGCCACTTTCGCCGGAAGAGGTGGCCTGCAACGGACGGAGGATTTCCATATGCAAAAGTTAGCCCTCCACAGGATTGCAACACAATGTCCCAACAGGTCTGCGCCAACGGAGCACATAACCGCATTCTCCAATATTGAAGGGAAAAATCGGGAACGAAGGAGCCGCCAGCTCAATTCCACTGTGAAGACTGAGATGACGGAACAAAGTAAACGGGGTAACCCACTTGAGGGGGAAAAAAGTTTTCGCCAAATCAAACCCGCACCGCCCGGCAAAAATTTCAAAACCTCTGGCGCTGAAATGAAGCCAATGATCGGGAAGAAAATGCGGCCACATTGAACCAAGACAATACCTTGACAAGGAGTCTGCCCTCGGAAGAACCACAATCAAACAAGCCTCAGGGGCAAGATAATGTTTGAGCTTTTCCAAAAATTGCTCCGGCTCGGGAATATGCTCCAACGCGTCAAAAAAACCCACAACCGGAAAGCGCAATGTTTCCAATTGCTCCAAATGTTGAACCACAGTCCCGGGAGGAAAACCTCTTTCCATGGCGAGACGATCGGACTCTGCCGCAACATCGAGACCATGCATTTGCATTCCCAATTCTCTGCCAGCAACAAGCCCCCAGCCTGTTGCACATCCTATTTCCAATGCTTTTGAAGACGGCGGAACGGACGCCCTTTTCCAAAAACCACGGAAAGATTTTATCTTGGCAGCTCTCACCGAGGCCTTTTCCCCCAGATGTCCGCGATTGGAGAAATAGCTCATGCCGTAATCCGAATAAACCGGACCCTCCGATCTCCACAGGGAACCGCATCGGGCACATCTGTTGAGTTCGCCGGTTCGCGTGAAGACCGGTTTGCCCGATTTTGAGCCCAAACAGGCGGGGCATTTTTCAATCACAGGAGTGGTTTTCTTTTGAGGTGGTTGGTTGCAACGGCCAGATAGCGGCCGTCGGAATATTTTTGGACTGGTGCAGGACTGATCGTCAGGCCCTCTCTTGAAACGGACAAACGATTGATCAGTTGCAAAGCAGCCTCGACAACACTTTCGACAGGAATGGAGGACATGCAGAAATTGTCTCCCCGGCAGGGAGGAGGGGACGTTTGGTAAAGACAGGGAGAACAAAAAACATTTTGATAGAAAACAATATTCGCGGAGAGATTTTGCGGACCATAGTGCAGGGGCGTTCCCGGCCCCCATAATGAGACAGTGGGAGTTCCCAACATCAAAGCGATATGAAGAGGGCCTGTATCATTGGTGAGCAGAACATCCGATGCCTCCAAAAGCGCGAGAAATTCTCCAATGTTCAACTTGCCAGACAGGTTGCGAATGGACTTCTGCCACTTCGCCGGAATGCTCGAAACAATTTCTTCCGAGCAGGCATTTTCTTTCGCGGACCCGGTTATGATGATGCCCAAATTGGGATTTTGGAGCAGAAGGGATTCAATGGCCCGGGCAAAGAGCTCCTTCGGCCAACGCCGTTCCAAAAGAAGATCCGAGGCATGAGGATTCACGGCCAGCCATTTCCAATGGGAAGGAAAATCGATGAAAGCAGAAAGGCGCTCCCTTTCCGGAGCGGAGATGCGAAGTTTTGGCACTTTCGTTTCGGAACAGGCCACATCGAGTGCCCGCAACACTTGAAGATAATTTTCCGAAATGTGACGGTTGGCATTGAAAAAGATCGAGTGAGTAAAAAGACCCGTGCGATAGTTTGCCGATTCCCTGAAGAAGCCGGCTCGCCACCATGAACAGGTGGCTGTTGCGGTAAATGCGGAAAAATGAGAGTAAACCTCCAGATCGATGTACAGATCCGCGCGGCAGAGCGAGAGAGCCCGAAACCATGTCCAAAAGGCCGTCATGAGATTCTGGGTGTTCAATCCCACGACTTTATCCACACCGTCGATGCGGGATACAAAATCCCGATTTGTTTCCTGCGTAAAAAAGACCACCTCTTCAATGTTGGGCAGTGTCCGGCGCACTGCGGCAACAAGACCGGCAGCATAGACAATACTTCCCAGCCCCTCAAATTTGGCAATCACCACCCGGCGCGCATGACAGGGCGAAGGCATCTGCTTTTCCCGGAAATGATGGAAGAACCCGGACAGTTGGAGCGCAAGCCAGTTGGCAAGACTGACAAATGGGGCGAGAAGCGAGTCCAGCTGCTTGAGTTTCTGCTTATGCGTCATACAGGGATTTCCAGACAGGGCACGGGATCAGATTGGCGGTAATTCTTTCAATCAGGAAGCTTGATCAGACGAACATTTGCAGCGGATCCAACAACCGTCCCCCAATCGGAAAGAGAGTCCATATTGTCCATAAAATCCAGAAATCGCGGAGCCCAGATGGTTCGGTAATACCATTCGCTGCGTGGATGGTTTTGCCAGTATTGACGATTGTAAAGCAACAGGGCGGAATTGAAGTCCATGCAAAGGACGTAACGAACACCCAATCTCCGAAGATAATCATTCAGGGCATCTTTCCCCTGAAAGAATGGAATTCCCCCATGGGGACCGGCAGCTCCAATGACATCAATGCAAGTCGTCTCGTTTCTTTGAAAATCCAGCAAATAGGGGAAGTCCACAACCGCCAATGTTTTCTCTCCTCTCGGCACCTGGGATTGAAGCTGGCGGAGAGCGGAAAAATAGGGACTGGAGCTTTCCGGATACCATTTCTTCTGGACTTCCAATATTCCAAAGAGCATCGACATTTTTTCTGTTTGTTCACGGAGGATGGCCCCTGCATTTACAGCGAGGGGAATGATCAAGAAGAGTACCGTGAGCCCACGTTTCCAAGTGCTTTGGACGGAAATGGAACCCGCAAGAAACAATGCGCCGGGAAGCAGGAGCGGTATAATATATCTGGGCAATTCATTGATGGGGGTTGCCGAAAGAAGATGGCAGACGGCCAGTGATACCATCATGCAGGCTATGCAGAGGCAAAAAGCAAAGAGCCCTCCGCCCAGCGCCATGCCTGCAAACATCATGAGAAACAAGGGAAAGATTTCGGGCTGCGAGAAGAATGACCAGGAGGGCAAGGCCGACAGGAAGCCGGCCTGCTTGGTTTCCATAAAAAGCGGATTCAAATTTCCCGAAAACGGCGGAGCATAGAAAGTGGCATTGGAAAAGTAGAGAACGATGGACCAGGGAAGAACAAGGAGTGCCGCACAGGCAAGTGCTGTCATGGCATGAAACAAACTGCGCCCAAATTCCGGTTTTCGGAAAGGAAGGGACAAAGCCAATCCGGAGACAAGAATTCCTCCGGCAGCCAGCCCGAAGTATGGCCTCATAAGCGCTGCGCTGGCTGTAAGGAGAATGGCGGGAGTCCATCTTCGCAATGAGCCGGTTGGAGGAGGCAGTTTGGCAATGCTTGCTCCGAGCCCGAGGAGGCAGACTGTTCCCGTAAGGGCGCTCATTGTATTAATCCTTGGGATCGGATAGAGAAGAGCCATCAGGGCAAGGCCGAACCTCTGAAAACGATTCCACCCCCGCGCTTGTGGAAAAAGCCCCAGAACAATCCCAAATAGAATGACACGGGCAAGGCCGGAATCCACAACATGGGCGGATGTTTCTGTTCCCACCAGCATGACCAGTGCCTCCAGAAACCAGTGTCCCCCAAGAGAACCTGCACGCCGGAAACTGAATGGCTCTATCAACGTGCCGGTTTGGAGAATTTTCTCCGGCAACATGAAGTAGCATATCAGGTCGTCGTTGGGATCAATCTGGTGGGGCCAGGAAATCGAGGAGGCAAAGATGAGTGCCGCCAGCAGATAAAGGAAAAAATCCGAAAGAGGAAATTGTCGAAGCGACAGGGACTTCCTGCCTTTTGCAGAAAGAGTTTGATTGAGAAAGCATATGAGGTGGTGGAGGGCCAGAGCAACTCCCGCAATAACCATGATGACAAGATTGAGAGCCCTTGCCGCCTGGAAACACATCAGCACCCCCCCTATCCCCAACATGACAGCCATGCCCCAAGAGGCTTTAAGCCCCCATTCTACATCTGAAAATTCCTTGCAGTGAAGTCGCCTCCGAAGAGTCTCGCCATAGCCAAGAAAACTGACAAAGACGGCCATACTCCAGAAAAGGGTGGCGAAAAAACCGGGGTGCATGACAGCAAGACTCTATAGCTTGAATACCTTGCAGAAGGAACCCGGAATAACTGACAATATTTTCCCCCATTGCGCCAGGTCAGGGGTTTTCATGATTGCTGGGCGGCAGGCTCCCGATGTAGAACGCTGAGACATCATTGGAACACCCATGAGCCGCCTCCTCTTTCTTTCCGCGATCTTGTTGCTTTCCGGCTGTGTGATGGCCCCCAAGCCCTATACCAAGCCGACATCCGTGGTTTCCAAGCTGGACACCGGGAAATTCTGGTGGGGAACATCGACCGCCAGTTTCCAGAATGAAGACCGCGGGGTGCCTGTGGGCTCGCCGACATACTTCAAGACGGACTGGGATATTTTTGCGGAAGAAGGCCACATTCCGCCGCGCGGGGATGATGCCACCTTTTCCTGGACCCACTTCGACAAGGATGTCGCCGCCCTGAAAAAGTTGGGCGTGAACCATTATCGCTTCGGGATCGAATGGGGCCGCGTCGAGCCGAAACCCGGAGTCTTCAACGAAGCCGCCATCCGGCAATACGTGCAGATGGCGAAAAAGTTGCGCGCCGCAGGCATCGAACCGGTGGTCACACTCTGGCACTTCACATTCCCGGACTGGCTCTACGACTCGAAGAACAAGGCCAAGTCGGATTTCCTGCATCCGGATGTCGAGGCGGCCTGGAAGACCTACGTGACCAAAATGGCGGGTGCCCTGGCTCCCTACGTGAAAGTCTACGTTCCACAAAATGAACCAAATGGCGACCTCTACATCGGGTACTTCGGCGGCCATTGGCCTCCCGGCCTGCTCCTGACTCCCGGGGCATTGAAAAAAGCCACCAACGTCGCCGTCCGGATGTTCCGTGACGCCGCCGCCATCATCCGCAGGGACCGCCCGGATGCCGTGATCATGGGCATTTACTCAATCCCCAACTGGCGGCGCAATTACATCCAGGATCCGACACAGTTTGTTTACAACATGATGATGCACCAGAACTGGGACCACCTCGACCGGGTCGTGGACACAATGGACGTCATCGGGGTGAACTACTATTACTCCCAGGACGCCTCCACGATCCGCTTCATCAAACGTCCGCACGGAGAACTCACCTCGAACTACACCCAGAACGGCTGGGAAATCGATCCCGAGGGATTTTATGAGACGCTGAAAAATGTCCACAACCGTTACGGCAAACCGATCGTCGTCTCCGAAAACGGCATCGGCACCCAGAGCGAACAGAAAAAAATCCGCTACTTCCGCGAGCACGTGAACCAGATGCGGCGCGCGATGAACGATGGCGTCGATGTTCGCGGGTATTTCCCATGGACGCTCATCGACAATTACGAATGGGCCGAGGGCTACGCCGCGAACTTCGGGCTCACGCATGTGGACCGGCCCAACATGCAGCTTGTCATCGAGCCCTCCGGCGAATGGTTCCAGAAGTTTGTCCGCGCCAATCCTGCTCCCTGAATGAAATAAAAGAATGAGAATCCTCCCTTCCCTGTCCGTCGGTCTGGTGCTCCTGACCTTTTCCGCCTGCAAAAAGGAAACCGCGACGGAGATGCCACCGCCCGCAGTAACCGTGGCCGGGGTTCAGGAGCGGGAAGTGCAGGATTTTGTGGTTTTCACCGGCCGCACGGAGGCGGTCCAGACAGTGGACGTCCGCGCCCGCGTGAGCGGATATCTGACGGAGACCAGGTTCAAGGACGGCCAGGAGGTGAAGAAGGGCGATGTGCTTTTTATCATCGATCCACGGCCCTACCAGGCCGACTACGACCGGGCACAGGCGGAATTTGACCGGGCGCAGGCGGATCTCCAGCTCGCCACGGTCGAACTCAACCGCGCGAAGGAACTGCGGGCGAAGAACACCATTTCCGCCCAGGACTTCGATCTCAAGTCCGCCGCATTTCTGAAGTCGCAAAGCGGCGTGGCCTCCGCCAAAGCCGCCGTGGAGACCGCGAAGCTGGATCTGGAGTTCACGAGCATCATTTCCCCCATTGACGGACAGGCGAGCAAAGCCGCCATCACTCCGGGAAATCTGATCACCCCCGAGATGAAAGATCCTCTCACCGTGATCGTTTCCACCAACCCGATCTATGCTTATGCCGAGATCGACGAACGCCAGCTTCTGCGTTACATCCGTCTTCAAAATTCCGAAAAAAGTGCGGGGCAATCCACGGCGGAGAATTCCCAGGGAAATCCGTCCCAGGTTCCCATCCACCTTCAACTGGCGGATGAAACAGGATTTCCCCACGAGGGCTATATTGATTTTGCGGACAACCGTGTGAACACCTCGACGGGAACGATCACGATCCGGGGCGTCTTCGAGGACAATTCCAACCTCCTCGGTCCCGGCATGTTTGTCCGGCTCCGTTTCCCCGGAGGCCCGAAATACCAAACCCTGCTGGTTCCCCAGGAGGCCATCGGGACCGATCAGGGACAAAAGTATGTGTTCGTGGTTGCCGCCGATGGCACGGTGGATTACCGGCGCGTGGAGCCGGGTGCGCTTCAGGATGACGGATGGCGGGCGGTCACCGGCAATTTGAAAGCCGGAGAGAATGTCATTGTCGAGGGGCTCATGAAAGCAAGGCCCGGGGAAAAGGTCGCCGCCAAGCCGTGGAGCGGCAACACGCTTCCTGCCGCCGGGGAAACCCCTGTGACAACAGCACCCGCCACGGGAACGAATCCGTGAACATCAGCCATTTTTTCATTGCCCGGCCGATCTTTGCATCGGTGCTTTCCATTGTCATTACCATCGTGGGAGTGGTGGCGCTGGTCACCCTTCCCATCGCGCAATACCCGAACATCACGCCTCCGACCGTCCAAGTTTCGGCCAGCTATCCGGGGGCCGATGCAAAAACGGTCGCCGAGACGGTTGGCGCGCCGATCGAGCAACAGATCAACGGGGTGGAAAACATGCTCTACATGTCGTCGCAGTCGAACAGCGACGGCACCTACACGCTGACCATCACCTTCAAGCTGGGCACCAACCTTGACACCGCCCAGGTCCTCACGCAGAACCGCGTGAATCTTGCCCAGCCGCTCCTGCCCGAGGAAGTCCGCAGGACCGGCGTGGCCGTGAAGAAGCAGTCGCCGTCGATGATGCTGATCGTGAATCTTGTCTCCCCGGACAACCGCTTCGATGCCCTGTACCTCGGCAACTACGCGATCCTTCAACTCAAGGACGCCCTGGCCCGCGTGAACGGCGTCGGGGACATCAGCATCTTCGGCTACGAATACAGCATGAGGATTTGGCTGGATCCGGAAAAACTGGCCGCCCGACAGCTGGCTGCGGAGGACGTGGTGGCGGCAATCCGCGAACAAAATGTCCAGGTCGCCGCAGGAATGATCGGCGCACCTCCGGTCCCGGATGGAATCGCTTTCCAATACACGGTGAACGCCCAAGGTCGCCTCACCAGTCCGAAGCAGTTCGAGGAAATCGTCGTCAAGCAGGGCTCCCACGGGGAAATTGTCCGCCTGGGGGATGTCGGTCATGCCGAACTGGGGGCCAAAACCTACAACATCGACAGCATGTTGGACGGCCGTCCCACAGTCGGCCTGGCGATCTACCAGCAACCCGGCGGCAATGCCATCGAGACGGCGAAGAACATCCGGACACTCATGGAGGAACTCAAGACCCGGTTTCCCGCTGGCATGGAATACCGCATCGATTACGACACCACCGGCTTCGTGCTGGAATCCGTCAAATCCGTGGTCCACACCCTCTTCGAGGCCATCGTGCTGGTGATCCTTGTCGTTCTGCTCTTCCTGCAATCCTGGCGTGCGACCATTATTCCCCTCGTGGCAGTTCCCGTGTCTCTCATCGGCACGTTTGCCGCAATGGCCGTTTTTGGATTTTCCCTCAACAATATCTCCCTCTTCGGCCTTGTGCTCGCGATTGGGATTGTCGTGGATGACGCCATCGTGGTGGTTGAAAATGTGGAGCGCAACCTCCAGCTCGGCATGGGCCCCGTGGAAGCCGCCAAAAAGGCAATGGACGAAGTCTTCGGGGCGGTCATCGCCGTGGCACTTGTCCTCACCGCCGTCTTTGTCCCCACGGCCTTCATCACCGGCATCTCCGGGGAATTTTATCGTCAGTTTGCCCTGACCATTGCCGTGTCCACCCTCATTTCCGCATTCAATTCCGTCACTCTCAGCCCCGCGCTGGCGGCGATTCTCCTCCAGCCCCACGGGGCAAAGAAGGATGTCTTTGCCCGGTTGCTCGACACCCTGCTCGGATGGCTTTTCTGCGGGTTCAACTCCTTCTTTGAAATGATCGGCCGGCATTATGGAAATGCCGTGGGACGTCTGACCCGCATGACCGCTCTGGTCGGGCTTGTCTATCTGGGACTGCTGGCATTGACAGGATTTGGATTTTTGAAAGCCCCCGTGGGATTCATTCCCCAGCAGGACAAAGGCTACCTGATTGCCAATGTGCAGCTTCCCGATGCCGCCTCCATCAACCGGACAAAAGCGGTGACGGCTGTTGCGGACAAGATCATCCGCGAGACTCCCGGTGTCGCCCACACGATTGTCATCAACGGCCTGTCCATCGTGTCGAATTCCAATCTCTCCAACGCCGCGACGGTTTTTGTGATTCTGGATGATTTTGCAAAGCGGACAGCTCCACAACTGTCCGGAGCGGCCATCGCCAGAACGCTCAACGCGAAGCTTTCCCAGATCCCGCAGGCCCTGTCGGGAGTTTTCGGACCCCCGCCCGTGGAGGGATTGGGCAGCACGGGGGGATTTCGCATGATGATCCAGGACCGTGCCGGCGCGGGCTATGACGCACTGGAGGAAGCCACCCAGAATCTGGTTTCCGCCGCCGCGGACGACTCCCGCCTCTCAAATGTTTTCTCCAGCTTCAGTTCCGGAACTCCCCAGCTCTTTGTGGACATCGACCGCGTCAAGGCCAAGTCCCTCGATGTGCCGTTGAGCAACATCTTCAGCACGCTTCAGATTTTTCTTGGTTCATCCTATGTGAACGACATCACGCTCTTCGGGCGTTCTTTCCAGGTCAATGCGCAGGCCGAGTCCCGGTTTCGGCTGCAACCCGAGGACATCCTCCGGCTCCAGTCCCGCAGCAATTCCGGAGCCATGGTCCCGCTGGCCACGCTGGGAACGGTTTCCGAGGTGGCGGCTCCCGGCTCCGTGCAGCGTTACAACCTCTATCCCGCCGCCGACATCGTGGGAAGCACCTCGGCCGGAGTGAGCTCCGGACAGGCGGTCGGCATCATGCAGGATCTGGCCAAAAAAAATCTCCCCCCCAGCATGGGGTATGAATGGACCGATCTCACCTACCAACAGATCATCGCTGGAAATGTGGCCCTTTTCATCTTCCCCCTGTGCGTGCTCTTCGTCTTTCTGACTCTTGCCGCACAATATGAAAGCTGGTCGCTCCCGCTGGCCATCATCCTCATCGTCCCCATGTGCCTCCTCTCCGCCATCGGCGGCGTCCTTCTCCGCGGGCTCGACAACAATATCTTCACCCAGATCGGATTCATCGTTCTCGTCGGCCTCGCCTGCAAAAATGCCATCCTCATCGTCGAATTCGGCAAGCAGCTGGAAGATGGAGGAAAGGACCGCTTCGACGCCGTCACAGAAGCCTGCCGGCTCCGGCTCCGCCCCATTCTCATGACCTCCTTCGCCTTCATCCTCGGCGTCGTCCCCCTCGTCCTGGCCTCCGGCCCCGGCGCCGAAATGCGCCAGGCTCTCGGAACCGCCGTCTTCTCCGGAATGCTCGGAGTCACCTTCTTCGGCATTTTCCTCACCCCGGTCTTCTACGTGATCATCCGGAAGTTTGCGAAAAAGACGGCCTGAGATACCCGGCCAGTCAATTTTTCACAAAAGCGCCCCTGTAAAAAATGGACGCGGGCAAGGTTTTGCCACGCCTTTTTACGGCGGTTTTCTTTTGTGTCATCGGATGTTGCTCGGGGATGTTCCGTAGGCCTTCCGGAACGCCGTGAGGAAATAATTGTATTTCTTGAAACCGCAGAGGTATTGAATTTCCTTGATCGGACGGTTGGAGTGAAGCAACAGATCCATCGCGGTCTGCATCCGTTTTTGATGGAGATAGGCACCCGGGCTGTTTCCGACATGCTCGCGAAACATGCGGGCAAAATAAAATTTCGACAGATGCACCGCCGAAGCGAGTGCTTCCAGGGCAAAATCCGGATCCCCGAACTGTTGATCGATGAGTTCGAGGGCATGGGCCACCTGTTCGGGATAGTTCTTCCGGTAGGAAAGCACCTGGGAACTCAACTCCATGAGGATGTGATACAATCCCGCTGAGAACTCAAAAACCGAAGGATGCGTGTGCGCCATGCTGAACTGGAACAACTGGGCCGCCATCGGAAGCAGTCGCCCATGGTCCAGTCCACTCAGAACACATCCGTTGGCTTTGAGCAGTTCATCGGCGATCTCCATCGCCGTCCGCCCGCTGAAAGTGATGAAAAACCATTCCGCATCCGGGTCGGTGGAATCGTGGTAAGAGGTCTTTGAAGGAATCGTGCAGAGAAAGGCCTGCCCCCGCTCAACCCACACCTCACGACCATGATCGATGAATTTCATCCTCCCGTTCAACATGTATTGCAGGACACCCCACCGGGGTGCCTCGTCGCGGAGACGGATCGAATTGTCCAGAAATTTTTTGGGAAGCTCTGTCAGCCGGGCATTTTTGTAACCCAGATCCAGAAGGCGGACATGGGTTGCGATCGGAAATGTGTGGGGAGGAAAAATGCGGTAAAACAACGGAGGAATACCGACAGTTTCCACCACATTCCGAAAGGCTCTGTGTTTGTCTTCAAAACTCATCGCCGAATTGTTGGATCAAAAACGGAGAGGAACAAGATGCGTCTTCAGGTCTCTTTTTGCAAAACCCAAATTCTTCCTGCATGGGGTGGAAGCCGGGGAAAGACAATCCTGTCTCCCTTCCCGGAAAAAACCTCCCCGCTGAGCCGTTCGACAAAATTCCATGTCTGAAAAAGTCCGAGCGCCCGCGCATCGAAGCCCATGTCGACCGGGGTGTCCGAGAGGTTGAATATCCCGACCATCAGGGGATCGGTGGTCGTGCGAAGCACGGCGACATCCGTCCGGCAATAGTCATCGACCCAACAAACCGGTTGGAGATTGGGTTCGTCAATCTGCTCCAAAAGCCTCCACTTTTCCGCGGGGATTTGCGCGACATCCTCCGAGAGAATGAACATCCCTCCGCTCATCCAGACAAGCCGCAGCCAGCAGGTGATCTCTTCGAGCTTCAATCCAAACTCCGAAATGTCGATCCGACGGTTCTGGAGAGGATTGACAAGAAATTTTTTCAACTCCTCCGGCACCGGGTGGTCCCGCAGCAGAATGCAATCCGGATCGTTGTGCCACCAAGCCCGGTGCATCCATTGTCGCCAGATTGTGCTGTTGGCCGCAGCCTTGATACAGCAATTGCCATGCTGCCATTCCTCCAAATTCATCGGGGCAAACCAACGGCCCCCGACATCCATGCCGATTCTCATGCCATCACACAACCCCACCGAGGCC
>JADHED010000876.1_pt1 | contig 29517 bp, 19 predicted proteins | sample 8952041 | NCBI WGS metagenome assembly JADHED01 (sample SAMN16124423, study PRJNA663239) | bioreactor sludge metagenome | isolation source: sludge (control) | place: India:Bengaluru | collected 2018-09-08
AAACCGATCTCCTGCCTGCCTCTGAGCCTGTGAGGAGTTTTTAAGGGACGACTAGAAAAAGCAGTTCATTTCACCACAAAGATCACAAAGGCCACAAAGAAAGAAATTTGCAAACGCACAACTCTGATTCTTCCTCACCCGTCGGGTGAATCACATCTCCTGGTCTATCACTATGTCTCTGCCTCTCTTTGTGATCTTTGTGGTTCATTCCCATCTTCCCTTTTAGGGTAAAAAATTTCAGGAACCGGAGAGGATCGAGGCGAGACGTTTGACGGCAGGATAGGAGAGCATTTCCGCCCAGGTGCATTTGACCGGTTCGATACGGGCCGAAGGCAGGATGGACAACCAGGCGGCGGCGGCATCCTGGGGAAAGTCCGAGGGAATGATGATTCTGGCCTGAAGTTCACAGGGCACGAAGCGGTATTTGTGCCAGGCGGCTTCGTGGGTGCGTGCCGGTTCTCCAATGGCGGTGAACGGCTCCAGCCGATCGTCGGGGTTCAGGCGACGGAAGACATTTTTCACCGAAGACAGCCAGCCGGAAGGTTTCTCCGTTTGTGGCGGAGGGGTGCCGATGAGGATGAGGGAAGGAATGCGGCGTTTGGCGGCGGCGAGTTGACGGGCCATTTCCAGGGCGGCGATGCCACCGAATCCGAATCCACCGAGATCGAAGTGAAGAGAGGGATCTTCTTCGACGAGGGCATCGATCCAGGCGGCGGCGGCACTCTCCACTGTGGTGTGGCAGGCATCCGGATCGCTGGCTCCGCGGGCGGTCAGACCGATGAGGCGGCGTTCATTTCCCAGGGCAGAGACAAAATCCCTGTAGGTGTCGGGAACGCCCGATGCGGTGGGAACAAGCACCAGCGGTGTGGCGGAACCTTCTTTCTGGAGAATGCAGACAGGCGTCCAGGGTTCCGTGCGACGCTGGGGAGAGGGTTCTGGACGGACCGCTTTCGGGGCTTTCCTGGCAGGAGGTTCCTCCGGCTTTGGAAGCAGGGAGAGATCAATCCACCCGCCGCGGGTGAGGGGCCATTCCTCGACGGAAAAAGTGCCTTCGACCGTTCCCTGCGACAGGGTCCAGATCTGCTCGCCAAGCAGGCAGTCCAGAACATTCGGAAGGGCTCGCAGTGCCATGGCGCGTTCGGAAAAAGTGGGAAACCGGGAGGGGGGCGCTTCGATTTGCTGGAGGCCTTTTCTGTTGTACCAAGCCCGCAGGCCGGTGGCGATCCCCCGGCGTCCACGGGTGTGGGTGGCGTGTTTCCAGCCCGGAAATTTCATCCACAGTTCTCCGGAAAATCCCGGGGGAACATCGTGTCCGTCTGTATCGCAAACGGCCATTTCCACATCGGGAGTCGGCTTTCCAACAGCCAGAAGTGTTCCATCCGGAGTGGCTTCGGCGGCAAGACCGAAACCACAGAGACCGGCGGGGCTGTAGAAAGTGATTGTCTGCAAACGACCTTCCGTGCAGTGGTTCCAGACATCCAGCGAGAGTTTTGTGGAGGAGCCGGCTTCAACGGCGACAACCTTCAGCGGAGTGGAGACCTTTTCCTCGCCGCGAGCCCAGCGGGCCGCCTGATTGCTCCATTCCGGGGCAGTGAGGCGGATGTGTGTCGCCTGACAGGAAACCGGATCCAGAACGTCATCATCCGCCACCCGGACCGTTCCCCCGGCAAGAATCGGGAGCAGCCATTCGTCAAAAAAAGCACCGCTTCCTGCCGCGGAGTGGGCCAGAAACGAATCTTCAGGTCCGAAGCCCAAAATGCGGGCGCCTTCGAAAGCTGCGGCCACGAGCATCTCGTGGGTGAGAGCCCGGATGAGTGGCGGGGCATCCTCCGCGTGACCCGGAAGAATGGCAGCGGGAGAGTCGGGCTTGATCTCCGGGGTGGGAATTTCCCCCGTCTCCAGAGCATCCCACTCCTGATCGATGACGATCCGGCGGCGGGTGGAGGTGTCCAGAAGCGCGGCACTGGCGGCATCGCAAATGACAACGCCGGCATCGTGGGAGGAGAGCATGGATTCGATCCACTCCGGTGCGCCCGAAGGATCAAGAGCCAGGCAGGAATTCCCTGCTTTCCAAGAGCCGATGAGGGCGATGGCAATCCAGGAAGACGGGGAGAGAAAGAGGGCCACATGCCAGCCTCCGGCAAGGGAGGCCTGCGAGAAATGGGCTGCAAGACGGTCGGAAAGAGTGTCCAGTTCCGAGTAGGTCAGTTCATAGTCCCCGTCGCGGACGGCGATATTTCCGGGATATTTTGCCACCATGTTCCGGAATGCGGCGAGCGCATTGGCGGGGCGTTCCAGGCCTTCGGGACCGCGGGACCATTCCTTGAGCGTCCTGATTTCCTGGGGAAGCAGAAGAGGGATCTGGGCGACGGGTTTGTTGGCGAAGGTGCCGAAGGATTGCATCAATCCCGCCAGGCGGTGGAGCAATTCACTTGCCTGGGCTTCACTGGCAAGAGGTCCGTGAATTTGGAGAGTGAGCTGGGAGCCGGGCCGGACTTCGAGAAGAAGGAGATCCGGGAGAGGCGGTCGCTGGATGCGGGCATCGAAATTGATCCAGCGTGGAAGGACCGTGTGAATGAGGTCGTTGATGTCGGGGTTGAGCCAGGAGAAGCCGGTCTTCAGGCTCTGGGAAGGGAGGGCAGAAGGAGCCGTTGTGAGTGCGGAAGACGGGGAGATCCATGCGTTGGCGCGGATCGCTTCATAGGCGAGGTGGGCATCACTGAGCCAGTCTTTCGACGACCAGGAATGGACGAAGGGAAGCCAGTTTTCAAAAAATCCGGCTTCGCCGGGATTGCGTCTGGCATCGAACAGGCCGAGGGAGATGTTGCCCGTTGCGCCCAGACGGCGGAGCAGGAATGCCCAGAGGCTGTGAAGCACGGCGCGGGGATCCATCGAGCGGGCTTTGCAGGATTCCAGAAACGAGACGGTTTCGTCCCGCCCCACTGTCAATGTTGCGGTGATCGGGTCGGAAGCTGTCGGGCGGGGATGCAATGTCAGGGGGGCTTCCGCCGCCTTCAAGATTTCTTCCCAGGCCGTGTTCGTCGCGAGTGGAGCGGGGGAGTCTGTCGGGGCGGCCGGCGTACGTTCCAAGGCCACGAGCCAGTCAAGAAGGACACGGGCAATCGAGGGTTCGTCGAGAAGGAACGAAGAAAGCGTGAGAAGGAAGTGGAGGCCGCTGCCGGGGAGGAGGATTTCCGTGAAGCGCACCGGGGAACGGGGATCAAGCGGTTCCCCGGCATCCGTTGCCTGGAGTTCTTTCCAACTGTCCGGGATCGCCTCCGGAGTTTTTTCCCGCCAATCCAGTGTCCGCCAGACGGTGTCCGGAGTCGGAGACGTCCTGACCGTCACATCGCCGATATGGGAACGCGAAAAGGAGGAACGGAGAATGGGATGGGTTGCGCAGACAACGTCCCATGCGGCCCGCACGGCGGGAGGATCCATCTTTTCTCCGAAGCTGATGGAGACCTGGGTGTGGTGTTTCTTCACGGTGTTTTGGTCGCGAAGAAACGCGGCCGCCTGCATGGGGTTGGCTGCGTGTTCTTTCATGGCTTTTTCAGAATCCAAAATCTGTTACGGCACCCTGGGAGGCCGTCGAGACATGGGCGGCGTATTTGGCCAGAACTCCCCGGCGGTAGCGGGGCTTCGGTTTTTTCCATGCGGCGAGACGGGAGGCGATTTCCTTCGCGGGGATGTCGAGGGAGAGCTTGTGGTTGATGGCGTCGATGGTGATCGGATCGCCGTTGCGGACGATGGCGAGCGGACCTCCCTCGAAGGCTTCCGGAGTGATGTGACCGACGACAAAACCGTGTGTGCCTCCGGAGAAGCGGCCGTCGGTGATGAGGGCCACATCTTTTCCGAGACCGCGACCCATGACGGCGCTGGTGGGAGAGAGCATTTCGCGCATCCCCGGACCACCGCGCGGCCCTTCATAGCGGATCACGATGACGTCTCCCTTCTTGATTTTGCCGTCCAAGATGGCCTGGAGGGCTTTTTCCTCGGATTCAAAAACGCGGGCTTTGCCCTGGAATTTCTCTCCTTCTTTTCCGGAGATTTTTGCAACAGCCCCATCGGGTGCGAGGTTGCCGCGGAGGATGACGAGGTGGCTGTCCTTTTTGAGCGGACGGTTGAGCGGGGCGATGATCTGCTGGCCTTTGGGGTAGGATTTGAAGGCGGAGAGGTTTTGTTTGAGGGTTTTTCCTGTAACTGTGAGACATCCGCCGTGGAGAAGGCCGGCACCCAGGAGATCTTTCATCATGGGAACGATGCCGCCGATCTCGACGAGCTGGGACATGAGGAAACGTCCGCTGGGCTTGAGATCCGCAAGGACCGGAACCCGTTTGCCGATGCGGGTGAAATCGTCAATGGTGAGCTTCACACCCGCGGAGTGGGCGATGGCGAGGAGGTGGAGAACCGAGTTTGTCGATCCGCCCAAAGCGATGGTCACCGTGATGGCATTTTCAAAGGCCTCCTTCGAGAAGATGTCCGATGGGCGGATGCCCTTCCTGAGAAGGTTCAGAACGGCGGCACCCGCTTCGTGGCAATCCTTCACTTTGTGGGAGGAAACGGCGGCCTGGGCCGAGCTGTTGGGAAGGCTGAAGCCCATGGCCTCAATGGCGGAAGCCATGGTGTTCGCGGTGTACATTCCACCACAGGAACCGGGGCCGGGGATGGCGCAGGATTCCACATCATGCAATTCCCTGCCCGAGATCTTGTCCGCTGCCCGCTGACCAACAGCCTCGAACACGGAAACGACATCCAGATTTTTTCCGGAGATGCAGCCCGGCAGAATGGTTCCCCCGTAAACAAAGACAGCGGCGCGATTCATTCGGGCGATGGCGATCATGCAGCCGGGCATGTTTTTGTCGCAGCCTCCGATGGCGACGAATCCGTCGAAGCCCTGGCATCCGACCACTGTCTCGATCGAGTCGGCGATGACCTCGCGGGAAACGAGCGAATACTTCATGCCCTCGGTGCCCATCGAGATGCCATCCGAGATGGTGATGGTGTTGAAAATGGTGGCCTTGCCGCCGGCGGAATCAATTCCCAGAGCGGATTCGCGGGCGAGCTGGTCAATGTGCATGTTGCAGGGGGTCACCATGCTCCATGTCGAGGCGACCCCGATCTGCGGCTTGGAAAAATCGCTTTCCTTGTATCCGACGGGATACAGCATGGCCCGACTGGGCGCCCGGCTCAGGCCGTCAAGAACGATCGAGGAATGGGGGCGCATACGGGCGGAGAGCTTGGAAGTCATAAGCCCGCCACTTTAACAGAGGCCGCCCGGTGGTCATCAAGGAAATCCCGATGAGCGGGAAGAGTTTATTCGCGCCCGATGCTGGTATATGTGAAACCAAACTCGCGAACGGTCGCCGGATCGAAGAGGTTGCGTCCGTCGAAAATGAGCGGAGTGTGCATGACTTTCTTCAACTCGGCCATGTCAACCGCCGCGAACGATTTCCATTCCGTGGCAATGATGAGGGCCTCGGCTCCCTTGGCGGCTTCGAGCGGGGAAGCGGCGAATTGGGCTCCTTCCACGAGTTTGAACTCGGCGGCTTTCTCCATGCCTTTGGGGTCGTAAACCGTGACTTCGGCACCTTCGGCAACGAGATCATTGACGACTTCCACGGCCACTGAAGAACGAACGTCATCGGTATCCGGCTTGAAGGTGAGTCCCCAGACGGCGATTTTCTTGTCCTTGAGCACCCAGAGAGCCTCGCGGATCTTTGCAATGAAGCGGTCCCGCTGGGTTTTGTTGATGCGTTGGACTTCCTTGAGGAGAGTGAAGGGGACGCCCAGATTTTCGCTGATGGCGATGAAGGCGGCGATGTCCTTGGGGAAGCAGGAACCGCCGTAGCCGATGCCGGCATTGAGAAAGTTCCGACCGATCCGTTTGTCCATGCCGATGCCGTCGGCGACTTTTTCGACATTTGCCCCGCTGGCCTCGCAGATCTGGGCCACGGCGTTGATGTAGGAGATCTTGAGGGCGAGGAAGGAGTTGGCGGCGTGCTTGATCAGCTCGGCGGAGTTGATGTCCGTCACCAGCACCGGAGCCATGAAGGGCTCGTAAATTTTCTGCATGAGGGCGATGGCCCGTTCGCTGTTGCCTCCGATGACGATGCGATCCGGTTTCATGAGATCGGGGACGGCGCATCCTTCGCGGAGAAATTCGGGATTGCTGACCACATCGAACTCGGCGCCGGTCTTGTTGTAACGGCGGATGGTGTCGGTGACCTTCTCGCCGGTTTTCACCGGAACAGTGCTCTTGTCGACCACCACGCGATACTGGCCGGGTTTGAGAACGGCGGCGATTTCACGGGCAACTTTCTCGATGTAGGAAAGATCCACGCTGCCGTCGGCCTGCGGAGGGGTGGGAACGGCGATGAAAACAACATCCGAATTGTCCACTCCCTCTTCGGTGCTGGTTGTGAAGCTGAGACGCTTCGCGGCAACGTTCTGATGGATCAATTCCTCCAACCCGGGCTCATAGATGGGAACCTTGCCTGCGAGGAGAGCGTCCACTTTGCGTTGGTCGTTGTCCACGCAAATGACGTGGTGCCCGACTTCCGCGAAGCAGGCGCCCGAGACGAGTCCGACATATCCAGAGCCGATGATACAGAGTTTCATAGATTGATTTTTAAGCGTTGAAAAAGGCGGAGCCTCAGTCACCCGAAGGGGTGAGAGGGTTTGTGGACTGGCTGAATGCCAGAGGGAGGGTAACCTGGGGGGCATCCTTCAAAGTCATGACAAAGAGAAATCCCCATTCCTGATCTCCGCCCTGGTTGTCCCGGAGTTCGGCGCCAAGAGAGGCAATCCAGCTCGAAAGATCCCGGTGAATCAAATACCGCTGATACTGGAGCACCTCGGAGACAAATTCATACTGTTCGTAGAAACTAACCGCCCATTGGTCGTTAATTCTCCAGTAGGTCGAAAAATTGAGCTGGCTGTTGTCGGCAAAAAAGTCGTTGCCGTCGATGTAGCGGTGACCGATGCCGAATTGGAGATCCCGGGTGGGCATGAAACTGAGCGAGGTATTGACTTCGGTGAACCCCTGATCGGTGACGGGGAGTTGGGAGACAACACTGAGGCCGGCCCAGGGAACCGGACGGAAGCCAATGACGTTGAAGACATTCGAGACCGGGGCGTCGGAATACGGACTGTCGAGGTTCAGATCCATGAAGGTATCGAGCGAGAACCATTGATGGGTTCGGTTGTCGCGGCGGGTCTGAAGGCGCTGGCGGGCGCCGATCCGGACAATGTTCCAGGTATCGATGGAATCGACGGCTGTAAACTGGGGAAAGTTGAGGGGGAGGAGTTGTGTGGACTCGACGACACGGTCGAATTGGTAGATGTCACTCGGGCTCGGTCCGAAATTATAGACTCCGGAGTAATTGACATATGGTTGGACGACATGCCGGAGTCCGTCCAATCCCAGCCAGCGATTTTGGATTTTCTCGAAGGTTTTTGAGAATTTTGTGGAGACTTCGACCCCGTAGTTGGCAACCACCCGGAAGACTGCTCCCTTGCTTTCGAGAGTGGAAGTGGGGTTGTTGAGCGGAGTGCTTTCGACTTGGGGGTTGATGATGGTGGTCTCGCCGGTCACCGGATCAATGGCTTCATCGCCGCCCGTCTGGGTGAGGAAGGTGCCGCTTTGGCTGTAATAGGTGCCGCGAATACCTGCCTTGGGGGTCACCGAAAGCCAGCCGAAGTAGGTCTTCGGGAGCGACCACTGGTGGTAAGTGTCGAAACGGACCGCGCTGTAATCAGGGAACTCCGTTTCGCCAAAGGAAGGATCGTCGGAGAAGGTTCTGCGAAGGTTTGCGACGCCGGTTTCCCCATCATAGTTCACGGGAAGTCCGAAAAACTGGAGTTGTTTGAAGTCCATGACGAATTCGGGAAGCCGTTCGGTGACATCCTGGAAGTCATTCATCTGCCAACGGGCGATGAGGTTCATGGTGTAGAATTCATCCCATTTTGTGAGGGCAATCACATTGTCCGGCTGGGGATCGACCCGGTATTCGCTGGGGTAGAAATCTTCCAGAAAATCCACATCGCTCAGGAGATTGATGTCCGCCGTGACATAGATGTCGTCGGTGAGGAAGAGCCGTTGTTGGAAAGAAACCCGGTAGCGGTTGGTGGTGCGGGTTTCGGCCGGTTCGCCGGGGGCTTCCACACTGGTGACGTCCTTTGTTTCAAAGACGTAATCGGTGCGAAGTTTTCCGTAGCTGCGGTCGTTCTTCCCGTATTTCATGTTGAGATCCAGCCCGATGGAAGGGCCGAAATCCGAGCGCCATTCGGCGCGGGCGGTGGCATCCACTCCGGTGACCAACGGGAAGCTGTAGGCGGTCAGGAGGTAGGCTCCCCAGCGCGAGTCGTAGCCGGGAAGAAAGGCAAAACCGGTGTTGTTGATATTGGCAAAGAGATAGGGGAACCAGAAAACCGGGGTCTGGCCGATATAGAGAGTGGAATTGGAAAAAACAACCCGGCTGTCGGTGTAGATACGAACGGAACGGGATTTTACATGAAAATCCGGCTGGGAGGAATCGTCGGTGGTGAAAAGGGCATCCTTCACGCGGAATTCCCTCTGGGACATCGCGCGGAAATTGAAGGCATGGAAGAGCATGGGAAAATTCGAACCGGAGAGTTCCAATGCCCGCATTTGTTTGCTCTCCAGATTGAAGAGCGCCCGCTGACCGGTGAGAACCTGCTCCGGAGTGTAGAGGCGGATATTGCCGACCAGCAAAACGTCACGGGTTTCCGGATTATACTCTGCGTAATCGCAATAGATACTGTATTCTCCGTAGTGAATCTGGACATTGTCCTCGGCAATCGCGACGCCTTCTTCAAACCGCGTGTTTCCGTCGGCGGTGATTTCCACCGGAACGTCTCCAAAGCTGCCGAACTGGGCATGCAATGCGGGTGCTGCCAGCAGGACGGCAAGGATCGCCAGATGGGTTGCAAATTTCCTCATGTGAAGGAGGCAGGCTAGGGCGGACACGCAGGCTTTCAAGGAGAAAAGTCAGTCCCCGTAGCCGCCGGGGTTCTTGAGGTGCCAGGCCCAGGCGCTTTCCACGATGGGGACGATATTCTCAAACTTTGGTTTCCAGCCGAGTTCGGCTTTGACTTTGTCCGAGGCGGCGATGAGGCGGGGCGGGTCGCCGGGGCGGCGGGGTTTTTCCACGGCTTTGATATCGCAACCGGTGATTTTCCGGCAGGCGTCGATGACTTCCCGGACCGAGGTGCCTCCGCCGGTGCCCAGGTTGTATTTGGCGCTTTTCTCGGATTTCAGGGCCAGGATATGGGCCTGGGCGAGGTCAAGGATATGGATGTAGTCGCGAATGCAGGTGCCGTCCGGCGTGGGATAGTCGGTGCCGTAGATGTCCACGGATTCCTTCTGCCCGAGGGCCACTTTGAGCACGTTTGGGATCAGATGCGTCTCGATCCGGTGATCTTCACCGTAGCGTTCCGTGGCTCCGGCCGCATTGAAATACCGGAGGGCGACATAGGAAAGTTTGTGGATTTCCTCATACCACCGGAGAACCATCTCAAACATGAATTTGGACTCTCCGTAGGGATTGATGGGTTTTTGGGGAAGGGATTCGTCGAGGGGCATCCGCTCGGGGATTCCAAAAGTCGCGCAGGTGGAGGAAAAGACGAATTTTTTGACCCCGAACTCCACCGCCATGTCGAGGAGATTGATGCCGGCACAGACATTGTTCCGGAAATATTTCGAGGGATTCTGCATGGATTCCCCGACAAGCGCATTGGCGGCGAAGTGCATGATGGCATCCGGCTTCACTTCGCCGACGGCATGGCGGATAACGGTGCGGTCGGAGAGATCTCCCTGAAAGAATTGTGCCCGCGGGTCGACGGCTTTCCGGTGACCTTCGCTCAGATTGTCGAAAACCGAAACTTCAAACCCCTGATCAAGAAGCTGTTCCACGCAAATACTGCCGATGTATCCGGCCCCGCCTGTGACAAAGATGGACTTCATTCGCGAGGACTTTACTTCAGGCGGAGGCTGTCCCGCAATGAAATGCTTCAAAGCGGATCTGATAATGGTCGCCGGTGCGTTCCAGACGTCTTGTCACCGGAACCCCGAGTGCTTTGGAGATCATGGATTCCTCCATTCCAACGGCTGCGGGAAAGGCTTCAAAGAGCCCGGCAAGCGGGGTGTGCGACTCCACCAGGCAGTGATTTTCCACCCGGGCCATGTGGCCATCCTCGTTGCGCAGGTCGGCCAGCGCGGGGAGGCGGGATTCTCCGGGGGGGTGAACGGAGAGTTTTTCCAGATATCCGGCGGTTTGTTTCTGGAAGTAGAGAAAGAGCAGTTTTTCGGCGGCGGCGGGGCCGAAAAGGGTCCGTGCCTCGTGGAGCAAGGCCACGGCAAGCCGTGTGTCGTCGTTGCGGAACAATTCCTGGCCTTTGGCGGTAAGGCGGTAAACCAACTGGGGACGGCCTTTTCCCCGATGATGATTGCGGGAAGTGATGAATCCGATTTTCTCCAGGGCAAGGCACTGGGCCTTCACTCCCATGTAACTCATGTCAAGCCGCTCCGCGATTTCTCCCACGGTCAGCCCATTGCTTTGCTTGAGTTCGGCGGCCACGGCATGGCCGGAACGCCCGGGGAGTTTCCGTTTGAGAGTGTGCACCGGGATCAGGTTGCCGCAGCATCTCCCCGGACGTCAAGAAGAGGCGGCTCTAATTCACGACATGAACCGGGGAGCCGGCGAGAAAGGCGCGCACATTGCCGAGGGTCGTGGCCATCAGTCGTTTTCTGGCCTCAACCGTTGCCCAGGCGTAGTGGGGAGTGAGCACCATGTTTCTGGCCGTGAGCAGGGGATTGTCCGCAGGGGGAGGTTCGGCGGACAGAACATCGGATGCCGCGCCGGCGAGAAGGCCCTTGTTCAATGCATCCGCAAGATCCTCTTCAACAACGACCGGTCCGCGGGAAGTATTGATGAGATAGGCGGTGGGCTTCATCGTGCGGAGGCGGGAGGCATTGGCCAGCCCGCGGGTTTCCGAGGTGAGCGGGCACAGGAGACAGATAAAATCGGACTCGGAAAAGATCTGCTCCATCGAGACGAAGGTGACCGGATAATCCACGGGTTTTGGAGAGCGGACCACGGCGGTGACCCGCATTCCAAAAGCCTGTGCCACCCTGCCCACCTGCTGGCCGATGCGCCCGAAGCCGACAATCCCCAGGGTTTTGCCTTCGAGTTCGTGGAGCGGAAAATCCCAGAAGGCGAAGTCCCGGCAGGAAGCCCAGGCCCCCTCGCGCACCCGCTGTGAGTGATGGGCGACGCCGTTTGTCCAGTGCAGGATGAAACTGAACACCATCTGCACGACGGAGGCCGTGCTGTAGGCCGGGACGTTGGAAACCGGGATGCCCCGGGACCGTGCTGCGGCGACATCCACCACGTCAAATCCCGTGGCGAGAACCCCGATGAACCGGAGATCGGGCAGGGCATTGATGACTTCCGCCGACAGTTTGGTTTTGTTCGTCAAAACCACAGAGGCTCCCTCACAGCGGGCCGGCACATCTTCCGGAGAAGTGCGATCGTGGATTTCCACCGAGGGGCAGAGGCTGCGGAGTTCATCCCAGGAGAGGTCTCCGGGGTTCATGGTGTATCCGTCGAGGACAACAAGTTTGTGCGAGGGCATAGGGGAAAATGGAGATGTGTGGGTGTTCTGTTCAAGCAGGACTTGTGCCGGATGTCCACGGTTGCAAGGGATGGGATTTTGCGGCATGGTTGCCCCATGGGCCGGATGGTGGGAAACGTGGTGGATGTCCTTCGCAGGGAAATTTATCCCGCCCGTATTTCCTGGGAAAACGGGAAGATTGCGGACGTGGAGTCCGTGACGACAACCGAGGCGACCGGGAAGCCTTTTCTTCTGCCGGGTTTTGTGGACGCACATGTCCATGTGGAAAGCTCGATGCTGCCGCCGTCCGCATTTGCCCGGCTGGCTTCGGCGCATGGGACGCTGGCAACGGTGTCGGATCCGCATGAGATCGCGAATGTCTGCGGCCTGGAGGGGGTGGATTTCATGTTGGAGGAAGCCGCCCGATCTCCCCTGCATTTTTGTTTCGGAGCCCCGTCCTGCGTGCCCGCCACTGCCCATGAGACGTCCGGTGCGGAATTGGATGCGGCAGCGGTTGCCTCGCTTCTTTCCCGGCCGGAGATCGGCTATCTGGCGGAGGTCATGAATTTTCCCGGTGTGCTTGCGGGGGATCCGGACCTTCTGGAAAAAATCCGCGCCGCCCGTGTTCTTGGCAAGCCGGTGGACGGACACAGTCCGGGTTTGCGCGGCGAGCCGCTGGCCCGTTATGTGGCGGCCGGAATTTCCTCCGACCACGAATGCAGCACGCTGGAGGAGGCCCGGGAAAAATGCGCTCTCGGAATGAAGATTCTGATCCGCGAGGGATCGGCGGCGAGAAACTTTGCCGCATTGCTGCCGCTTGTTGGAGAGCATCCGTCGGAGTGCATGTTTTGCAGCGACGACAAGCATCCCGACTCCCTGCTGGTCGGGCATATCAACCGTGTGGTTGCGAATGCGGTGGCCGCGGGGTATCCGTTGTTCGATGTGCTCCGGATTGCCTGTGTGCATCCGGTGGAGCATTACAGCCTGCCGGCGGGCTTTCTGCGTCCCGGGGATCCCGCCAATTTTCTGGAAGTGTCCAATCTCCGGGACTTTTTTGTCGAATCCGCCTGGATGGCCGGTGAATGCATTGCGCGCGACGGGGAGAGTCTCCTTCCCGGAAGCTCCTCTGCTCTTCCGAACAATTTTCATTCGCGGATTCTTTCCCCGGCGGATTTTTCTGTTCCCGCAAGGGGAACGATCCTGCGGACGATTGATGTCGCGGATGGGGAATTGATCACCCGCGAAGGTTTTGTTCCGTTGGAGGTCGGTCGCCCGTTTGTCGAGTCGGATCCCGGCCGGGATGTGCTGAAAATGGTGGTCGTCAACCGCTACCGCAGTGTTCCTCCCGCCGTGGCATTTGTTCGGAACATGGGCTTGTGTCGCGGGGCACTGGCCTCTTCTGTGGCACACGATTCCCACAACATCGTGGCGGTGGGAGTCAATGACGGGGATCTGTGCCGTGCGGTGAATCTCCTCATGGAGTCAAAGGGTGGCTGTGCGGCCGTGGATGGAGGGGAATCCCTGCACCTGCCCCTGCCGGTGGCGGGATTGATGAGCGATCTTGACGGGCGCGAAGTGGCCGCGAGGTATTCCGGGTTGACCCGCTTTGCCGGGAGATTGGGGTCCCGTTTGGAAGCGCCCTTCATGACACTCTCCTTTCTTGCCCTGTTGGTGATTCCCGAACTCAAGCTTGGGGACCGGGGGCTTTTTGACGGACGTTCGTTCGAGTTTGTTCCGCTGTTTCAGCGTTGATATTGCAGGGCCATGGCGCGGGCGGTTCCGGCAATCTGCTCCCGGAGTTCCGCGGGTTCGAGCACCACCGCGTGGGCTCCCCACCCGAGGATCCAGTTTTCCAGATCCGGCGCGATCCCGACATCCAGAGTCAGTTCGGCTCCTCCGCCGGGGAGGGGTTCGAGCTTTTGGGATTTGTGCCAGCTCCGTTCGGAAGCCAGGCGTGAGGCGAAGTCGTCCAGACGGAGCCGGACTTTCTTTGTCTGCCCGGATTCAAAGGCCATGAAGCTGTCTTTCATCATCTTTGAAAGGGAAAAATCCGGCGGCCTTTTGAAGGTTTGCCGGAGCGGTTTGGGACGGGTCAGGCGGGTGAGGGCGAAGGTGCGAATCTGTCCGCGCACGAGGTCGTTGCCGATCAGGTACCATTGGTTGTTGATGCAGCCCAGATGATAGGGTTCGACCCGGCGGCGTTCCGCTTTGGTTTTTTTGAGCGCATGATAGTCGAACTCGACCGTGGTGTTGCCCAGGATGCAATCCGCCAGCAGGTTGAAGACCGTCAGTTCCTGCTCTGCGGCTCCCAGCGGGTGGAAGGAAAAGGCCATGCCCAGTTCTTCAAGAGAAAAGGAAACCTCCTCCCTGAGCGAGGCGGTGATCTTGTCGAAAGCGGAGCGGAGGGTCTTTTCGAAATTGGTGCCCTTGTATTGTTCGATGGCTTTCTGTGCCACCAGCAGGGCAACCACTTCGCCCTGGGTGATGTTCACCGCCGGAAATGAACCGACCGGCTTGGTATAGTGAAACCCATGCTGCACCGAATCATAGTCGATGGGCAGCAGCATCTGGTCGCGCATGAAGTCAATATCCCGCTGGACGGTCTTGTAGGAGACCTCGAAGACGCCGGCCAGAGTCGTGCAGTTCGGGAATTTTCCCGCTGCAAGCAGCTCATGGATCTTGAGCATCCGTGCGTAAGGCGGCCGGGTTGTGCGTGCGGCCGGAGGCAGGGGACGACCATTGCCCCGGGGAAGGCGGACTGCGGCGGTGGAAAGTTTCCTTGGCATGGGACATATCGTGTCCCATGCCTGTCGGGGCGTCAACCGATTTTTCGTCCGCGCAGGAGCCTGCGAAGTTCCCGCACGGGATCGGCCACCACTGCCGGAGTGACTGTGAATCGTCGGATGCCGGTCGAAGGGAGGCGGAACTTGAGATCGCGGAAGACCCTCTCCATGACAGTCATCAGACCACGGGCGCCGGTTTGCTCGTGCCCTGCAAGAGCGGCCAGGGCGCGCAGCGCGCCGTCCTCGAACCGGAGTGTGATGCCGTAGGCGGCAAAGGCGCGGACGTATTGGTGAAGCAGGCTGCTTTCGCTTTTTTGCAGCACCTGAAAGAGGTCGTCCTCATCCAGACCGTGACAGGCGACCCGCACCGGGAGGCGTCCGACAAATTCCGGCTCCAATCCGTAGGCGATGAGATCGGAGGTGGAGACATGGGACAGCACATCGCTTCCTTCCCGGTGTGGGCGGTTCCGTCGCGTCCGAATGATGTCGCCGATGCCGGAAAAGGCGCCGCTGGCGATGAAGAGAATGTGGCGTGTGGAAATGGTGTCCGGTCCTCCGTGCGCCTGTCCGCGCGCGGCTGAGATGGCGGCCTGCATCTGGGCATTGATGTCATTCGGGGAAATGAGCGGGATGTCGCCATCTTCCATGAGCTTGAGAAGATTCGTCTGAACGCCCCGACCGGAGACATCGCGTCCGGCTCCGGAGGAACGCGTGGCCAGTTTGTCAATCTCGTCCAGATAAATGATGCCGTGCGAGGCCCGCTTGACGTCACCACCCGTCCGTCTCACAAGGTCGCGGACCAAATCATCCACATCGCCACCCACGTAGCCGGTTTCGCTGAATTTCGTGGCATCGGCTTTTACAAAGGGAACTCCGATCAGGTCGGCGGCGGAGCGGATGAGATGGGTCTTTCCAACACCGGTCGGTCCCAGAAGCAGGACATTCTGCTTTTGATAAAACGGCGCGGGTTTCCCTTCGAGCGTGAGGCGGACATGCTGGAAATGATCGCAAAGGGCGACGCCGAGCACCTTCTTGGCTTCGGCCTGTCCGATGACAAAGCGTCCGAGATGCCGGGCCACTTCCGTGGGTTTCAGGCCGAAAGAAAATTCCGGGGACGGCGGGGCGGCGAGTGCGCTTACGGCGGGTTTGCCGGATCCGGGTGATTGGAGGCGTTTGGGAATTCCGACCGACGTGGGGCCAAGGGCGCAGGGGTGCCCGGAAGACTTCTTTGTCATGGTCCATCATACGAACCCAAAGTGGAGAAGGATTCAATCCCGCGGTTTTTGTCCGTGTCCCGATCGGAAAAGCGGGTGGGAAAAGGCGCTTTTTGAAGCCATGGGAATTTTTTTGGAAAACCCACCGCTTTTTTCTTGTGAAAGGCGGGCTATTGAACCACGGTCGTTGTCGCGTATGCGACTTGAAAGCCCATGTCGGGAAATTTTCACCGGTCTGACAAATCCGGATCAGACGGTGCCGTGTGCGCCGGGGAGGAGGGGGCTGTTTTTCCGCTCTTTGAAATGTCACTCTACACCGCTTTCACCCACAGCCATGTGATTTCTTCCGGCCTGACCGGCCGGTCGCGCCAATTGCTTTTGGCCGATCATGCTTTCCGGCAGGCGAAGGATTCGCTGGAGTATTGCCTGAATGCGCGGGGGGAGATTTCGCCTTCCCTCCGGGAGACACTCATTGCGGGAGCCTGCGCCATGTACCGGAGGCCTTTCACCAGGGGGGCGTTTCTGGGACGGTTGGGCGGAATTTATGTCCGGTTCCCCGGGCAGCCCGAGTTCAAAAGCCTGCATGAGGGACTGTGCCGGGAGCAGAGCGGAGACGGGTTGTATGCGAACTTTGGAAAATCGCCCTTTCTCTCCGATGCCAGATTGGATGATTCGACGGATGTGGAAATTCTGTTCCAAAGAACGACGGGAATGCTTGCCTCTGTGCGGGGGCCGACGCCCTCTCCCGATGTCTTGAAAGCTGTCGTGAGATTGTGTGAATTCCAGAGCCAGCGGGTGAGGGGGGAGTTTCAGGAATTGCTGCCGAAGCTGTTTACAAAATCGGTCGAATACAACAGGCGCTATAAACTGGGGGTGGACATTCCCCAGTGAGTCGTGACGGGGCGCTCAGATGTCCCGGATGAGGATGCGGGTGCCGGAGAGGCGGGCGTCTTCGACAGCATGGACGACCGACATGTAGGCAATGCCGTCTTCAAACGTGGGGTGTGGTCGGGGAGAGTGCGGGTTTCGGACAGCTTCGACAAAATCCCGTTCCACCTGCCAGGGACGGCTGAGCGTGAGGGGAGTCGCCAGGGAGGAAACGGCCCCGTTTTTTTCGAGATGAATTTCTTCTGTCAGGAAATTGAGCCGCAAAATGCCGTCGCTTCCCCGGACCGTCAAAGCTTCGACAGGAGAGGAGTCATGGATGTTGCTGAAGTGCCATGTGGCGGAGAATCCGCCGGTGAAGGCACTTCGGACTTCCAATTCTTCGGGGATTTCGACCCGGTATCCGTGGCGTTCGGGAGTGGCCACCCGGCCGCTGGCTTCGACCCAGTCGATGGTCCCAAACCACCGTTGCAGAACCTCAGTGTAGATTCCCAGGGTCATCACATTCCGTCCGCTGAGTTCCCGCCGCTGACGCCAGTGGGGCGGGGCAGTGGGATCCAGAAACATCCCATTCAGGCTTTCCAGGTGAATCTGAAGGATCTCCCCGACGATCTTTTCCGCAAGGAGACTCCTGATGAAGGCATCCTGCCGCAGACCGAAGGGAGGCGGGCAAAGCATGGTGACCCGGCTTGGTGCGTTGCGTGCGGCACCGAGCATCCGCCGGGCTTCGGGAAGATCCCGTGCCATCCGTGCCTGGCAAAAAACGTGCTTGTCCGCATGGAGGGCGGCCAGAGTGATCGGTTCGTGGAGATGGGGGTGCGTGCCGATCCAGACAATGTCGATGTCGGGATCGGAGACCAAGGTCTCCCAATTTTCGAGAGGCCGGGCGGCGAGATGTTCCTCCCTGATGAATTTTTCGGCGCTGGCGCGCGTGGAATTTGCCACGGAAACCACGGTGACTCCATCCATCGCGCGGAGTCCGGGAAGATGGCGCTGTCGGACGATTGCTCCTGCGCCAACGATGCCGATTTTCAAAGGAGTCATTGCGGGAAGAGTCGATTTCAGACCCGGCTGTATTGGGGCGGCAACTGGCTAGAGAAGTGGGCGCCAAGCAGTTCCCTGGCGGCGCGGGCGGGCCAATGCGGGTCGCGAAGGAATTCACGGGCGAGCAGGACGACATCCGCCTGTTCGTCGGTGATGATATCCTGGGCCTGCTGTGGTGCAGTGATGCCTCCGACCGCCATCGTGGCGATGCCTGCTTCCCTGCGGATTTGAGCGGCAAAGGGGACTTGAAAACCGGGGGCGGCCGGGATTTTGGCATCGGGAACAAGGCCGCCCGAGCTGCAATCGATCAAATCCGCTCCTTCCGCTTTCAGCCGTCGGGAGAGTTCCACCGAATCGCTGATGGTCCACCCGCCATCGACCCAGTCCGTGCAGGAAAGACGCACGGCCATCGGCAGATGTTCCGGCCAGGCCTCCCGCATGGCGCGGAAGGTCTCGATGACAAAGCGGATGCGGTTTTCAAAGCATCCGCCATAGAGGTCGGTCCTGTGGTTGGAGAGCGGGGACAGAAAGCTGTGGGCGAGATAGCCGTGGGCGGCGTGAAGTTCCACAAACTCATAACCGGCCTCCAGCGCACGCCGGGTGGCGTCCACAAAATGACGGGTCACATTTTGGATTTCCTCCACAGTCATTTCATGGGGAACCCGGGGCAGATTTTCTCCGAAGGCCAGGGGGCTCGGTCCCCAGGGCTCCCAACCGCCTTCGCTTTCAGGGACAAGGCTGTCGCCTTCCCACGGACGAGAGGCGCTGGCTTTTCTTCCCGCATGGGCGAGCTGGATGCCCGGAACAGCTCCCCGGGCTTTGACAAAGCAGTTTGTTCTGCGCAGAGGTGCGATCTGGGCGTCTTCCCACAATCCCGCGCAAAAGGGAGTAATGCGGCCCCGGGGTTCCACCGCGGTGGCTTCCGCGATGATCAATCCCGCGCCCCCCATCGCCCGTGCGCCCAGATGGACGAGATGCCAGTCATTGGCAAACCCATCCTGCGAACTGTACTGGCACATGGGAGAGACGCCGATGCGGTTGCGAAAGGTGATGCCACGGATGGTGAAAGGATCGAAGAGGCCGGGTGCAGGCATGAGTCATTGGGAGCAGATTTCGGAGAAATCGCAACCTTTTCCCCATGGACGAAACTGTCAGGGTCGCCGGGGGGAGACCGTCTCAGGGAACAAATTCATCGGCGCCAATGTCCACAGCCGCTCCGGACACTCTGGCGGTGCCATCAATGTCCGTCTCATCAATCCCTGCGACAAAAGCGGCATCTCCCGTGTCGATGGCGGGAGAGCCGGCCTTGAGTCGGAGGTTGCCGGTGGAGGTTTTGACAAACAGGGGATTTCCCAATGTCGCTCCGGTTTCCAGGGGGCCTCCCGCAGTCCAGGCAGGAAGTCCCTCGATGGTGGCTCCGGCCCATTCCCAAACGGGCAAAGCATTCCGGAGGGGAGTGTAATAAAGGTTGTTGGAAAAAAGATTGCCCGCCCCGACCGGCACCTGGCTGCCGAGGAGAAGCCCCTGTGTCCAGGCGTGGATGATGTTGTGGGAAAAGGTGTTCCCGGCGACGTTGTGTTGGAGTTGGATTTCGCCGGATCCGGTTCTCCGGGTGTCATTGCTGAAGAGAGAATTGTGGGTGATCTGGCAACCGGTCGTGCTCCCGAGACCGGCTTCATAGCCCCCCAGGGAAATTCCCGTGACATGGCAGCGGTAAATGAAATTTTCCCGGAGCGTGATGTCGGAGGTGGAGCCTCCGGGAGCTTCGCTGGCGAGTTCCACCCCGATGTCGCAAGACCAGATGACATTGCGTTCGATCGTGATTTCCTTGGAGCCATCGCAGTAAATTCCACCCGCGCTCATTTCTCCGGCATAAGAACGGTTTGAGCGGGAGGTGATGTTCCAGATCCGGTTGTCGCTGCAAATTCCGTTGCGGGCCCTGTCCAACGCCGGGTTTGGACATGTGCCTTCCAGGCCGATAAAGTCCAGACCAATGTTGTTGTTGTCGTGGATGTTGTTGGCCGTGACTTCAAAACCATCCACGTTGCCGTTGAGGACCACGGATTCGCTGGTCCCCGTCTTCAGGTGGTGGACATTGTTCCCCTCAATGATCAGTCCCGTGACGGCCTGGGCCGCGGAGGTTCCGTAAGCGGCAATGCCAAATGCGTTTCCATTGACGTGGGTGTTGTAGACATGATGGATCCTGTTGTTGCGAAGAGTGATGTTCCTGCATTCTCCGGAGATGAAAATGCCTGCGGGCACGAGGTTTTCATCCGTTGTCCTGTAATTCCTCAGTTCGAGTCCTTCGATGACGAGGTTCGACTGGTCCTGGATGAGGATTTGCGCGGTGTCTCCGGCCGGGGGAACTTTGCCGCTTGCGCAGAGAATCGCTTTTTCCCCGGGATGATTTTTGAGGGTGATGGGATTCCCATCGGTTCCCGAGACATTGATGGTCACAAGCTCCCGGTAAACTCCCTGACGGATGAGAATCGTATCCCCGGCACCGACGGAGTCAGCTGCTTTTTGGATTGTTTTCCATGGCTGAAGCAATGTTCCGGGGTTGGTGTCCTGTCCGTTTGGGGAAACAGAGTATTCCGCCGCGTGAGCGGAACAAAAGACAGCACTTCCCAGCAGAAGAACTGCCATTCTTGGGACAAGGGGGCTCATCAGGATGACAATGACACGGTTTCACGGGGGATGGCAAAGTTCAAGGGCCCAAAAAAACCGCCCGGGATTTCTCCGCGGGCGGTTTCCTTTGTGGGGAGGGAAACCCTCTTTTATTTCTGCTCTTCGAGCACGGCCTGTGCGGCGGCGAGGCGCGCAACAGGAACGCGGAACGGTGAGCAACTCACATAGGTCAGGCCGACCTTGTGGCAGAACTTCACGCTGTCCGGATCTCCGCCGTGTTCACCGCAGATGCCGAGTTTGATTTTCGGATTGGTCTTGCGGCCTTTTTCGATGGCGATCTTGATGAGTTGTCCGACGCCATCCTGGTCGAGAGTGGCGAACGGATTTTTCTTGAAGACTTCGTTCTCGGTGTAGGCGTTGAGGAACGAGCCCATGTCGTCACGGCTCATGCCGAGGGCGGTCTGGGTAAGGTCGTTCGTGCCGAAGCTGAAGAACTGCGCGGTCTGGGCGATTTCGTCCGCGGTGATGGCTCCACGCGGGACTTCGATCATCGTGCCGACGAGGTAGTCGAACTTGACCTTCTTCTCGGCCATGACTTCCTTCGCGACGCGGTGGACGATCTCGACCTGGAGGTCGAGTTCCTTCTTGAATCCGACGAGCGGGATCATGACCTCGGGTTTGACCTTGATCTTTTTCTTCGCGACATCGGCGGCGGCCTCAAAGATTGCGCGGGCCTGCATTTCGGTGATTTCCGGATAGGAAACCCCGAGGCGGCATCCGCGGTGGCCGAGCATCGGATTGAACTCGTGGAGATCCTTCACGCGCTGGGCGATCTTGTCGGCGCTGACGCCGATCTTCTGGGCCAGGGCATTCTGTGCACCGTGATCGTGCGGCAGGAACTCGTGGAGCGGCGGATCGAGAAGGCGGATGGTGGCCGGGTGGCCCTTGAGTGCCTTGAAGATGCCGGTGAAGTCCTCACGCTGATACGGAAGGAGCTTCGCGAGAGCGTCGATGCGTTCGCTGGTCTTCTCGGCGAGGATCATCTCGCGCATGGCGTCGATGCGATCGCCTTCGAAGAACATGTGCTCGGTGCGGCAGAGGCCGATGCCGTTCGCACCGAACGCAATCGCGTTTTCGGTTTGTTCCGGATTGTCGGCGTTTGTGCGCACATCGAGACGGGTGACCTTGGAGCACCAGTCCATGAGCTGCTTGAAGTTTTTGAACTTCTCGGTCTTCTGGGCGGCTTTGTCGCCGTGGAGGAGGCCGGTGATGATCTCGGACGGGGCTGTGGCGATCTGACCGCCGTAAACGGTGCCAGCGGTGCCGTCGATCGAGAGGAAGTCCCCTTCGTTGAAGGTCTCCCCTGCAACGGTGACGGTCTTTTTGTCATAATCGATCTGGAGCGCGGAAGCGCCGCAGATGCAGACTTTTCCCATCTGGCGGGCAACGAGAGCAGCGTGCGAGGAAACACCTCCCTTGGCCGTGAGGATGCCCTCGGCGGCGATCATTCCGCGAAGGTCTTCCGGAGAAGTCTCGTTGCGGACGAGGAGAACCTTCTCTCCGCGCTCTTCAGCGGCGGCGGCACGGTCCGCGTTCAGGTAGATCTTGCCGGAAGCGGCACCCGGGCCGGCGGGAAGTCCGCTGGCGAGGAGCTTGGCTTTCTTGATCTCGGCGGCATCGAAGACCGGGGCGAGGAGCTGGTCGAGCTGGTCGGCCGGGTTCCGCAGAATCGCGGTTTTCCAGTCGATGAGCTTCTCCTTGACCATGTCCATCGAGAACTTGAGCGCGGCCATGGCGGTGCGCTTGCCGTTGCGGGTCTGGAGCATGAACAACTGGCCTTCCTGGATGGTGAACTCAAAGTCCTGCACATCCTTGAAGTGCTTCTCAAGTGTCTGGCGAACTTTCTCAAGCTCGGCATAGGGCTTCGGAAGATGCTTCTTGAGGAGGGCGACCGGCTCGGGGGTGCGGACGCCGGCGACGACGTCTTCGCCCTGGGCGTTGATGAGGAATTCCCCGTAGAATTCCTTGACGCCGTTGGCCGGGTTGCGGGTGAAGGCGACTCCGGAACCGGATTTGTCACCGGTGTTACCGAAGACCATGGCCTGGACGTTGACGGCCGTGCCCCATTCCGCGGGAATGTTGTATTTGCGGCGATAAACGATCGCGCGGTCGTTCATCCAGGAACCGAAGACGGCTCCGACCGCTCCCTTGAGCTGATCCCAGGGGTTGGCGGGGAAGCTCTTGCCGGTGCGTTCTTTCACGAGCGCCTTGAAGCGCTTGACGAGTTCCTGCTGGTCTTCCGCGGTGAGTTCGCTGTCCACGATGTCGGCGTGGTATTTCTCGTGCTTGAACTCATGGATGACGGTCTCGAAGGGTTCATGATCTTCCCCTTCGCGCTTCTGCACGCCGAGAACGACATCGCCATACATCTGGACGAAGCGGCGGTAGCAATCCCAGGCAAAACGCTCGTTGTTCGTCGCACTGGCCAGCGCAACGACAGTCTCGTCGTTGAGGCCGAGGTTGAGGATGGTATCCATCATGCCCGGCATCGAGTCACGGGCTCCGGAGCGGACGGCCACGAGGAGCGGAAAGCCCTTCGCATCGCCGAACTTCGTGCCCATGATTTTTTCCATGTTGCGGACGCCGGCTTCGACCTGGGCCTGCATTTCTTTCGGATAGGTGCGCTTGTTGGCGTAGTAGTAAGTGCAGACTTCCGTGGTGATTGTGAATCCGGGAGGCACCGGGAGACCGATACGGGTCATCTCTGCAAGGTTGGCACCCTTGCCTCCGAGGAGTGGTTTCATCTTGCCGTCGCCATCGGCTTTGCCTGCCCCCCAGGTGTAAACATACTTGCCCTTTTTGGGCGCCGCGGACTTCACTGACTTGGTTTTTTTGGACATAAAGGAAAAAAGAGGAAACGACTAGAAATAGCAGCCGCCTTTTCGCTGTCAACGCGGGGAATCGAGGAAATCCTTTTTCAACCCTCTTTTTCATGACTCCCATCAATGGGACAGGCTCTTTTTCCCGGAAAGGGCAGTTCTTGGAACACGCCCTGCTTGGTCTTCCTTGGAAAATGAAAAAACCGGGTGAAGAAAAGGATGGGGAATCCGACGAGCCGATGGGATGCGACTATCAAACCAAGGGGATAGTGGCTCCCGACTTGTCCGGGGAGGCCGGGCGGATGTGTCGTGTGGTTGAGGAGTTGAGGCTTCTGCTCAACATCTCGCGTTCGCTTCAGGATGGACCGGGTCTTCAGGAGATTGTCCGTCCGGTTCTCAGGCAAATGGCGGAGTCTCTCGGACTCTACCGGGGGACGGTCCGGCTTCTCAATCGGGAGACGGGCGAGATTCTCATCGATGAGGGGTTCGGGCTCTCGGATGCGGAGGTGGCTTCCGAGAGAAGCCGGCTGGGTGAGGGGGTGATCGGGCAGGTTGTCAAAACCGGAAAACCGGTGATCGTTCCCGACATCGAGAGGGCCGATCAAAGCATTCTTCCTGCCTGTTCGGGATTTGTCGGGCAATCGTTGCAGCGTCCCGGCGCGGTGGCATTTCTTTGTGTGCCGATCATTCATGGCAGCGAGGTGATGGGGACGTTGAGCGGCTATCGAAGGTGTGGTGAGCCCCACGCCCTCGAGACCGATTTGCGGCTGCTTGTCGTCATCGCCCAACTCGTTGCCCAGGCGGCGCGTCTCCGGCAAACGGCGTTCGAGAATCTTGATGCGTTGCGGCGCGAGAACGAACGGCTTCAGGAGCAGATCCGCAAGTATTTCAAGCCGGACAACATGGTTGGAAATTCCCGGGCGATGCAGATCGTCTACAATTCGATCGAGCCGGTGGCCGCAAGCAACACCACGGTCCTTATCCGGGGAGAAAGCGGCGTGGGAAAAGAACTCGTCGCCCACGCCATCCACATGCGGAGTTCGAGGGCGATGAAACCTCTGGTGAAGGTCAATTGCGCCGCATTGCCGGAGACGATTGTCGAAAGCGAGCTTTTCGGTCATGAACGTGGGGCGTTCACGGGAGCGATTGCCATGCGCAAGGGGCGCTTCGAGCTCGCCCACGGTGGGACGATCTTCCTCGACGAGATCGGCGAACTTCCGCTCAGTGTCCAGGCAAAGCTTCTTCGTATTCTCCAGGAACGGGAGTTCGAGCGCGTGGGCGGTACCAGCACGCTTCGTTGCGATGTCCGGGTCATTGCCGCCACCAACCGCAGCCTGGAAGACTATATGCAGGCAGAAAAATTCCGCCTCGACCTCTATTACCGCCTCAATGTCTTTCCGATTTATGTGCCCGCCCTCCGGGAACGGAAGGCCGACATCCTCGCTCTCGCCGACTTTTTCATCGAAAAATACAGCGAGGCAAACGGAAAACCGGTTCTGCGGATTTCGACTCCGGCAATTGACATGATGATGAGCTATCACTGGCCGGGAAATGTCCGCGAGTTGGAGAATTGCATCGAGCGCGCCGTTCTTCTCTCGACCGACGGAGTGATCCATGGGTACCATCTGCCCGCTTCGCTCCAGACCGCCGAAGCCACGGCCACCGAACCAAAGTCCACCCTGGAGACCGCCTTGAATGCCTTCGAACGCGAGATGATTGTCGAGGAACTCAAAGTCACGCGCGGGAATCTTGCCCAGGCAGCCAGGCAACTTGGCCTCACGGAACGCATCATGGGACTCCGCGTCAAAAAGTTTGGCATCCAGCCCGGTTTGTTCCGATCCCGGGGGACGGAGGATTGATTTTTCACTGCGCCCGCCTGTGCACAATGTTTTCACCCTCTGCAATCACTCTCCCTGGGTCATTGCATCGAAGGAATTCAACGAGGATCCCCGGCCGATTTCAATAGGCATTGTTCGCCAGGACAACAGAGATCTTTTCAGGAAGCTGGATGCCGAGAGCGATCCGTCCAGAAGGGGGGGGATTTTCAACGACTATATGTCGGTCAAATTCCAGCTTCACGACTGGCCGTCCCATGTCGCCGATGCCCGGCGCAGTCTGAAGAACAGCTATGTCAGGTTCCTGCGCGGCTGGTCGGTGGACTCGAATTCGATCGAGGGGGCGGTCCTGAAAAGCTGGGTGGAGAGCCGACTCGGGCTTCCTCCCACATTTCATCGGGGAAAAATTCTCGACGGATCGGAGGAGGGGAACATGCTTTACGAAGTGGATCGCATGCGGGGAAGCGCCCGGACAAATGCCATTCTCTCCCAACTCGATGTTCTCTACGAGTTTTGCCAGTACGAACTTTCCCGGCGGTTTCCCGATGCGCGTTGGGTGACCCTTTGGCGGGGGACCTGCGATGGAGCCGGTTACCAGATTCTCGAACGGGGCGAACGCCGGACCGCCTGCATCCTGATGAACAATCTCAGCTCGTTTACCTCGGACCGCGAGTGCGCTTGGGAATTCGGTTCGACGGTTTGGGAAACACGCGTTCCCTTGGTGAAAATCTTCTTTTTCAGCGGACTCCTGCCCGACAGTCTTCTCAAAGGGGAAAATGAATATCTCGTCATCGGCGGGGAATACCGGGTCAGGGAGCTTCTCTATTGACGATGAGAGTCTCCTGGGAACAGGCGGAAGGCGGTTTGCTCGGGCTCCTCGTGGGGGATGCCCTTGGGGTGCCCTACGAATTCCACGAACCGCAGGAACTCCCGCCGCGCGGGCAGTTTCAAATGATCCCGCCGCCGGACTTTCTGCGCAGCTACAGCCATGTTCCTCCGGGCACTTGGTCGGACGATGGATCCCATGCGCTCTGCCTGTTGGATTCCCTTCTCGCATGTGAGGGGTGGCACCCGGAGGACTTTGCCGCCCGACTGCTGGCCTGGTATCACAAGGGACATCTGGCTGTTGACGGCAAAGTATTCGACATCGGCATTCAGACAGGTGTTGCCCTCGACCGGTTGGCCCGGGGTATTCCTCCGTTGGAGGCGGGATTGGACGGGGAACGCAACAATGGCAACGGCTCGCTGATGCGGACTCTGCCCACAGCCCTGCTTCACAAGGGGGGAGAGGCTTCGCTTGTGGCGTTGACCCATGAGCAATCCCGGCTGACCCATGCCCATCCGCGATCCCAGGTTTGCTGTGCCCTTTATGCTCTCTGGGCCCGCAAGGAAATGGAAGGCACGACAGACCCGTGGACGGATGCCGTTCAAATTCTCCAGGCGCTCTATCCGCCCGATTCTCCACATCGCATGGAATTGGAAGTGTCCGTGCTTGCCTATCCCGGGAAACATCCCCTCCGGGGCAGTGGTTACGTTGTGGACTGCCTGCATTCGGCTCGGGAAGCCTGTCGGGAAGCGGATTTTGCTTCCATCATCCGCGCAGCCGTTGCCTATGGCCATGATACCGACACAACGGCGTGTGTTGCGGGGGGGATCGCCGGTCTGCGTCATGGAAAATGCGGAATTCCACCTGCTTGGCTGGCAGCCTTGAGAGGGAGTGAGATTCTTGCCCCGATGCTTTTCCGTCTGAAAAAGACTGTTGAATCCGACGAGAGGGATGCCCGGTTATCCGAATCATGCGGAGAGCTACCGGATGGTTGGAATCAGGCCGGTTAAAAATGCCGATCCTACCTGTGTGTAGGGTTCCATTGGCCTGTGGTTTCCCGGAGTGACGTCCGGCAGATTTCGCAACCGCTTTTCACTCATGAAGTTGGCGACGGTTTCGCTTCCGCCATCATCCACTCCAATCCAGTTGGCATGGTGCGTGCGATAAGTTGACTGGCGGAACGATTTCCAAATCCAGCACGCCGGACAAACAACCAACAACACATCAACAGGAACAAGATTATGAGAAAAGTGGCAATTTACGGAAAGGGCGGAATCGGAAAATCCACCACGACACAGAACACAGTGGCCGGTCTCGTCGAGATGGGGAAGAAAGTGATGGTCGTCGGCTGCGATCCGAAGGCGGATTCCACCCGACTCCTCCTTGGAGGCCTTGCCCAGCGCAGTGTGCTGGACACGCTTCGCGAGGAAGGGGAAGACGTCGAACTCGGGGACATCCGCGCGGGGGGATACTGCTCGAGTCTCTGCGTGGAGTCGGGCGGACCCGAACCCGGTGTCGGTTGCGCCGGCCGCGGAATCATCACCTCGATCAACATGCTGGAGCAGCTCGATGCCTATAAAACCGAGGCAGGAGATCCGCTGGACTACGTGTTTTATGATGTTTTGGGCGACGTGGTCTGCGGGGGATTTGCCATGCCCATCCGCGAGGGCAAGGCAGAGGAGATCTACATCGTCTGTTCGGGCGAGATGATGGCCATGTATGCGGCGAACAACATCAGCAAGGGCATCCTGAAGTTTGCCCAGAGTGGGGTTGTCCGTCTCGGGGGGCTCATTTGCAACAGCCGCAAAGTCGACAACGAACGGGAGATGATCGAGGAATTCGCCAAACAACTTGGCACACAGATGATCCATTTCGTGCCGCGGGACAACGATGTCCAGCGCGCGGAGATCAACCGCAAGACGGTGATCGAGTGGAATCCCGGATGCGCCCAGGCGGATGAATACCGGGCGCTCGCGAATGCGATTGATGGCAACGACATGTTTGTCGTTCCCAAGCCCCTCCAGATCGATCAACTCGAAAAACTTCTCATGGACTTCGGTCTCATGGACTGAAGCAACAGGGGACCAAAAGGAAATCCATATCATGATCACGGAAGAATCCAACTGCGACACCCCGGAGCTGAGCGCGGAACAGCTCAAGGAGGAGATGCTCCAGGCCTATCCCCCCAAGACCGCAAAAAAACGGGCCCGGCAAATGATCGTCAACGATCCGGATGCGATTCCGGAAATCGGGGCGAACAGCCGGACGGTTCCGGGTCTCATCACCCAGCGCGGCTGCACGTATGCAGGTTGTCGCGGGGTTGTCATCGGTCCGATCCACGACATTCTCCACATCACCCACGGCCCGATCGGCTGCGGCTATTACTCGTGGCTCACCCGCCGGAACATGGTCAAGCCGGTCAACCCCGGCGACACCAACTACCTCCAATACGCGATGTCCACGGACATGATGGAAGAGCAGATCATTTTCGGCGGCGAAAAGAAACTCAAGCAGGCGATCCAAGAGGCCTATGACATCTTCAAGCCGAAGGCGATCACTGTGTACGCGACATGTCCGGTCGGACTCATCGGGGACGACGTCCATGCCGTTGCCCGCGAGATGAAGGAAAAACTGGGCATCAACGTGTTTGCTTTTTCCTGTGAAGGCTACCGGGGAGTCAGTCAGTCGGCAGGACATCACATTGCAAACAACGGTGTTTTCAAACACATCGTCGGTCTCGACGACACGCCGCAGGACCATCCCTACACGATCAACGTGCTGGGGGAATACAACATTGGCGGCGACTCCTGGGAAATTGACGCCCTTCTCCGCAAGTGCGGCATCCATGTGGTTTCCACGCTTTCGGGCGATGTGAACTATGAACAAATCAAGCGCGCCCACACCGCCCACCTCAACACGATCATGTGCCATCGCTCGATCAATTACATGGCCGAGATGATGGAGAAAAAATTTGGAATTCCCTGGATCAAGGTGAATTTCATCGGGGCCGACCAGACCGCGAAGTCGCTCCGCAAGATCGCCGCCTTCTTCGAGAGCAAGGAACTCAGCGACCGCATCGAGGAAGTGATCGCCCAGGAAATGGCGGTTCTCCGGCCGGTTCGGGAGGAAATCACCGCCCGTTGCAAAGGCAAAAAGGCCGCCCTCTTTGTCGGAGGATCCCGTGCCCACCACTATCAGGATCTCTTCAAGGACATCGGTATGGATGTCATCTCGGCCGGATACGAGTTCGCCCATCGTGACGATTACGAGGGGCGTTCGGTTTTGCCCAACATCAAGGTGGATGCCGACAGCAGAAATATTGAGGAACTCACCGTTGAGCAGGATCCGCAGCGGTTCCGCTCGGATTTTGTCGACAAGAAAAAACGCCTCGAAGAGGGCGGGTTCACGTTCAGCGACTACAATGGAATGATGGTTGAGATGAAGAAGAATGCGCTCGTCATCGACGACATCAGCCATCACGAGATCGAGAAACTCATCAAACTCTGGAAACCCGACATCATCGGTTCCGGCATCAAAGACAAATTTGTCGTCGAAAAAATGGGCATCCCCTGCAAGCAGCTCCACAGCTACGACTACGGCGGACCTTATGCGGTCTTCACCGGGGCCGCGAATTTCTACCGCGAGGTGGACCGGATGCTTCACACGAAGGTCTGGCAGTTCGTCGTGCCGCCCTGGCAGAAACCATCCGCCGGGAAACCCTGCTACGCGCCGGGCAAAGACAAACGGGAAAAACAGAACGAAACCTGGAAGAAAAACGCCGGGGCC
>JADHED010000877.1_pt1 | contig 29513 bp, 29 predicted proteins | sample 8952041 | NCBI WGS metagenome assembly JADHED01 (sample SAMN16124423, study PRJNA663239) | bioreactor sludge metagenome | isolation source: sludge (control) | place: India:Bengaluru | collected 2018-09-08
CTTGGATCGGAAAAGACGTTCGTAATAAACGAGTTAGCGACCGGGTGCTGTTCCCATCACCCGCTCCAGCTCCCGACCCGCACCGTGACTGTGCTTCGTGCTCAGGACCGGCCTTGCCTTCAGGATGTTTCGCGTGCAGTTGCACAACCTGATCCTGTCGATTCAGCAGATCAAGACCCAGCTGCGCAAGTCGGAGCGCAAGGTGGCCGAGGCAGTGCTGGCACGACCGGCGGAGATCATCCACATGCGCATCGTCGATCTGGCGCAGGAGGCGCAGGTCAGTGAACCGACCGTGGTGCGCTTCTGCCGCTCGATCAAATGCAACGGCTTTCAGGATTTCAAGCTCAGACTGGCGCAGCAACTGGCGACCGAAGCCAGCTATGACCATGCACCGGTCCGGCCGGAAGACTCGATCATCCAGCTCAGAACGAAGGTGTTCGACACCACCATCGGCTCATTGCTGGCGATTCGCGACCGCCTCGACCCCACGGCGCTGGAGCGGGCCATCGCGCTGCTGCAGCAGGCACGGCGGGTGGAGTTCTACGGCTTCGGCGCCTCGGCGGCGGTGGCAACCGATGCGCAGGACAAGTTCTTTCGGCTGAAGATGATGAGTGCCGCCCACTGCGACCCGCACATCCAGTGCATGTCGGCGCAGTCGCTGGAACCCCGGGATGTGGTGGTGGCGATCTCGCAGACCGGACGCACCCAGGCGCTGCTGCACTCGGTGATGCTGGCCCGGCAGGCCGGCGCGTCGGTGATCGCGCTGGCACCGGCCGACTCACCCTTGGCGGCGCTGAGCCAGGTGCCGATTCACCTCAATGTCAACGAACAGAATGAGCTCCACACCCCGCTGACTTCGCGGATCGTCCATCTGGCGGTGATCGATGTGCTGGTGATGGGGGTGGCCCGCCAGCGTGGCGAGGGGCTGTTGCGTCACCTCGCCCAGTTGCAGCAGAGTCTGGAGCAGTTGCGGGTGCCACCGCATGGCCAGCAAGGCAAACCGCTCCTGGAGTCCGACGAATGAAGTACATTGGCGCCCATGTCAGCGCCGCCGGCGGCGTGGAGCAGGCGCCGCTGCGTGCGCAGCAAATCGGCGCCAACGCCTTCGCCCTCTTCACCAAGAACCAGCGGCAGTGGCAGGCCAAGCCGCTGACCGAGGCCGAGATCAGTGCGTTTCGCAGCGGCTGCGAGCGTGGCGGCATCGCACCTGCGCAGATCCTGCCGCACGACAGCTATCTGATCAATCTGGGTCATCCCGACCCGGCGGCGCTCGACAAGTCGCGCGCCGCCTTCATCGACGAGATGCAGCGCTGCCGGCAGCTCGGCCTGACGCTGCTCAATTTCCATCCCGGCAGCCACCTCAACCAGATCAGCGAGGCCGACTGCATCGCCCGCATTGCCGAGTCGATCAATCTGGCGCTGACGGCCGTGCCCGGCGTCACCGCAGTGATCGAAAACACCGCCGGGCAGGGCAGCAACCTCGGTTTTCGCTTCGAGCAGCTCGCGGCGATGATCGAGCAGGTCGACGAGCGAGGCCGGGTCGGCGTCTGCTTCGACACCTGCCATGCACTGGCGGCCGGCTACGACCTGCGGACAGCGCAAGGGTGCCAAGAGACCTTCGCCGAATTCGACCGCACGGTCGGTTTTCGCTTTCTGCGCGCCATGCACCTGAATGGCTCGAAGAAGGGTCTCGGCAGTCGGGTCGACCGCCATGCCTCGCTCGACGAAGGCGAACTGGGAATGGCGGTGTTCCACTTCATCATGGCCGATCCGCGCTTCGACGACATTCCGCTGATTCTGGAAACCCCCAACGACGCGCGCTGGGCCGAGGAGATCGCCCTGCTGCGCAGCCTGGCCGGCTGAACCGGCAGCAAGCGCGTGGCCAACTTCGATGCAATCGGCAATGCCTTGGCCGATGTCGGTTATGCGGTGTTGCCCGATTTCATTTCCGAGCCCCTACAGACCGCCCTGCGACAGGAGCTGCTGAGGCGGATGGCGGCGGGTGAGCTGAAGGCCGCCGGCATCGGCCGTGGTGCCGACCATCGGCTGCTGCGCGAAGTGCGCGGCGATCAGATCCGCTGGCTCGATGGCAGCACGCCGGCCCAGGCCTGCTGGCTGCGGCGGATGCGGGCAGTGCAACGACAGCTCAACCGGCGGCTCTATCTGGGTCTGCGGGAGCATGAGAGTCAGTTCGCCCACTTCGCGCCAGGCACCTTCTACCGTCGCCACCTCGACAGCTTTGCCGGCCGCGAGAGTCGGGTGGTCTCCACGGTGCTCTATCTGAACCGCGACTGGCAGCCCGATGATGGCGGCGACCTGGTGCTGTTCGATCCGGCAACCGGCGCAGCGCTGCGCCATGTGCAGCCGCTGGCCGGGACGCTGGTGATCTTCATGAGTGCGCTGATTCCTCACGAGGTGGAGGCCAGCCGGCGCGCCCGCCTGAGCATCGCCGGCTGGTTCCGGCGTGATGCGGTCGATGACCTGCCCGTCACACCCTGAACCGGGACCGCCGTTGCGCGCTACACCGCCACCTCGGCGCGGATCGGCGGATGTGACTGATAGTCGACAATGGCGATGTCGTCGTAGCAGTAGTCGAACAGGCTGGCCGGCCGGCGCTTCAGCAGCAGCCGCGGCAGCGGATAGGGCTCGCGGCACAGCTGCTCGCGCGCCTGATCGAGGTGGTTCAGGTAGAGGTGGACGTCACCGCCGGTCCAGATGAACTCCCCGGGCAGCAGGTCGCACTGCGCCGCCACCAGCTGCGTCAGCAATGCATAGCTGGCGATGTTGAACGGCACCCCCAGAAAGGTGTCGCAACTGCGCTGATAGAGCTGACAGGAGAGCCGCCCGTCGGCGACATGGAACTGGAACAGCAGGTGGCAGGGCGGCAGCGCCATCTGCGGCAGTTCGGCGACATTCCAGGCACTGACCACCATCCGCCGCGAGTCGGGGTTCTGCTTCAGCGTCTGCAACACCTGACTCAACTGATCGATGCGCTCACCATTCGCAGCGGGCCAGGCGCGCCACTGCCGGCCGTAGACCGGACCGAGGTCGCCCTGCGCGTCGGCCCACTCATCCCAGATCGAGACACCATGCGCCTTCAGGTAGGCGATGTTGGTGTCGCCGCGCAGAAACCAGAGCAGTTCGTGGATGATCGAGCGCAGATGCAGCCGCTTGGTGGTCAGCAACGGAAAGCCCTGGGCCAGGTCGAAGCGGAGCTGGCGGCCGAACACCGACAAGGTTCCGGTGCCGGTGCGGTCCTCCTTGCACACGCCGTGGTCGAGAATGTCCCGCAACAGTTCCAGATATTGACGCATGGCCGTCGACTCAGTGCGGTGAAGGGGAGGGTGTCGCCGGCAGGCGATAGGCCATCCACAGCAACAGCATGCCGGCGATGACCATCGGCAGACAGAGCATCTGGCCGCGCGTCAGCCAGCCGAACAGATCGAAACCGATCTGGACATCCGGCTCACGCACGAACTCGATCATGAAGCGCTGCAGGCCATATCCCACCAGGAACAGTCCCGACACCGCCCCGCGCGGCCGTTTTCCGGACGAAAACCACCAGAGCAGCGCGAACAGCAGCAGACCCTCGCTGAGTGCCTGATAGAGCTGTGACGGATGACGCGGCAACTGGGTCGGGTCGCGCGGAAACAGCATCGCCCACGGCAGATCGGTGGCCCGCCCCCACAGCTCGCCGCCGATGAAGTTGCCGATGCGGCCGGCGCCGAGCCCTGGCGGCACCAGTGGCGCAATGAAATCGGTGATGGTCAGAAAATGGTGGTTCAGCCTGCGGGCGAACAGCCAGATGGCCAGCAGCACCCCCAGCAGGCCGCCATGGAACGACATGCCACCCTGCCAGACCGCGAACATCGACAGCGGATCGGCCAGCGTGGCCGGCAGGTTGTAAAACAGCACATAGCCGATTCGGCCGCCCAGAATCACCCCCAGCGCCGCATAGAAGATCAGGTCACTCACCTGTTCGGCCTGCAGCGGCGCGCCGCCGCGCTGGATGCGCCGCTTGGCCAGCAGCCAGGCGGCCGTGAAGCCGAGCAGGTACATCAGTCCATACCAGTGCACCTTGAGGGGCCCCAGCGCGATGGCAACCGGGTCGATCTGTGGATAGGCGATCATGCTGCGTCCTGTTCTGCTCAGATACCGAGAATGAATTGCAGCCCGATCAGCGCCAGCATGACGCCAAACGCCTGCTTGAGGCGCTCCGGCGACAGCCGATGGGCCAGCCGGGCACCCCAGCGGGCGGCCAGCGTGCTGGTCAGGGCGATGCCGGCGAACGCCGGCCAGTAGACGAAGCCGCTGCTGTAGGCGGGCAGGTCGGCATGGTGCCAGCCCTGCCAGATGTTGGTCAGGGCGCCGAACAGCGCGATCGGCAAGCCGCAGGCGGCCGAGGTGGCCACCGCCTCCTGCATCCGCACATTGTTCCAGGTCAGAAAGGGCACCGTCAGTGAACCGCCGCCAATGCCGAACAGCGCCGAGCAGTAGCCGATGATGCCGCCAGTCCCGGCCACCAGCGGTGCCGCGGGCAGTTGTCGATGCGGTCGCGGTTGCAGCTTCAGCAACATCTGCGCGGCCACCGCCAGCGCGAACAGACCGATCAGCCGTTGCAATGTGGCGCCGGAGAGCTGCCCGGCGGTGATGACGCCGAAAAAGACGCCCAGCACCAGTCCCGGCGCCAGTTGCGCGAAGAGCGGCCAGCGCACCGCCCCATGCTGATGGTGGCTGCGGACCGAGCTGATCGAGGTGACAGTGATGATCGACAGCGAGGTGCCGACCGCCAGATGGGTCAGCAGCGTGGCCGGCACCCCCTGCGCCTTGAAGATGTAGGCCAGCGTCGGCACGATGATCAGACCGCCGCCAACGCCGAACAGTCCGGCCAGCAGGCCCGCCAGAATGCCGGCAGCGAGGTAACTCAGCAGCGTGATCATGCAGCGACCTTTGATGTGGGTCGGCATTATGGCCGACCCGACTGCTTTGATAAACTCGGACAGCCGTTGGCCCACGCGCCATCAACCGGAAGCAGTGACTGGAGCGACCTGCGATGTGCCTGATTCTGCTCGCCCACCGTTACAGCGATGAATTCCCGCTGGTGGTGGCGGCCAACCGCGACGAGTTCTACGCACGCCCGACCGCTGGCGCCCGGTTCTGGGACGACACCCCCACCCTGCTGGCTGGACGCGACCTGCGCGAAGGCGGCACCTGGCTCGGCATCACCTGTTCTGGCCGCTTCGCGGCAGTGACCAACTACCGCGGCAGCGAGCGTCGCTCCCGCTCCCGCGGGCAGCTGACCCGTGACTTTCTGACCAGTTCGATCGACCCGCTGGCCTACCTGGCGCAGATCCACCGCGACCGCGAACTCTACGCCGGCTTCAACCTGCTGCTGGGCGATGGCCGCGGACTCTACTACTACTCCAACCGCGAAGGCGAGATACGCTCGCTGCAACCGGGACTCTACGGGCTGGCCAACCACCTGCTCGACACCCCGTGGGAGAAGGTCGAACTCGGCAAGGCCGCGCTGGCCGGACGGATCGCCGCCGGCTCCCGACCGGGCGACCTGCTGGAGATGCTGCAACAGCGGCCATCCCTGCCAGTCACTGCACCGCCACTGACCCCCGAGCAGCTGAATGCCCACCGCTTCATCGTCAGCGACAGCTACGGCACCTGCTCCAGCACCGTGCTCACCTGCTCCGAAGCGGGCCAGATTCGCTGGCTGGAGCAGCGCTTCAAGGCCGGCGGCATCCCCGATGAGCGCCACCTCTACCAGTTTCGGCTGAGGCGGCCGGGCCGATGACAATGTTCAGCTGATCCGTTTTGCAACAGGCATCTCTGCCACTTCACTGTTGCATCCAGTCCCGTGATGCAGGCGGATCGGAACAACCTGGAGAATGCGAAGCACCGACCGAAAAGTGTCAGCTTTTTTTACACTATTCAAATCTGAAACTGAAACGCTCGCTCCACTTACGAATCAGCCAGATGATTTATAAAAAATTTTTAATATTGGCTCAGGCTTTGCTGTAAACTGAAAACCGACGCCATTGCCTGATCGTCGACCACAGCCGACCGGCGTGATTCGGAACAGGGCAACCTCTACAGGAAATGAAAAATGAAGCTACGTAATGCACTGCTGGCATCGGCCGCGACTCTGCTCGGCACCATGTCGATCGGCGCCCAGGCTGCCAGCGAAAACCTGCTTGTCGACAACAGCACCTATCAAACCGCACAGGATGTCGGCGCCGTGAGTTCAGCGGCTGCCGTCAACGTGTTCGGTGTGCGTGGCACCGTCTCGATCTTTGGCGTTGCCATCAGCGATGACGACAATGCCGATTTCTACCAGTTCTCGGTCGGCGCGAACCAGATGGTCACCCTCACGGTGCAGACCCCCGAAGGTTCACTGGAGAACAACGATCCGGTCGTTGGCCTGTTCGACGCCAATGGTGTCAAGCTGGCCGATGACGATGACGGTGGCGCGGGCTATGACAGCCTGTTGACCTACACCCTCACCACCGCCGGCACCTACTATGCCGCAGTGTCCGGCTATGCCGACTTCGACTTCATTGGCGGCGGCAGCACCAACTTCATCTATGATCTCAAGATCGAGGCTGCACCCGCCCCGGTACCGGTGCCGGCCGCTGCCTGGCTGTTCGGTTCGGCGCTGCTGGGCCTGGCAGCCAGCCGCCGCAAGTCATAAGAGTGCGTCAGGCGGCCATGTAGCCGCTGCCAAAGCACGATTGCGACAGCGAGGAGCCCCGCCATCACTGGCGGGGCTCCTTTTTGCACTTCCAGAAATGGGTTCGACCGCAACGCACCCATTGCCGACACCCGCTTCACCCATCCCGCATCGCCTCATCTCATGCTGACCCTCGAGCAGATCTCCCTCCATCGCGGCGGCCGGCCGGTATTGACCGACTGCTCGCTGCGGATCAACAGCGGTGACCGCATCGGTCTGGTGGGAGCCAACGGTGCCGGCAAGAGCAGCCTGATGCAGCTGATTCTGGGTCAGCTTGCACCCGACGGTGGCCAGATTGCGTTGCAGAGCGGTGTGCGGCTGGCCCACCTCGAACAGGAGCACGCGGCCGAGCAGCGCTGCGCGCTGGAGGTGGTGATCGATGGCGATTCGCAGATCGGCCGCCTGCGACAGGCGCTGGCCGCCGCCGAGCAGACGGGCGACCACGAGGCACTGGCCACGCTGCATCAGCAGTTCGCCGAGGTCGATGGCTACCGGGCCGAGAGCCGCGCCGGCGAGATTCTGCATGGGCTGGGCGTCACCCCGGCCCAGCAGCGGCAGTCGGTGCGCGCGCTCTCCGGCGGCTTGCGGGTGCGGGTGCAGTTGGCGCGGGCGCTGATGACCCCTTCGGATCTGCTGCTGCTCGATGAACCGACCAACCACCTCGATCTCGATGCGATTCTCTGGCTCGAAAGCTGGCTGGCGCGCTATCCCGGCAGCCTGCTGGTGATCTCCCACGACCGCGACTTCTTCGACCATGTGGTCAACCAGATTCTGCACCTCGATGCCGGCGTGCTGACCCGTTACGCCGGCCACTACAGCGACTTCGAGCGCAGCCGTGCCGAGGCGCGGCGACAGCAGGCCAGCGCCTACCAGCGCCAGCAGCAGCAACTTCAGCAGACCCAGCGCTTCATCGACCGCTTCAAGGCCAAGGCCAGCAAGGCCAAACAGGCACAGAGCCGGATGAAGGCACTGGAGAAGCTCGAACGGATCGTCGCGCTGCGCGAGGAGAGCACGCTGCGCTTCAGCCTGCCCAGTGCCGAGCGCATCTCCAATCCGCTGCTGGTGCTCGATCGGATCAGCGTCGCCCGCGGTGAACGGACCCTCATCGAGCACTTTTCGGCCACGCTGCTGCCCGACACCCGCGTCGCCCTGCTCGGTCGCAATGGCGCCGGCAAGTCGACACTGCTGGCCGCCATCGCCGGCCTGCTGCCGCTGGCAGGTGGCACGCGGCTGGGCGGAGAGCATCTGAAGATCGGCTACTTCGCCCAGCATCAGCTCGAAGCGCTCGACCTGACCGCTTCACCCCTGCTGCATCTGAAGCGGCTCGATCCCCGCGCCAGTGAGCAGTCACTGCGCGGCTTTCTGGGCGGTTTCGGCTTCAGTGCCGAACGCGCGCTGACTGCGGTCGAAGCCTTCTCCGGTGGTGAGAAGAGCCGGCTGGCACTGGCGCTGATCGCCTGGCAACGGCCCAACCTGCTGCTGCTCGACGAGCCGACCAACCACCTCGACCTCGACATGCGTCAGGCGCTGGTGGAGGCGCTGCTGGCCTTCGAGGGCGCCGTGCTGCTGATCTCCCACGACCGCCATCTGCTCGAGAGCTGTGCCGCCGAATTCTGGTTGATCGAAGCGGGACGGGCGACCCTTTTCGAGGGTGATCTCGACGACTATGCCCGCCACCTTGCCAGTTCACGCAGCGGCGATGGCAGCGCGCCAGCGGCCGATGGCGCCTCCAGACGGGCCTCGCGGCAGAACGGGGCCGCCCTGCGCCAGCAGCAGGCGCCGCTGCGACAGCAGGTGAAGAAAATCGAAGCCGAAATCGATCGCCTCGGTCGACAACTGGCCCAGATCGAGCAGCAACTCGCCGAGCCCGAGCTCTACGGTGGCGAACATGTCGCCAGACTCCGGCAACTGTCGCAGCAGCAGCAGCATCTGCGCAGCGCGCTGACCGAACAGGAAGAGCAGTGGATGGCAGCGAGCATGCAACTGGAAGCACTCGCCGCCGACCCTTGAACAGCGCCACGACCGGGATGGTTTCGCCCGACTGCCGCACTGGCTAGAATAGCTGCGCCCCGATTCAGCAATCCAACAATAAGATGAGGATGGCCCATGACCCAAAAGCCAATAGAGGAAGGCTACTTCGTTATCAAAGAGGGGGGCAGGCCAGTGCTGCTCGGCTCCTTCAGTCCCTCGACCGGTAACACCTACTACCCCCAGCGCAAGCTCTGCCCGGTCACCTCCGAGCCGGTGCAGAAGGTCGAACTGCCGACCGAAGGCGAGCTCTACTCCTGGACCTACGTGCGCATGAAGATGATCGGTTCGACCCAATCCTCCGAAGGTGGCGGCCATGGCGTCGGTCAGATCGACCTGCCGTGTGGCACCCGCATCCAGTCGATCATTCGCGGCGAGATGGGTGACTGGAAGATCGGCATGAAGATGCGGCTGGCCCTGCTGCCGGTCAAGCGCGATGGCGACGTGGAGCTCTGCTCCTACTGTTTCGAACCGGTTCAGGCATAGGAGAGCCCCCATGAGCAGAGAAGTCTATGTGATCGGCGTCGGCATGCACCCCTTCATGCGCGATGCGCCACCTTTGCGCGACATGTACTTCACCGCCGCCAGCGCGGCACTCCAGGATGCCGGCATCCGCTTCCAGGAGGTGGGTTACCTCTACAACGGCTACATCAACGGCCGGATGCAGGGCATCGGCTTTGCCAAGGATCTCGGCCTGACCAACGTGCCGGTGGTCCATGTCGAGAATGCCTCGGCGACCGGCTCCTGTGCGATGCGCGAGGCGGTCAATGCCGTCAAGGGCGGCCACTGCGAGGTCGCCATGGCGGTCGGCTTCGACGACATGATGAAGTTCAGCCGGGCACGGGCACTGAGCGAGATGGCCGAAGGTCCGAAGATCGATTCGACCATCCTGCCGGCGGCTTTCTTCGCCATGTGGGCAGTGCGGCGGATGCACGAGCATGGCACCACCCTCGAGACCTTCGCCAAGATTGCGGCCAAGAACTGGAACCATGCCCGCTTCAACCCGATGGCGCAGCGGCAGTCGAAGGAGCTGGTGACACCGGAAGAGATTCTGGCCGCACCCGAAGTCTCCTATCCCCACACCACCAAGATGGCCTGTGCGGCCGGCGGTGGCGCGGCAGCGGCCATCGTCGCCACCAAGGAGGTGGCGATGCGGGTGGCACGCGGCCGGCCGATGGTGAAGGTGGTCGGTTCGCAGATGAAGTCCGAACACTACACGCCGGGCCACGTCTTTCTGGGCGCGGTGATCGGCCCCGAAGATCTGACCCGGGTCACCACCCAGGCGCTCTATGAAGAGAGCGGCCTTGGGCCGAAGGATGTCGATCTGGTCCATGTGCATGACGCCTTCCCGATCGAAGAGCTGATGTACTACGAACTGATGGGCTTTGCCGAGCCCGGCGAAGGCGACCACCTGGTGGCCCGGGGCGACACCTCGATCGGTGGCAAGATTCCCTTCTCCACCGATGGCGGACTCACCGCGCGCGGCCACCCCGGCGGCCCGACCGGCCTGGCCCAGATCTGGGACGGCGTGCAGCAGTTGCGCGGCGAATCGGGTCCGCGGCAGGTGGCCGGCGCGCGCAACGCCATGATCCACATGATGGGGGCAGGCTCCATCTGCGTGATGCACATGTTGCAGCGCGATGGCGATGCCTGAGCCGGCGTGAAGCGGTCATCGGCCGATGACCGCCTTTTTTCAGGCAAGATCGAGCGGGGAGCATGGGCTCCCCGTTCCGTTCATGTGATAATCGGCACCCGTCACAGGCGGCTCTAGCCTGGACGGAACACAACAGAGGTCAACCATGAATATCGATTTTTCCGCCGAAGAGCTGGCATTCAGAGCCGAGGTCAAGGCCTGGTTCGAGGCCAACCTGCCCAAGGAATTGAAAGCAAAGGAAGAAGCCGGCGAATCGCTCACCAAGGAAGAGCTGATCAGCTGGGGACGCAAACTGAACGAGAAGGGCTGGGCGGCACCCTCCTGGCCCAAGGAGCATGGCGGCACCGGCTGGAATGCCACCCAGAAGCACATTTTCGAAGAGGTCCGTGCCGAAGTCGGCGCACCACAGGTGTTCTCGATGGGCATCACCATGCTGGGACCGGTGCTGATGGGCTATGGCAACGATGCACAGCGCAAGCAGTTCCTGCCGCGCATTCTCAACTTCGATGACTGGTGGTGCCAAGGCTACTCCGAACCGGGCGCTGGCTCCGACCTGGCGGCTCTCAAGACCGCCGCCGTACTCGAAGGTGACCACTACGTGGTCAACGGCTCCAAGATCTGGACCACCTACGCCCACCGCGCCGACTGGATGTTCTGCCTGGTGCGCACCAACGCAACCGGCAAGAAGCAGCAGGGCATCAGCTTTCTGCTGATCGACATGAACACCCCGGGCATTCAGGTCAGGCCGATCATCTCGATCGATGGCGAACACCACCTCAACCAGGTCTTCCTCGACAACGTGCGGGTGCCGAAACAGAACCTGGTCGGCGAGGAGAACCAGGGCTGGACCGTGGCCAAGTACCTGCTCACCCACGAGCGCACCAGCATCGCCGGCGTCGGCGCCGCCAAGGCATCGCTCGGCAAGCTGAAGAAGCTGGCCCGCGCCACCGAGGCCAACGGCAAGTCGATGATCGAAGACCCGCAATTCAGCCTGAAGCTGGCACAGGCTGAGCTCAACGTCATGGCACTGGAGTACACCAACTTCCGCGCACTGGCCGCGCTCGCCTCCGGTCAGGTGCCGGGCGCCGAATCCTCGCTGCTGAAGATCAAGGGCAGTCAGGCGCAGCAGATGCTGCAGGAGCTCAAGGTCGAGATGTCGGGCTATTACGCCTACCCATGGCAGACCGAGCAGGCGGTCGGACCGGTGCCGTTCAAACAATCTCTCGCCAACTACAACTTCGGCCGCGCCAGCACCATCTATGGCGGCAGCACCGAAGTGCAGTATGGCGTCATGGCAAAAGCGATTCTTGGGCTCTGACAGGGGGCAATGATGGATTTTTCATTCAGCGAAGAACAACAACTGATCAAGGAATCGGTTGAGAAGTTTATCGAAAAGGACTACTCGTTCGAGGCACGCAACAAGCTGCTGAAGACGCCCGAGCGCTTCAGCCGCGCGCTGTGGAAGCAGTATGCCGAGCTGGGCTGGCTTGGCATCGCACTGCCCGAAGAGTTCGGTGGCTACGGCGGCAGTGCCATCGAGACCATGCTGGTGATGGAGGCCTTCGGCAGCGCGATGGTGCTCGAACCCTACCTCTCCACGGTGGTGATGGGCGCCAATGCGGTGCTGTTCGGCGGCAGCGATGCACAGAAAAAAACCCTGCTGCCCAAGGTGGCCAGCGGCGAACTGATGCTGTCGGTGGCCTATGCCGAACCGACCTCCCGCTATGAGCTGGCGGACGTGCAGACCAAGGCCACCGCCACCGCTGGCGGCTACAGCCTGAGCGGCGAGAAGATCGTCGTGCTCAATGGCGGCACGGCCGACAAGCTGATCGTCTCGGCCCGCACCAGTGGCGCGCGGCTCGATCAGAACGGCATCTCGCTGTTCCTGGTCGATCGCAATGCGGCGGGTGTCGAGCTGAGCGTCTACGACACCGCCGATGGCTCGCAGGCCGCCAATGTGCGCCTCAATGGCGCCACCGGCGAACTGCTGGGCGGCGAAGGTCAGGGCCATGCACTGCTCGACCAGGTGATCGACACCGCCACCGCGGCGCTCTGCGCCCAGGCGCTGGGTGCGATGAACTCCGCCTTCAGAAGAACCCTCGACTACACCAAGACCCGTGAACAGTTCGGCGTGCCGATCGCCAGCTTCCAGGTGCTGCAACACCGCCTGGTCGACATGTTCATGTCGAGCGAGGCGAGCCGTTCGATGGTCTACATGGTCAGCATGGAGGTGATGAAGTCCGACGCCACCGCACGGCGCAAGGCGGTCTCGGCCGCCAAGGCCTATGTCGGCCAGCATGCCCGCGCCGTGGCGCAGGATGCAGTGCAGATCCATGGCGGGGTCGGCATGACCGAAGAGCTCGACGTCGGCCACTACTTCCGTTGCCTCACGCTCTTCTGCAGCAGCTTCGGCAGCACCGACCACCACCTGCAGCGGTATGCCCGGCTCTCGCAACAGTAGCGCCGCATCCGTCGGGTGAGCCCGAACAGCCATGCTCTGGCCAGTGCCGGAGCATGGCTTTTTATTTGGAGGCAACCCGACGACAACACCTCTTCATGAGCAAAGCGCCCGATGAACAGCACTGCTGCCGCTGATTCACCGGTCAGCACGGCCGATCTGGCGCTGATCGAGCGCTTTCTCGACGCCCTCTGGCTGGAGCGTGGTTCGGCCGAACCGACCCTGGCGGCCTACCGCAGCGATCTCACGGCACTGGCAACCTGGCTGACCCAGCAGCAGGGCCGGCTGCTCGACCTCGACCGCGCCCAACTGCTCGACTACCTCGGAGAGCGGCTGGCACAGGGCTACAGCAGCCGCTCCACCCAGCGCTTTCTGGCGGCACTGCGCAACTTCACCCGCTATCTTCTGCGCGAAGGGCTGATTTCAACCGACCCGGCACTCGACATTGCCAACCCCAGACTGGGCCGCCCGCTGCCGGTCAGCCTGACCGAAGCCGAGGTCGAGCAACTGCTGGCCGCGCCGGACGTCGAGCAACCGCTGGGACTGCGTGACCGGACCATGCTCGAACTGCTCTATGCAACCGGACTGCGGGTCTCCGAACTGGTGGGGTTGCGCCACGACCAGCTCGACCGCCAGCGGGGCTGCGTGCGCATCACCGGCAAGGGTGACAAGGAGCGGCTGATTCCGGTCGGAGAAGAGGCGCTGGCCTGGATCGAACGCTACCGCGCGACCACTGCGCCCTCACGCCAGGATGGCCGGGCTCCGCTGTTCCCGGGTCGCGACGGCGAGGCGCTCACCCGCCAGGCCTTCTGGTATCGCATCAAGCAGCATGCCCGACAATGCGGCATCGACCGCCCCCTGTCACCGCACAGCTTGCGCCACGCCTTTGCCACCCATCTGCTCAACCATGGTGCCGATCTGCGGGTGGTGCAGATGCTGCTGGGGCACAGCGACCTGTCGACCACACAGATCTACACCCATGTGGCGCGACAGCGGCTGCGCGAGCTGCACCAGAAGCACCATCCGCGCGGCTGATTCGGCCCCGAAATGCAGCAAAGTTGTGCCCCAAGCCTTACTCCGGCACGCAAGGCGCAGTACCATGACGGGCGTTTCGGACCCTCTTCAACCCAGCGACCACCATGATGACCCTGCGCCTGCGCTTCCCCCTGCTGCCTTCTCTGCTCATGCTGCTCCATCTGCTGGCCTGCGGCGTCACGGCGCAGGCCGAACCGCTCAAAATGAACCTGAGCCATCAGAAATTCATCCTCGACAACGGACTGACGGTGATCGTGCATGAGGACCGCAAGGCGCCGATCGTGGCGGTCAACCTCTGGTATCACGTCGGCTCCAAGGATGAAAAGCCGGGCAAGACCGGCTTCGCCCATCTGTTCGAACACCTGATGTTCAACGGCAGCGAACACCATGACGATGAGTACTTCAAACCCTTCGAGCGGGTCGGCGCCACCGAGATGAATGGCACCACCAACAACGACCGCACCAACTATTTCCAGAACGTGCCCACCTCCGCGCTCGACCTGGCGCTGTGGATGGAGTCGGACCGCATGGGCCATCTGCTGGGCGCCGTCACCCAGGCCAAGCTCGATGAGCAGCGCGGCGTGGTGCAGAACGAGAAGCGCCAGGGCGAAAACCAGCCCTATGGCCGGGTGTTCGAGGCGATCACCAAGGCCTGCTATCCGGCCGGCCATCCCTATTCGTGGGAGGTGATCGGTTCGATGACCGATCTCAACGCCGCCACCCTCGATGATGTGCACCAGTGGTTCAAGGATTACTACGGCCCCTCCAACGCGGTGCTGGTGCTGGCCGGCGACATCGATCTCGAGACCGCCAAACAGAAGGTCCAGCACTACTTTGGCGACATCGCACCCGGCCAGCCGATCACCCGCCCCAAGGCCTGGACCGCCCAGCGCACTGGCCATCAGCGCGAGGTGATGCAGGATCGGGTGCCGCAGCCACGGCTCCATCAGGTCTGGAATGTGCCCGAACTGCGTGATCAGAATGCCCCGCTGTTCGACCTGCTGGGTCAACTGCTGGCCGGTGGCAAGAACTCCCGGCTCTATCAGCGGCTGGTCTACCGCGACCAGATCGCGACCGAGGTGAGCGCCGCCTACTGGGGCCGTGAACTCTCCGGGCTCTTCGTCATCACCGCCGATGTCAAGAAAGGCCACACCCTCGCCGAGGTCGAAAAAGCCATCGACCAGGAGCTGACCACGCTGCTGACCCAGGGTCCGGGCCAGAGCGAGCTCGAGCGGGTCAGGGCGGCCTACACCGCACAGTTCGTGCGCGAGGCCGAACGGGTTGGCGGCACTGGCGGCAAGTCGGACCTGCTGGCCAGTGGCGAAGTCTTTTTCGACAACCCGACCGCCATGGTCGACATCTGGCTGAAGCAGATCAACGCCGCCACCCCGATCGCCCTGCGCGATCTGAGCAGGAAATGGCTGAGCGATGGCCGCTACACCCTGGAGGTCGAGCCCTTCCCGACCCTCGAAGCGGCCAAGGAGGGGGCCGACCGCAGCCAACTGCCGGTTGTCGATGAACCCCCGCAGCTCAAGATTCCGGAGTTGGAACGGGCCACGCTGAAAAATGGCCTCAAGGTGGTGCTGGCCCAACGCCACGAAGTGCCGCTGGTGCAACTGACGCTGCAATTCGACGCCGGCCACTCGACCGACCAAGGTGGCAAGCCCGGCACCCAGAGCTTTGCGATGGAGATGCTGACCGAAGGCTCCAGCCAGTACGACGCACTGGCGCTGGCCGACCGGCTGGAGCGGCTGGGCGCCACCCTCACCACCAGCTCGACCATCGACACCTCCAGCCTGCACCTCTCGACGCTGAAGAGCAACCTCACCTCATCGCTCGGACTCTTTGCCGACGTGCTGCTCAACCCCGCCTTCAAAAGCAGCGAAATCGAGCGCAAGCGTGCCCTGTGGCTGGCCCGGATCGAACAGGAGGAGGCCAGCCCGGTCTCGCTGGCGATGCGGCTGATGCCGCCGCTGCTCTACGGCGAGGGACACCCCTATGCGCTCCCCTTCACCGGCAGCGGCACCGTGGCCGGCGTCTCGTCGCTGAAGCGCGATGACCTGGTCAACTTCCACCGCACCTGGTTTCAGCCCGGTCGTGCCACCCTGATCGTGGTCGGCGACACCACGCTGAAAGAGCTGGTGCCACTCCTCGAACAGCAACTGGGCCAGTGGCGCGACCGTGGCGCAAAACAGCCCGTCCGCACCATTCCCACCGTACAGTCGCCGACGCAGACCCGGGTCTATCTGATCGACAAGCCCGGTTCGATCCAGTCGACCATCTTCGCCGGTGACCTGCTCACCCCCGGTGGCGGTGACGATGAGATCGCCGTCGACCTGATGAACCAGATTCTGGGCGGCACCTTCACCTCGCGGCTCAACATGAATCTGCGCGAAGACAAGCACTGGTCCTATGGTGCTCGCAGCCTGGTCGTCGATGCCAGCGGCCAGCGCCCGTTTCTCGCCTACAGCTCGGTGCAGACCGATCAGACCGCTCCGGCCATGGCCGAAATCCTGAACGAGGTCCGGGTGCTGACCGGACAGAACCCGCCCAATGGCGCCGAGATCAACAAGGTCAAGCGGTTCGAGACGCTGAAATTGCCCGGAAAGTATGAAACCGGCGCGGCCCTGGGTGGCGCCATCGCCGATCTGGTGCGGTTCAAGCGGGCCGAGAGTTACATCACCGACTACCCTGGGCGGGTCAGCGACACCTCGGTCGAGGCGATCGTCACCGCCGCCAGACAGCTGCATCCCGACCAGCTCACCTGGGTGGTGGTGGGCGATCGGGCCAGGATCGAAAAGGCGATCCGCGAGCTCAAGATCGGCGAGATCGAGCTGCTCTCGACCGACGGTTCAGCGCAGTGAAATGGCCGCGCGCGGCGGTGATCGCGGCACTGCTGCTGGCCGGTTGTGCCTCGACCCCGCCACAGATCGCCAACCCGCCGGCGCAACCGCTGTCGGTGAGTGAAGCCACCGGGCATCTGGCCGAGCACCTGCATCAACCGGTGCGCTGGGGCGGCATCATTCTGTCGGTCACCCCGCAACCCGAAGAGATCTGGATCGAGATCGAGGCGCGACCCCTGGGCCACTGGGGCCATCCGAACGAAGATGCCGCTTCGCTGGGCCGTTTCTATGCCCGACTGCCAGCCACCCGCATGGATTCCGATCTGCGCAGCGGGCGGCTCATCACGCTCTATGGCGTGCTGAGCGATGAGGCGACCCAGCAGCTGGGCAACCGCCGTATCCTGCTGCCGGTGATGACCGCTGAGCAGTTCAGCACCTGGGAGCGCCGCGCCGAACAGCCACCGGCCTTCCCGCGTTCTCCCTATGGTTGGCCCTACCCGCCTTACTACTTTCCCTGAACCGCGCTTTCTCTCCAAAGCCCACCGCCAGCACCGATGAGCACAGCCGCACCCATCGCCTTCTTCTTCTCCACCTCCGGACACAGCGGTGTCGACCGGTGCGTGCGCAATCTGCTGCCGGCGATCACCGGGCGCGGCCATCGGATCGATCTGCTGCATGTGCGCGGGCATGGACCGAGCATCGAGAACCTGCCGGCCGGCGTGCGGGTGGTCGATCTGGGCACCCGCCACACCTACTCGGCGCTGCCGGCCGTGGTCCGTTATCTGCGCCAGAACCGCCCGGTGGCGATGCTGAGCGACAAGGACCGGGTCAACCGCACCGCACTGCTGGCGCGCTGGCTGGCCGGCGTGCCCACCCGGCTGGTACTGCGCTCCGGCACCACCATCTCGATCGACCTGGCCCACCGCGGTGTCTTCGAACGCTGGCTGCAGCGCAACTCGATGGGCAAGCTCTACCGCTTTGCCGATCAGGTGATCGTGCCGGCCCAGGATGTCGCCGATGACCTGAGCCGCTACACCGGCCTGGCCCGCGAGCACATCCAGGTGGTGCCAAGCCCGGTGGTGCCGGCATCCTGTTTCGAACGCAATGCATCACGCCCCGATCACCCCTGGCTGCAACCGGGCGAACCACCGGTGATTCTCGGTGTCGGCGAGCTGTGCATGCGCAAGGATTTCACCATGCTGCTGCGCGCCTTCGCTCAGGTGCGGGCGCAGCGCGACTGCCGCCTGCTGATTCTCGGCAAGGGCCGCCAGCATGACCAACTGCTGGCGCTGGCTGCCTCACTGGGGGTGGCGCAGGATGTCTGCCTGGCCGGCTTCCAGCCCAACCCTTACGACTACATGCAACACGCCGCGCTGCTGGCCTTCAGCTCCCGCTGGGAAGGGCTCGGCTTTGTACTGATCGAAGCCTTGGCGCTGGGCACACCGGTGGTCTCGACCGACTGCCCGAGTGGCCCGCGCGAGATTCTGCACGACGGGCGGTACGGCCCGCTGGTGCCGGTGGGCGATGACCAGGCCATGGCGCGCGCCATCCTCGACACGCTGGAGCAGCCGCTGCCGCCCGCCACCTTGCAACAGGCGGCACGCCGTTATGAGATCGAGGCCGCCACCGACGCCTATCTGACCGCGCTGGGCCTGCCACCATGAACGACAGGGCGGCTCGCCGCCTCGCCGACCGGGTCACCGCAATCGTCGTCACCTACAACAGCGCTGCCGTGCTCAGCGCCGCGCTCGATTCGATTGCCGAACTCGACCACTGTCTGGTCGTCGACAATGCCAGCCATGATCAGAGCTGCACGCTGGTCGAGAGCGGCCATCCGCGGGTCAGGCTACTGAAAAACCCGCGCAATCTGGGGTTTGGCGTGGCCAACAACCGTGCCGCCGCACTGGCCGACACCGAATTCCTGCTGCTGCTGAACCCCGATGCACGGCTGCTGCCTGGCGCACTGGCTGCGCTGGTCGATGCAGCCGATCGCTATCCCGACGCCGCCATTCTGGCACCTCGGCTGGTCGATGAAACCGGTCAGCCGCGCGCCATCCTGCGCCACCCCTTCTTCAGGCGCCACAAGATCAAGGGCCGGTTCGACCAATCCTGGATTGCCGGCGATCTGTGCGCCGAGATGCTCTCCGGCGCGGTGATGCTGATCCGGCGCGCGTGGTTCGCCGGCGAACCGCTGTTCGACCCGGTACTGTTCCTCTATTACGAAGATGACGACCTCTGTCTGCGCGCCCGCGCCCGGCAGGGTGCGCTGGTCATCGTCGCCGGCGCGCTGGCCTACCATGCAGAGGACTGCTCATCGCTCCCTTGCGCACGGTTGAGTGCGCTGAAGCAGCGTGAAACCATCGCTTCACAACTCCACCTGATCCGCAAATACCGGGGTGGTTCGGCAAGCCTCGCTCAGGCAGCGCTGCTGCTGCTGCGCAACCTGCTCAACATCCCGTTCTATCTGCTGACCGGCAAGGCACGACGGGCCCGGCGCAGCCTGCACAAGGTGGCCGGAACGCTGCTCTTCATGCAGCGCTGGGCCAGCGGTTACCCTTCGAGCAGCCGCAGATAGCGCGCCACACAGGCCTCGACCGAATAGGATTGCGCGGCCTCGCGCAACAGCCCGGCCGCAGTGGGCTGATCGAGCATCCGCGCCATGGCACGGCTGAGCGCGACAGCATCACCCACCGGCACCAGCGGGCCATAGGCTCCATCGTGCAGAATCTCGCGTGGACCGCCCGGGCAGTCGGTCGAGACCACCGGCGTGCCCACCGCCATCGCTTCGACCAGCACGTTGCCGAACCCCTCCCACAGTGACGAGAGCACAAAGAGCCGGGCCCTGGCCATCCAGGCATAGGGGTTGGCGACAAAACCGGGCAGGCTGACCGCGCCATCGAGCCCCAATTGCGCCACCAGCTGCTCCAGCATCGGTCGTTGTGCCCCTTCGCCCAGAATCAGCAGCCGCGCATCGTGGCTGCGCCGCAGCAGGCCGAATGCCCGCAGCAGGGTGGAGAAGTCCTTTTCGTGACTCAGCCGTCCCGCAGCGATGATCACCGGCGCTGCACCGGGACAAAAGAACGGATGCTCGACCGGTTCGGCCGCGAGCGGGTGGAGCTGCGGCGTCACCACCGGATTGCCGATCACCGTGATCCGTTCGACCGGCAGTCCGCTCAGACGGGCAATGTCGCGGGCCACCCAGTTCGATGTAGCGATGATGCCGTCGGCCTGCCGATAGAGCCGACCGCGCCGCCACGCTTTCCACCGGCGGCGCAGCGGATGAAAGCCGCGCTCCTCGATCTGCCGCGAAATGGCCGTTCCGGCTCCGAAGAAGCAGCGGCTCTCCACACCGGCACGGCGCCGTGCCCGCAGAATGAAGCGGTCGTCACTTGGCTTGCCGGTGATGACCGCACGCGGCCGGTTCTGTCGCAGATAGCGGGCCAGCGCGGCGATCACCGTCCGCTTCGATCCCTTGCCGAGGCCGATCACCCGCACGCCCGCCGCCAGCGGCTGCATGAAAGGGCCGGTGGCATCGCTCACCAGTAGATCGACCGCGATGCCACGGTCGGCGAATCCTTGCGCCAGATTGGCCATGTTGCGTTCTACACCGCCATCGCGGTTCTGGTAGATGAAGAGGCAGAGCGGGCGCTGTACACCGGCTTCGGCGGACAGTTCAGCCATGCGGTCCGCTTTCTTCGCCATCCGACGGCGGGCCATCGAGCGCCAGCCACCCCTTGAGCAGCGCGATCAGTTCGGCCATGCCCTCACGGCTCAGGGTCGAGAAGCACTGGACATTGACCTGTTCGGAGAGATTGACCTCGGCCAGGCTCTTCAGCACCTTCAGCCGGCTCTGCTGCGCCTGGTTGCGGCTCAGCTTGTCAGCCTTGGTGAGCAGGATGCAGACCGGCAGCACGCGCGCCTGCGCCCACTCCAGCATCATCCAGTCGAAGGGACGCAGCGGATGGCGGATGTCCATCACCAGCACCAGCCCCACCAGTGACAGCCGCTCGCGCAGGTAGTGGTCGAGGTGACGCTTCCAGTGGGCCTGGATCTCTTTCGAGGTCTGGGCATAGCCATAACCGGGCAGATCGACCAGACGAGCCGACTCGTTGAGCGCGAAGAAGTTGAGCAGCTGGGTGCGGCCTGGCGTCTTGCTGGTGCGGGCCAGGCGGGCCGATTCAGTCAGGGTGTTGATGGCGCTCGATTTGCCGGCATTGGAGCGGCCACAAAAGGCGACCTCACGACCGCCGTCGGCGGGACAGTCGTTCAGCAGCAGTGCGCTCTTCATGAAAACGGCACGGCGAAAGGGGTTGACGGCAGGCGGAGGTTGAGTCATTCACCGACAAAATGCAGAGGATGCGTTGCCGGGCATGGCAAGCAATGGCCCCTAGTATATAATGGCCGCGATTTTTTTGGCCTGATTTGATCGTGCCTGTCACGCCGCATGGGCACACGGTCAAAACCAGCTTTCCGAGAGCCTCTACGCGTTGGATTCAAACATGCAAAGACTATTCTTGACCGCAGTGCTGACCATCGGTCTGATCGGCAGCGTACAGGCAGCGGGCGATGCGACCGCAGGCCAGGCCAAGGCAGCCGCCTGCGCAGCCTGTCATGGTGCCGATGGCAACAGTGCGGCACCCAACTTTCCCAAACTGGCCGGTCAGGGCGAGCGCTATCTGCTCAAGCAGATGCATGAGATCAAATCCGGTGCCCGCGCCGCGCCGTTGATGGCCGGACAGCTGGACAACCTGAGCGAACAGGAGATGGCCGACATCGCCGCCTACTTCGCCGCACAAAAGGGCACGGTCGGCGCTGCCAAGGCCGATCTGGTCAAACAGGGTGAAGAGCTCTACCGCGCCGGCAGCAAGCGCAAGAATGCGGCGGCCTGCAGTGCCTGCCACTCTCCGACCGGACAGGGCAATGATCTGGCCGGCTTCCCCAGCCTCTCCGGTCAGCATGCCCAATACACCGCCGCGCAGTTGCAGGCATTCCGCAATGGCACCCGCAGCAACGATGCCGAGCGCATCATGCGCGACAACGCTGAACTTCTGAGCGACGCCGAGATCGAAGCGGTGGCAAGCTATATTTCAGGTTTGCACCCTTAATCATTCCGCCATCGACAGCGGGTACAAAAAGGGTGTCTGACACCCTTTTTGTTTTTGGGCCACCCAAGATTCCCTGACCAGACAAGGAGAACCCTCATGAACACCGTGATCCGTCATCACTGGCGCTGGATCCTGTCAGCACTGCTGCTCGGCCTGCTGCCACTGCAACTGCGGGCGGAGTCGGGTTACCAGGAGGGAGTGCACTACCAGAAGCTGGAAAGCGCGGTCATCACCCGTGATCCGGGCAAGATCGAGGTGATCGAAGTGTTCTGGTACGGCTGCCCGCACTGCTACAAACTGGAGCCGACCCTGCAGCACTGGTCTGCCAACCTCTCGCGCGATGTCGATTTCTGGCGCTCACCCGCGATGTGGAATGGACGCATGGAGCTGCATGCCCAAGCCTTCTACACCGCCGAGGCGCTCAACCTGCTCGAAAAACTGCACAAACCGCTGTTCGATGCGCTCAATCCCCAGGGTCAGCAGCTTGCCAGCAAGGAGGAGATCCGCACCCTCTTCACCCGCCAGGGGGTCAAGGCCGAGGAGTTCGACCAGGTGTTCGACTCCTTTGGCGTGCAGAGCAAGGTCAAGCAGGCCAATAGCCGCTTTCGTGCTTTGCGTCTGACCGGTGTGCCCGCCTTCATCGTCAATGGCAAATACCGGGTGACCGGTGAAAAGCTCAAGAGCGAGGATGAGATGCTGAAGGTGGTCGATTATCTGATCGGGCAAGAGCGCAAGGCGCGCGCCGCGCCGGCCGCTGTCCGCTGACGTGATCGCAGGAATGCACGAACACCAAGCGCATCCGCCCTCCCCGCAGGCTGCCGAAGCCCTCCCAACCGCCGGCCAGAAGCTGCGGTTGCTGACCTACAACATGCAGGTGGGCATCGCCACCCACCGCTACCGCCACTACATCACCCGCGGCTGGCAGCATCTGCTGCCGCACGGGCTGCGCGAACGCAATCTGGAGCGGATTGCCGAACTGATTCAGACCTTCGACATCGTCGCACTGCAAGAGGCCGACGGCGGCAGCCTGCGCAGCGGCTTCGTCAACCAGGTCGAATATCTGGCCCACCGCGCCCGATTCCCCTACTGGTACCAGCAGCGCAACCGCAACCTCGGTCGGCTCGGCCAGCATGGCAATGGCCTGCTGACCCGCTTTCCACCCGAGATTCTCGAAGACCACAAACTGCCCGGCGCCCTGCCCGGCCGCGGCGCGATCGTGGCACGCTTCGCCGGACCGGTCGAACCGCTGCTGGTGGTGGGGGTGCATCTGTCGCTCGGCGCCCGTTCCCAGCGGCTCCAGCTCTCCTATCTGCTCGAGTTGATGTCCAATTACCGCCATGTGATCGTCATGGGTGACATGAACAGCGAAACCGAACGCCTGCTGCTCGAATCGCCGTTGCAGCATGGCAATTTTCATCGGCCCGCAGCGGAGCTCGCCACCTATCCGAGCTGGCGGCCGGAGCGGGCCATCGATCACATTCTGATCAGCCGCAGCATCACCATCGACCGCACCGAGGTGCTGGACTTTCCGTTCTCCGACCATCTTCCGGTGGCGGTCGAGCTGACGCTGCCGAGCGCAGTCCGGCTGCCGGTCACGGCCACCGGGCTGCATTGAAATGGACCGCGGCATCAGACCGACAGGATGCAGGAATGACGCTGAATGAGCTGCGCTATCTGGTCGCGCTGGCCCGCGAGCGCCACTTCGGCCGCGCCGCCGACACCTGCTTCGTCACTCAGCCCACGCTCAGCGTCGCAATCAAGAAGATCGAGGGTGAACTCGGCATCACGCTGTTCGAGCGCAACGCCAGTCAGGTGACGCTGACCGAGGCGGGCATCCCGATCGTGACCCAGGCGCAACGGGTGCTTGATGAACTGGCCCTGCTGCGTTCACTGGCACAGGAAATGCGCAATCCGCTGGAGCTGCCGGTCAGGATCGGCGCCATCCACACCATCGGGCCCTACCTCTTTCCTGCACTGATTCCGCGGCTGCGTGAGCAGGCGCCGAAGCTGCCGCTGCAGATCACCGAAGGCACCACCGATGTGCTGCTCTCCCAGCTGCGTCTGGGCGAGCTCGATCTGCTGGTGCTGGCACTGCCCTTTGCACAGAGCGGGCTGACCGTGCGTCCACTCTATGATGAGCCACTGCTGCTGGCGCTGCCGCACGACCACCCCTGGAACCAGCGCGACACCATCGACATCGATGCGCTGGGCCATGAGCGGATGCTGCTGCTGGGTGAAGGCCACTGTCTGCGCCGTCAGGTGCTGGAGCTCTGCCCCAACTGCCTGCTGCGCAGCGAGGAGCGTCGTGCCCAGCCCACACTGATCGGCAACTCCCTTGAAACGCTCTGCTACATGGTGGCGGCCGGCAACGGTGTCACCGTGCTGCCCGCCACTGCGGTGCACCGCATCGCCGGTGAGGAGCGCGGTCTGATGACAGTGCGTCCCTTCACCGCACCGGCGCCACAGCGGCGGGTGGTGCTGGCATGGCGCAACAGCTTCAGCCGGAACGCACTGACCGACCTGGTGGCCGAGGCGATCCAGCAGGTGAGCGCGCCGCTCGGCGCCCGGATCACCGCAGACGGCTGATCAGCCCGCTCTTCGCGTGCCCTTCAGCGCCGCGGCGGCTCATAGTCATCGGCCAGCGTCAGGTTGGCCGCACTCTTGCCGATCTCCTGGCTGACGCCCGACTTGCCCAGCTTGATCATCAGCCGCAGGTCGTTGGGCGAATCGGCATGGGCAATGGCATTTTCAAAGGTGATGATGCCACTGCTGAACAGGTCGTAGAGCGCCTGATCGAAGGTCTGCATGCCCAGTTCGCGGGAGCGGGTCATCAACGGCTTGATGTTGTGCACCTCACCCTTGCGGATCAGGTCGGAAACCAGCGGCGTGTTGAGCATCACCTCGATGGCCGCGCGGCGGCCGTTGCCATCGGCAGTCGGGATCAACTGCTGCGCCACGATCGCCTTCAGGTTGAGCGACAGGTCCATCCAGATCTGGTTGTGCCGGTCGGCCGGAAAGAAATGGATGATCCGCTCCAGCGCCTGGTTGGCGTTGTTGGCGTGCAGCGTACAGAGGCAGAGGTGGCCGGTTTCGGCAAAGGCGATGGCGTGGCCCATCACCTCGCGGCTGCGCACCTCGCCGATCATGATCACATCGGGTGCCTGCCGCAGCGTGTTCTTCAGCGCCACCTCGAAGGAGTCGGTGTCGATGCCGACCTCGCGCTGGGTGACGATGCAGTTGCGGTGCTGGTGCAGGAATTCGATCGGATCCTCGATCGAGATGATGTGGCCATGGCTGTTCTGGTTGCGATAGCCGATCATCGAGGCCAGCGAGGTCGACTTGCCAGTGCCGGTGGCGCCGACGAAGACCACCAGCCCCCGCTTGGTCATCGACAGATCCTTCAGGATATCGGGCAATCCCAGTTCACCGATTTCGGGAATCCGGGTCTCGATGCGCCGCAGCACCATGCCGGCCAGGTTGCGCTGATGGAAGGCGCTGACCCGAAACCGGGCCAGACCCCGGGCCGAGATGGCAAAGTTGCACTCATGGTTGCGGATGAAGTCGAGCCGCTGCTGGTCGTTCATCACGCCAAACACCAGCTCGCGGCTCTGCTCCGGTCCCAGCGGCGTGCGACCGATCGGCACCACCCGACCATTCACCTTCATGCTGGGCGGAATGCCGGCGGTGATGAAGAGGTCGGATGCGCCCTGCTCCACCATCATCCGCAAGAAATCCTCGAAATTGATCGACATGGCTTTTTTCTCACCTCAATGCTGTGCTGTCCGCACGGGTTCGGCGGGTCAGAAGGCGTCAGGCTGCTTCGCCTTCTCACGGGCCGCCTGCCGGGTGATCAACCCCTTCTGCAGCAGGTTGCGCAGCGACTGATCCATCGTCTGCATGCCCATGCCGCCACCGGTCTGGATCGCCGAGTACATCTGCGCAATCTTGTCCTCGCGAATCAGGTTGCGGATCGCTGGCGTCGCGAGCATGATCTCGTGCGCCGCGACCCGACCACCGCCGACCCGCTTCAGCAGGGTCTGCGAGATCACCGCCTGCAACGATTCCGAAAGCATGGAACGGACCATCGCCTTCTCTTCACCCGGAAAGACGTCGACGATCCGGTCGATGGTCTTGGCCGCCGAGTTGGTGTGCAGCGTGCCGAAGACCACATGGCCCGTCTCGGCCGCCGTCAGCGCCAGCCGGATGGTCTCCAGGTCGCGCAACTCTCCCACCAGGATGACGTCGGGGTCTTCACGCAGCGCCGAGCGCAGCGCCTCGCTGAAGCCGAGCGTGTCGCGGTGCACCTCGCGCTGGTTGACCAGACACTTCTTGCTCTCGTGGACGAATTCGATCGGATCCTCGATGGTGAGGATGTGTGAATAGCGGTTCTCGTTGATGTAGTCGACCATCGCCGCCAGCGTGGTGCTCTTGCCGGAGCCGGTCGGGCCGGTGACCAGAATCAGGCCGCGCTCCACCATCGAGACCTCGCGAAACACCTGGCCGTGGCCCAGCTCCTCCATCGTCAGCACCTTGGAGGGAATGGTCCGGAACACCGCGCCGGCACCGCGGTTCTGGTTGAAGGCGTTGACCCGGAACCGCGCCAGTCCCGGCACCTCGAACGAGAAGTCGGTTTCGAGAAACTCCTCGAAGTCGCGCCGCTGCTTGTCGTTCATGATCTCGTAGATCAGCTCGTGCACCTCCTTGTGCTCCAGCGGCGGCAGGTTGATGCGACGCACATCGCCATCGACCCGGATGATCGGTGGCAGGCCCGCCGACAGGTGCAGATCCGACGCCTTCTGCTTGACGCAGAAGGCCAGCATTTCGGTGATGTCCATGGCCATTGGCTGCGTTGCTCCTCATCAGAACCGAAGATGATGCCGGACAATTCCGGGCGAAATTACAGCAGGGGCCAAAGCAGTTACAATTGGACACAAACACTGGCTCTGGCCTGCCCATTCGATGATAAGCATAGCGGAAAACCTGGCAGCGCTGACGCGGCGAATCCATGATGCCGAACAGCATCACGGACGCAGGCCCGGCAGTGTGACGCTGTTGGCAGTCAGCAAGGGACAACCGGCCGCGCAGATTCGCGCCGCCCATCAGGCCGGCGTGCGCCATGTCGGCGAGAGCTACCTGCAAGAGGCGCTGCCCAAGCAGGCCGAACTGGCTGACCTCGACCTTTGCTGGCATTTCATCGGCTCGCTGCAGGCCAACAAGAGCCGCGCGGTGGCCAGCCACTTCGACTGGCTGCACAGCCTTGATCGGCTGCAGCTGGCGCAACGGCTCGATGCCCAGCGACCCGCCGAACTGCCTCCGCTCAACGTGCTGATTCAGGTCGGCTTCGAACAGCGGACCGGGCGGGCCGGCGTCGCGCCCGACGATCTGCCGCGGCTGGCCGGGCAGATCGCCCAACTGCCGAGGTTGCGGCTGCGCGGGCTGATGACGCTGCCGCTGCCGCAACAGGCGTGCTCGCCCCACCCGTTCGTGCGGCTGGCTGACCTGCTCGATCGGCTCAATGGCGCCGGCCATCGGCTCGACACACTGTCGATGGGCATGAGCGACGATTTCGAGGCGGCCATCGCAGCCGGCGCAACCTTGATCCGCATCGGCAGCGCGCTCTTTGGCCAACGACCCACCCCATTCACTGCACAGACCCAGTACGGATAACAGATCGCCCATGCACCCTGCCACCGCCCGCCTCGCCTTCATCGGCGCCGGCAACATGTCCTCCAGCCTGATCGGCGGATTGCTGGAACAGGGCTACCCCGCCAGCCAGATCATCGCGACCGACCCCAGTCCGCAACAGCGCGACGCCGTGGCCAACCGCTTCGGCATCGAGGTGAGCGCCGACAATGTCGCGGCGGTGGCGACGGCCGAGGTGGTGCTGCTGGCGGTGAAGCCGCAGGTGCTCAAGGCGGTCGCGCTGGAGCTGGCCCCGGCGCTCGGCCACCGGCCGCTGCTGCTGTCGATCGCCGCCGGCATCGGCCTGGAGAGCCTGGCCAGCTGGCTCGGCCCGCAGCTGCCGCTGGTGCGCTGCATGCCCAACACGCCAGCGCTGGTACGAAGCGGCGCGGCGGCACTGTGCGGCAACCGCCAGGTGAGCGCGGCACAGCGCGAGCTCAGCCTCGGCCTGCTCGAAGCGGTGGGCACGGCGCTCTGGCTGGAGGATGAGTCCCTGCTCGATGCCGTGACGGCGATTTCGGGCAGCGGTCCGGCCTACTTCTTTCTGCTGATCGAGGCGCTGCAGATGGCAGCGGTCGAGCTGGGTCTGCCGGCCGAGACCGCCTGCCAACTGACGTTGCAGACGGCCCTCGGTGCCGCGCGGATGGCGCTGGCCGAGCCGATCTCGGCAGCCGAGCTGCGCCGGCGGGTCACCTCGCCGGGCGGCACCACCGAACGGGCGATCCAGGTGTTCGAGGCCGGCGGCTTCACCGCGCTGGTGCGGCAGGCGGCGCTGGCTGCCGCGCAACGTTCGGCCGAACTGGCCACCGAGCTGGGCGAACCGGCAACCCGCTGAATCACCCCGGCCCTCCGTCGCACAAATTTCAGGAGTCCAGAATGGGTCAACTCTCTCACGCCGGCATCTATCTGGTGCAAACCCTGGTCAGCCTCTACCTGCTGGCCGTGCTGCTGCGCTTCTTTCTGCAACTGGTGCGGGCCGATTTCTACAATCCGGTGTCGCAGTTCGTGGTCAAGGTCACCGACCCGCTGCTGCGGCCACTGCGGCGGCTCATCCCCGGCTTCGGTGGTGTCGATCTGGCGGCGCTGGTGCTGGCGCTGCTGGTGCAGGGCGTGGCCATCGCGCTGATCCTGAGTCTGGCCGGTGCGCCGCTGCCGAACCCGCTGCTGATCCTGCTCTGGTCGCTGGTCGGTCTGGTCGGCCTCACGATCAAGATCTTCTTCGTTGCGCTGCTGCTGACCATCATCCTCAGCTGGGTGGCACCGATGTCGCACCACCCGCTGGCCGACCTGCTGCTGCAGCTGACCGAACCGGTGATGGCGCCGGTGCGTCGCATCATCCCGCCGATCGGCGGCCTCGACCTGTCGCCGATCTTCGTCTTCATCGGCATCAATCTGCTCGAGATGCTGGTGGTCGACTCACTGGTCACCCTGCTGGCGATGCCGCGCGGGCTGGTGCTCGGTCTGTGAGTGCGCACTATCGATGGGAAGGCGATCGTCTGCTGCTTTCGGTGCGGCTCACCCCGCGTGCCGGCCATTCGCGGATCATCGGACCGGTCGAGGGCGCGCTCAGGGTCGGCATCGCCGCGGCGCCGGTCGATGGCGCCGCCAACGCCGAACTGCTGCGGCTGCTGGCCAGCTGCTTCGCCGTGCCGAAGTCGCGGGTGGCGCTGCTGCGCGGCGACCGCTCGCGCAGCAAGCAACTGGCCATCGAGCGGCCCCAACAACTGCCGGCCGAAGCCGAAATCAAGGTTCAGTAGCATGTTTTGCCAGCACTTTTCAGGCACGGCGCCGCATTGCCGATGGCCGGGCCAGACCCTAGACTGCGCGCTTTGCGCTGCGCGGTAGTCTCCATGCCGGACTCCATCCCTCCCGACTCGGTCGGCATCGTCACCCCTCAACGGCAGCGGTTCGATCTGCCGCTGCCGCTCGATTGTGGCCGCAGCCTGCCGGGCTTCGAGCTGGTCTACGA
>JADHED010000878.1_pt1 | contig 29463 bp, 16 predicted proteins | sample 8952041 | NCBI WGS metagenome assembly JADHED01 (sample SAMN16124423, study PRJNA663239) | bioreactor sludge metagenome | isolation source: sludge (control) | place: India:Bengaluru | collected 2018-09-08
CATGGAAAGAACAGCGGCCTCACCAGTCTCGACAAACCCGAAGTGGTGGCCAAAGCCAATCCGGTCAATTATGTGGATCCGACAGATCCCCCCTTCCTGCTGATCCATGGAATGGCTGACAACCTTGTATCGCCCAGCCAGACGCTGCTCGTACACAATGCCCTGCGGAAAGCCGGCGTGCCTTCCTCGCGCTATGTGATCACCGGTGCCGGGCATGGTGGACCCCAGTTCGCCGCTCCGGAAGTACTTCAGATTATGATCGGATTTTTGAATGACAACCTGAAAAAGAGTCCCGCTGCTTCCAATCCCCTTCAGGTTAAGGTCGAGAATGGCCTGCTTGAAGGAACCTGGTCTTCCGGAATTTCCATGTTTCTGGGAGTACCCTATGCCGCTCCTCCCGTCGGCAACCTGCGCTGGAAGGAAGCCCAGCCGGCCCAAAGCTGGACGGGTCTGCGCAAGGCAGATCATTTCGGGCCCCGTGCCATGCAGGAACCAATTTTCAGTGATATGCAATTCCGGTCCGATGGTGTCAGTGAAGACGGCCTCTACCTGAATGTATGGACACCCAATCCGTCCGACAGAGCCAAACTCCCGGTACTGGTTTACTTCTACGGAGGCGGCTACGCAGCCGGCGATGGTTCTGAATACCGGTACGACGGCGAAAGCATGGCCCGGCAGGGCATTGTCGCCGTAACCGTCAACTACAGGCTGGGAATATTTGGATTCTTTGCCCACCCGGAATTGTCAAAGGAAACCGCATACCATGGTTCGGGAAATTACGGCCTGATGGACCAGAGTGCTGCCCTCCGGTGGGTACAGAAAAACATTGCCGCCTTCGGCGGGGACCCTTCACGGGTTACCATAGCCGGGGAATCGGCAGGGTCCATCTCCGTCAGTGCCCAGATGGCCTCTCCCAAATCAAAGGATCTCATTGCAGGCGCCATTGGAGAGAGCGGCGCCATCATCAATCCCACCCTCGCCCCGCTTACCCAGGCGGAAATGGAAGCCGTGGGAACGAAATTCCAGGCTTTCGCCGGTGCCAAATCCCTCGCTGACCTGCGAGCCATTCCGGCCCAAAAACTGCTGGAACTGGCCTCAAAATTTGATGTATGGGCTTTCCGGTCGAATGTCGACGGCTATTTCCTCCCCGAGATGCCGGTGAAGCTGATGGCTGACGGCAAACAGGCCAGGGTTCCCCTGATGCTGGGTTGGAATTCTGCAGAAGGGAATTATACCGGCATCATCGGAGATCAGGAACCCACTCCGGAAAATTACAGGGCTGCGATTCAGAAGACTTATGGAAATCAGGCCCCGGAAGTGCTGAAACTCTACCCGGGGAATACCCGCGAAGAAGTCATGGCATCGGGTACCGCCCTCGCCGGAGATCAGTTTATTTCCTACAGCACCTGGAAATGGTTCGACCTGCACCGGAAGACCGGAGGAAGTCCCGTCTATCGCTACTTCTATGAGCGTCCCCGTCCCGCCATGCGGCCCGAAGCGGGGAACGAGCCGGCCTCCGCCGGTGCTTCCCATTCCGCCGAGATAGAATATGCCATGGGCAACCTTCCCACAAACAGGGTATACGACTGGCAACCGGAGGATTATAAGGTCTCTGCCATTCTGCAGGCATACTTTGTCAATTTCATCAAAACCGGCAATCCCAACGGCCTGGGACTACCGGCATGGCCGGCTGCTGATAACAGTACTTCCTGTCAGGTAATGCATATTGATGTTGACACCCGGGCGGAAGCGGCGAAGGATGAGGCCCGATACCTGTGGCTTGACAAGCAGTACAACCCCTGAAAACCCCATACCCCATGAAAACGCTATTTTTGTCGGTTATGACCCTGATTACTGCCGGCCTGGCCGCCCAGGAAGTGATTCCCCTCTATCCCGGAGAATTGCCCAACAGCAAGCCGAATACCATGAAGGAAGTGGCTTCCACAGATGGCAGCGGCTGGATCATGAAGGTTTCCAAACCAACGCTGACCATCTATCTGCCGCCGGCATCCATGGCCACAGGGAAGGCTGTGGTAATCTGTCCCGGTGGCGGCTATGTCGGGGAAAGCCATAAACTCGAAGGAACGGTTATTGCCGAAGCCTTCAACCGTCAGGGCATCGCCGCTTTTGTGCTGAAATACCGGCTCCCATCCGATTCCATCATGACCGACAAATCCATTGGTCCCCTCCAGGACGCCCAGCAGGCCATTAAAGTGGTACGCGAACGGGCTGCTGAATGGAAAGTCAACCCGAACCAGATCGGCCTGATGGGCTTCTCTGCGGGCGGACATCTGGCCTCCACTGCCGGCACGCATTTCAACAAATCCTATATTCCCAATCCCAACGGAACCAGCCTGCGGCCCGATTTTCTGATCCTGGTATACCCGGTGATCAGCATGCAGGAAGGACTGACCCATGGCGGATCTAAAGAAAACCTGCTTGGAAAACAACCAACGGCCGAACAAACGGATCTGTTTTCAAATGAAATGCAGGTAACAAAAGATACCCCGCCCACCTGGCTGACCCATACGGGCGATGATACCGCAGTTCCTGTGGAAAACAGCATCCGGTTTTACCAGGCATTAATTAAGAACGGCGTTCCGGCCGAAATGCATCTCTATCCTAAAGGAAATCACGGGTTTATTCTGAACATGAAACCCGAGGATTGGATGGGGCCGATTTTTGTGTGGATACCGTAGGGACACGCCATGGCGTGTCCGTACGTCCGCCATGGCGTGTCCGTACGTTTGCCATGGCGTGTCCCTACAAAATAACACCTAATGAAAATAATTCCGATCCTTGCAACAGCCGTCATTGCCGGTAGCAATCTTCCGGTAAAGGCCTCCGAAAAGCGTCCGCTGAAACTGCCTCCGCGCAATATCGTCTTCATTCTTTCCGATGACCACCGGTATGACTATATGGGGTTCATGGGAAAGATTCCCTGGTTGAAGACGCCATCGATGGACCGTATGGCGGCCGAGGGGGCACACATCCGGAACGCATTTGTGACCACCTCGCTCTGCTCCCCAAGCAGGGCGTCCATCCTTACCGGTATGTATTCGCACAGCCATAAGGTTGTCGATAATTCAGCCCCATTGCCGGCAGGACTTACATTTTTTCCACAGTACCTCCAAAAGGCTGGCTATCAGACCGCTTTCTTCGGGAAATGGCACATGGGAAATGATACCGGTGATCCCCAGCCCGGATTTAACCACTGGGAAGGGTTTCAGGGCCAGGGAGAATACTGGAACCCGCGCATCAACATAGACGGGAAATGGGTGAAATTCGGCGACAGCACTTATGTAACCGACCTAATCACAGCACACGCCATTGATTTTATGAAAAAGGTTCCGAAGGACAAGCCCTTTTGCATATATCTTTCCCACAAAGGAGTACACGATAATTTCAGTCCCGCCAAACGCCATAAGGGAATGTATGCCGGAAAGGACCTGGTATTGCCTCCATCCTACCACATTCCTGAATATGGTATAACTCCGCTTCCCAGCATCGACCCGCAGACCCACAAGGCAGCCTCAGGAAGGGAATATTATGGTGCTGCCATGATGCCTGACTGGGTAAAGAACCAGCGCGAGAGCTGGCATGGGGTGGATTATTCCTATCATGGCCGGCCCTGGGAGGTGCAAGTCAGGAACTATTGCGAGACGTTGAGCTCCGTGGATGAGAGTATCGGAGCAGTACTGGACTATCTGGAATCAGCGGGACTGGCTGACCAAACCCTGGTGATCTATATGGGTGACAACGGTTTTGCCTGGGGAGAACACGGGTTGATTGATAAGCGGCAATTCTATGAAGAGTCGGTGCGTGTGCCAATGCTGGTGTGGTGTCCATCCAGGGTTAAAGGAGGAACAGTGGTACAGCAAATGGTTCAAAACGTGGATATAGCGCCAACTATCCTTGATTTTGCCGGAATAACCAAACCAGCGCAGATGGTGGGGTATTCCTTCATGCCCCTGTTACAGGGACAGGAAGTCGCATGGCGAGACAAGATCTTTTATGAATATTACTGGGAGTATGATTTCCCGCAAACCCCCACCATGCATGGGGTGCGCACCGACCGATACAAATACATCCGCTATCATGGCGTGTGGGATACCAATGAGCTATACGACCTGAAGGAAGATCCGGCAGAAACCCGCAACCTGATTGCTTCTCCCGAACATCAGGCCCTGATCCGGGAGCTGAATACATCGCTGTATGATTGGCTGGAATCAACCGATGGCATGAACATACCGTTGAAGCGGACAGAGCGGACCCATTTTGATCACAGAAACTATGGCAATTATTAAAGAAAGACAGAATATGTATAACAGGTTGATCCGAATCGGTTTCATAGGGTTGTGTCTGGGTTTGCTGGGTATGGCGTGTAAGCAACCTATCCGAAAGGATTCCGCTCTGAATCATTCTGTTAATGATCAATCATTGGTACAGCAATCAGATACCGCCTTGCATACAGCCGCACTTGACGGTGATATGCCCCGATTGACACGCATTTTGGAGCGTGGTGTGCATGTGAACCTGGTGGATCATGAAAACCGAACCGCCCTGATGTATGCTGCCTACAATGGTCATACCGAAATGGTCACGTACCTGCTTGAAAAGGGAGCCAATGTGAACATGAACGATGTAAACGGTCGAACGGCCCTGATGTTTGCCGCGTCGGGTCCGTTTGCTGAAACGGTCGCGGTGTTGCTTGAGCATGGAGCTGAAATTAACCGTGCGGATTTTCAGGAGCATTATACTGCCCTGATGTATGCCGCCTCCGAAGGGCAGGCTGCGGTGGTAAAGATGTTGCTGGAACACCATGCCGACCCGTTACTGAAAGATGCGGATGGTGAAACGGCGCTGACTTTTGCGCGCAACAGCAGCCACCCTGAAGTGGTGAAGTTGCTTGTTTCCGTTTCGGAAAACGTCCGATAAGCGTATGTTGTGAACCTGTAAATACCCGATCCCATGTTGTCTCTTGAAAGACCGGTAGCCTTCCATGTCATGACCAAACCCCATGGATCCGTGTGTAACCTGAATTGCACCTATTGCTACTATCTAGAAAAGAAGAAACTCTATGCCGGGCCGGCAGAGATGAAAATGAACGATGCACTGCTGGAGGCTTATACAAAGCAGTATATCGAATCGCAGGACATTCCGGAAATTACCTTTACCTGGCAGGGTGGGGAGCCCACCCTGATGGGGATTGACTTCTACCGAAAGGCACTTACCCTGCAACAGAAATACCGTAACGGAAAAACAATTCACAATGCGTTTCAGACAAACGGAACACTGCTGAACGATGATTGGGGCAGGTTTCTGCATGACAATCATTTTCTGGTGGGTGTTTCCATCGACGGACCCAGGGAAATTCACGATGCCCACCGTGTGAATGTGGCGGGGAAACCCTCCTTCGACCAGGTGATGCAAGGCATTGATCTGTTGAAAAAACACAAGGTGGAATTCAACGCCCTGTCGGTGGTACACAACGATAATGCTGCCTATCCGCTTGAAATATACCGATTTCTGAAATCCATCGGTAGTGGCTTCATCCAGTTTATACCCATCGTGGAACGGCTGCGACGGTCCGTTCCTGTATCCGAACTGCAATTGGTAGGACCAGAGGAATACTCCGACACAGCTGTCACTGAATGGTCAGTAAAGCCGGAAGCTTACGGCACGTTCCTGATCACCATCTTCGACGAATGGGTGCGTCATGATGTGGGCAAAACTTTTGTCCAGATGTTTGACGTAACCCTGGCAAACTGGGTGGGACAACCCGGTGGCCTCTGCGTGTTCAGTGAAACCTGCGGCAATGCCATGGTGCTGGAACACAACGGTGACCTGTATACCTGTGACCACTATGTGTACCCGCAACACAGGCTGGGTAACATCCGGTCAGCCACCATCCGGCAAATGGCGCAGTCGGCGCAGCAATTCAAATTCGGAAACGACAAACTGACCAAGCTTCCCGTCTATTGTATTCAATGTGATTACCGTTTTGCCTGTCATGGCGAATGTCCGAAACACCGCTTCGAATATGCGCCCGATGGACAGCGTGGCCTCAACTATCTGTGTCCTGCCTATAAAATGTTCTTTTCCTATGTGCACCCCTATATGCAATTCATGGGCGATGAACTGGAGGCCAAACGGGCACCGGCCAATGTAATGCCGTGGGCCCGGAAATACAAAACTCATGCGGAAATGATGAAATAACGCGTGTCCGTACGGACACGCCATGGCGTGTCCCTACAATATCCCCCATTTTTTCAACAACCATTCGGCCATCAGGGCATCGTATTCGTTATAGCGGGCAAAGCCAATCAGTTTTGATTTCCGGTCATTGTATAGTTTTCTGACGGCTTCCTCTATCAGGGGACTTCTGTCATTAATGGCATCTACACTGTTCAGGGCAAAGTTCCGGTCGGTCATGTTAAAGGTTGTGGTATCATTCAGTACGTCAACATACATCTCCCATGCGGCTTCCTTTTCTCCCATACCGTGGAGTGCCTCTGCAGCAAGTGTTCTCACAGCAGAAGAGGGATCTGATCCCAGCTTCTCCAGTTCGGAAATGGCTGCCCTGGAATTTTCCTTTCGCATCAACAAGCCGGTTACACCCCAATAGCGAACCGCATTGTAGCTGCTGTGAAGGTAATCAATGCCCGGCTTTACATCATCCTGCTTTCCAAGTATCGCCCACCCGGATGCCTGGATAAGGTCGCCCAACGGACAGGCGTCTGATCGCATATAATCATACATTGATCCGTTACCGGAGAGGACCTTGTATTCCGTTTCCGGTATCAAACCCACATCTTTGATTTCAATCACCCAATGAGTCAGTGCCTTACGCATTCGGTCCCGAACTGCCTGATAGGCCGGATCTGTGGCGAGGTTATGGATCTCCCACGGATCCTGTTCCAGGTCATACAGTTCTTCTGCCGGCTTTGCCTGCCAGAACACCCCCTGAACGGCATTGCACCTGCCTGACAGCCATTCCTGTTCCCAGGATCGGGCGGATGGGGCATTGAACAGATAGTCTATATGCTGGCCATAGATCCGGAACGGCATGAAATTCCGGATATAGCGATACCTTTTGTCGCAAACGGCTCTCGACAGGTCATAACGCTCATCCATCCTGTTCCTTGTCATAAATGCATATTCCGGCTCGGGGGATTTCTGTTCTCCCAGAAAAACGTGGCCCTGCATATATTCCGGAATGGAATGGCCGGCAATGCTTAACAGTGTCGGGGCCAGGTCAACAAAGGTGATGATGCGGTCCACCTTGTCACCAGGCCGGTCTGCCGGCCAGAGTTTTTTATACTTCTCCGGAATTCTGATCACAAAAGGAACACGGGTTCCCGAATCATAAACATACCTTTTGCTTCGCGCGATGACACCCCCATTGTCTCCGTAATATATGACTATTGTGTTATCTGCCAAACCGGCATTTTCAAGCTCTTTTAACAACTGCCCCACCTGGGCATCCATGTCCTCAATCTTGTCATAATACTGCGCATAGTCATGACGCATTTCCTTCGTGTCAGGATGATAGGGCGCCAGAACCACCCTGGCCGGATCATGCCTGAGTTTTTCTTCGGGTATGCTTTGGTGAAGACAGCTTTCATGACTCGTCATGAGGTTGAATACCGCAAAAAAGGGCTTTCCGGCCGGCCGGTTTTTATAGCTTGCTTTGTTGCTGCTTTCATCCCAGATTTTTGAAGGGTCAATGGTCGAACTGTTGTAATCGGTCTTTGAATTATTTGTGCAATAATATCCTGCTTCCCGCATATACTGAGCATAGGTGCCTACTTCTTCCGAGGTCGGGTAATTGCTCCGCATCTGCTCGTTACCGTTTGAGGCAGCATAGGCGCCGGTAAGTATTGCATTGCGGGCGGGAGCACAAACGGGACTGTTGCAATAGGCATGGGTATACAAAAAGCCCTGTTCTGCAAGCCGGTCGATGTTCGGCGTGGTGGCATAGGCATTTCCATAGCAATGTGTATAGTAGGCGCTGTTGTCTTCGCTGACAATCCAGAGGATATTGGGTTTATCTGCAGGCTGAACTGCCATGGCAGCCGCAGGGATGCCGGTTGCTGCCAATGTGAGGGAAAAAAGGTTTTGGGTTGTCATGATGTAATTCGCTTTTATGGTTTACCCGTGGTGGGAAGCCCGGAATGCAATACCTGAGCCAGTTCGTTGACAAGGCTTTTGTATTTCGGATCAGTCGCAAGGTTGTTGAATTCATTCGGATCGGTCTGGTAATCATATAATTCAACTCCTTTTCTGCCTTCGTCCCATTCGGTATACCGGTACCGTTCCACACGCACAGAACGGCCAAAAATGGTGGTAAATTGCGAGGGCGTTTTTCCATCCATGCCGATTGTCATCGGATTGAACATATACGGATACTGGCCTTCTGCAGCCCTGGGATTGATGGTTCGGGCCTGCTGGGTAAAGGCCGGGTAATTCCAGTCAGCAGCCGGGTTTTTCAGCAGCGGCACGAGACTTCTCCCGTCTAGGTCGGCAGGTGGAGTGAGTCCTGCCAGTTCTGCCAGGGTGGGATAAATGTCGATCATTTCTACAATGCGGGCACTGGGACTGCCTTTTGAGAATCCCGGTGCTGCAATGATTAACGGTTGTACCGCTGTTTTTTCAAACAGGTTCTGCTTTTGGTACAACCCGTGTTCCCCGAGCATGTAACCCTGGTCACTCCAAAATACGATGATGGTATTGTCAAGCAGGCCGAGTTCCGTAAGTCCGTCAAGGAGCTTGCCCACCTGGGCATCCATAAAGGCAACGGAGGCGTAATACGCCTGAATGACTTTCTTTTGTTCCTCCTGGTTTAGGCCCCATAAAAAGGGCATAAAGTTGGCTGCTGCTTCAGGCTTATTTTTCCAGTCATCGGTCGGAAAAGGGGGAAGGACGATCTTTTCTGTGGGGAACATGTCGAAATACTTCTTGGGCGCCACATAGGGGCAATGCGGACGGTAGAATCCGACCGCCATGAAAAAGGGCTTGGTCTGTGGCTTAGCAGCGCCTACCTCAGCAGGAGCGCCTGCTCGTTTTCCATAGCGATCCCGGAGGATTTTCACAGCCATATTGGCAGAAATGCCATCGGTTAGCTCATCATCACTTCCCTCGGTTGCCATATAGGCCAGGGCTGCGCCCAGGCTGGTCATGCCTTTGCTGAGAATGGTGATTTTATGCTCGTCGGTTTTGTCCTTACCCAGGGGATTATAGGTATCGGTCCATGATTGCGGATCATCATGTCCGGGCTTACCAATATCACTCGGCACGCCGGCATGGAAGATCTTTCCCAGGCGGCAGGCATAATATCCATTGTTTTTAAACAATTGGGGAATCGTAACAGCATCGGGAATTGTATTCCTGAAATCACCGAACAGGTCATGCACCATTTCCCTGTCGGGCCGGTACCCGGTCATGATGGATGCGCGGCTCGGGCCACACAGGGGCGACTGGTTGTAGGCATGTGTGAAGGTGACTCCCATGCGGGCCAACCGGTCCAGGTTGGGCGTGGGCACCTTCGGGTTGCCCATCACCTGCATATCGCTGTTAAGGTCATCGGAAGAGATGAACAACACATTCATGCGCTTGGGTTCACTGCTGGTCTGAGCTCCTGCATGGACGGCAAATGTACCGGTAAGGGCCAGTACTGAAAGTCTGAGGTGGGGGAGACGGGATATCTTCATAGCTTCAGGATCTTTATATCAGATTGTTTTTAATAACACGGTTTCAGTAACGCTCCAGTTGGTTTACGACCGGAACGATGGTTTGGCGATGTGCTTCCATAATCTTCCTGATTTCGGCAATTACTTCGGGATGCTGTGCAGCTACATCGAACTTCTCCGAAGGATCCACGTTCAGGTTGTACAACAATGGGGGCTCATGTGCCACCGGCTGATCAGTGCCATATTCCGACTGCGTTTTAAAGTGGGCTTTGTATGGCCCCTTGCGGACTGCAAAGATTTCAGTATCCCGGTAATAAAACACTACATCCCTGGGACTATGTCCCGTTCCAAGCAATACCGGCGAAATATCATAGCCGTCATATGCCCTGTCGTCCGGCAGCTTTACCCCGGCCAGTTTGCAAAATGTCGGCAGCAGATCCAGGGTAGTGCCCAATTCCATAATGACACCGGGTTTGATCAGACCGGGACACCAAAAAATACCCGGTTCACGCATCCCTCCTTCCAGGGTTCCCCCCTTGCCGCCACTGAGCAGGCCGGCACTTCCGCCAATCTCATGAAAATGGGTCCATGGGCCGTTGTCTGAGGTGAAAATAACAATGGTGTTCTTATCCAGTTTGTTCCGCACAACGGCCTTTAACACTTCACCCACACTCCAATCCAGTTCTTCAATTACATCGCCGTAAAGGCCGCGGAGGCTGTGGTTCTCGAATTCCGGGGACCGGAAAAGCGGGATATGCGGCATGGAATGGGCAAGATAGATAAAGAACGGTTTGTTTTTGTTTGACTCCATGAACTTTATGGCTTCCGACGTATACCGGCGGGTTATTGTGGTCTGGTCTGCCGGCTGTTCTATGATTTCCCGGTTACGGCGCAGGGGCACATTGAAATACTTCACCTGAGGATGGGAACAGGCTTCAAGGTAATCGACATTTGCAACTTTATCCATATCATTGCTATAGGGAATGCCGTAGTAGTAATCGAAACCGTGTGCATTGGGGTCGTATTGGGGAAGGTGGCCCAGATGCCATTTCCCGATGCAGGCGGTGGCATATCCCTTTTGTTTCAGGGCGCTGGCAATGGTAATTTCATTTTCAGGCAGTCCCCCTTTTGAATTTGGAAACAGGACCCGGTATTTTTCACTGCTCATGCCGGTTCTCACCGGCAGGCGGCCCGTCAGCAGACCTGCCCTGGAAGGGGTACATACAGGTGCCGCCACATAGAAATTGGTCCACCGCTGGCTTTCCGTTGCCATCCTGTCAAGATTAGGGGTGTATATGGTTGGATGGCCATAGGCGCCCAAATCGCCATATCCCATATCATCAGCCAGAATCACAATGAAATTGGGGGTTTTTGTTTCCCTGGCATCGGCAACAGCCGAAGCCAGCGGGGCTATGCCTGCACTCAGCAGTCCGCCCACGAAAAGGGTTTTTTTACGTATTGTATCCATCGTTATTGATTTTGTCTGTTATATCATTGTTACCTGGGTTTTTGCCAGGGTATGGCGCCGGATTTCAGGATATGCTGGGATAATTCATATTGCAGTTCCTTAGTTAGGGGTGCATTGTCGTCAATACGGATTTTTTCATACGGATCGTTACCGATGTTAAAGAGCTGAACCGCTTCATAGGGCGTATTTTGCAGCAGTTTCATATCTCCTTTTCGTATGGCATAATAGCACAGTCCGCCATACATTCCGCCCTCACGGCGCATAAAGAATACAGTGCGGCTTACCGTTTCCGCCTGCGGATTCCGGATCCAGGTCAGCAGGTTCATTCCATCGATCGCATGGGTTACGGGAACACCTGCAATGGCACAAAGGGTAGGGTAAAAATCCATTGTCACCCCCATTTGCCGCGTCTCGGACCCGGAAGGTACCACTTGTTTCCAAACCAGGCAGGCGGGCACATGGATCCCTCCTTCGTACATGTCCTGCTTGCCCCCTCTCAACGGTCCGTTTGATGCACCACTCGGCAGGTGACCGCCATTATCTGAAGTAAATACGATCACGGTATTTTCCATGAGGCCGCTTTTTTCAAGGGCTTCCATCACTCTTCCGATACCGGCATCAAGATGTTCCACCAGAGCAACATTTTTGGCCCGCTTATCGGTAATCCCCTGTTCTCGCAGCTTCACTTTTTCAAACCATTCCTGCGGCGGCTGAATCGGAAAATGCGGCGCGTTGAAAGCCAGATACAGGAAAAAGGGAGACTTTTTTCGGGCGGGATCGTTCAGGTATTCCACTGCCCAATCCGTAAACACGTCCGTGGCATGGCCCTTTGGATCTACCTCCTTGTCATTCAGCCGCATGTAGTTGAAGCCTTCCCTGCGGTGGGTATAGTAGTCATCCATCATGTCGCCGAGAAAGCCATGGAAGAAATCAAATCCGCGCTGATTGGGGACATTGGGACTAGTCAGTCCAAGATGCCATTTACCGATGAGGGCGGTCTGATAACCCGCTTTTCGCATCATATCAGGTAACGTCACGGCAGCGGGAAGCAGGTATCCCCAGTTGTCGCTTTCCTGGGTGCGGATCACTCCCGGAACCCCTGCCATATCAGGATAACAGCCTGTCATCAGGGCGGCTCTTGTTGGAGAACACACTGTACAACTTGCGTAGAAGTGGGAAAAACGCAGCCCCCCCGAAAACAACTGGTCAATATGGGGGGTATGGATATCGGTACCTCCCTGGCACGAAAGGTCACCGTAACCGAGGTCATCAACAAGAATAAACAGGATATTGGGTTTGGACGGTTTTTCACCGGCTATGGCCGTCACAGCCAGTGAACACAGGAAGGATGCAACCGAAACAAGGATTCTTTTCATATTGAAATTGGTTTAAAGTCAGTTCTTCTGGGGTACATAGCCCGGCATGGTTCCTCTGAGCTGTTCCTTTTTTAGCGCATCGCCCGTTTCGCGGTCGTACCAGTCGGGAGTCAGGCTCTCCGGCATGGAATCGCGGGTATCCAGCTGCCAGTTCAGCAGGAGCCGGCGCATCGCTTCCAGTTCCGGCTGGTACGCGGGGACGGAAGCCAGGTTCAGAAACTGGTTGGGATCGTTGGTCACCGCGAAAAGCTCTTCAGAAGGCCTGGGAGTGATAAAGATGTCGGCCTGAGCCGGAGTCAGCCGGCCCTGGTCTCTGAGGCGGTTCAATGCAGCCTGTGTGGCTGATTTTTTGGAGTCGGCGGGACCTCCGTCAGGAAGGGAAGGCCGCCCGTTGTACACATACAGGAAGTCTTTCGTACGGGCCATCCGTTCGTAGGCTTCATAATCATGCCAGTTGTGTTCGGAATAAACCACGTTGCGGATTTCAGCCGTCGGGTTTTGCAGAATTGGCACGAAACTGATTCCCTGATAAGCGGAAGGAACCGGCACACCTGCAATTTCAAGAATGGTGGGTGCAAGGTCTACGGCGCTTACCAGGCTGTTTGTGAATACGCCCTTCTGACGAAGCCCCCCGGGCCAGGAAATGATCAGCGGGGTCTTCATACCCGAGTCATACACCCGGGTTTTACATCGTGGGAATGGCCGTCCGTTGTCAGCCATGACGATAATACAGGTATTTTCAAGCACGCCCTGCTTCCGGAGTTCGTCCTGCACCACACCCACGTAATAGTCAAAACGGGCGATTTCATTATAATAGGATGTCATATCCTGCCGTGTACCTGCATCGTCGGCAAAATAGGGCGGGATCTGCATGTCCTCCGGATTATGTGTGACCCTGAAACTGTCGGCACCCCAGGGCCGATGTGCGTCATGAGAGGCAAACCAGAAAAAAAAGGGTTTGTCTTTCGGCCTTTCCCTCAAAAAGCGCACCCAGTTGGCCTCACCCCCATCCCCATTGTCATATCCGTTTTCATCGGTATACCGATCAAACGCACGATGTGCAGCAGGTCCCAGGTGCCATTTACCCGCCTGGGCGGTATAATAATTTCTGCCCTTAAGCAACAAGGGAAAGGGTATTTCCTCTGCCGGGAGCGGAGTGTGTAGTTCGGCTGCACCGGTGGAATGGGGATACTTTCCGGAGATGATGCTACAACGGCTCGGACTACAGGAACTTGTTGTCAGAAAGGCATTGGTAAAGCAAAGTCCGCCAGTGGCAAGGCGGTCCAGGTTCGGTGTTTTTACCACCTTGTTTCCATATATGCCAATATCATCCCAGCTCACATCATCGGCAATGATATATACGATATTCACTGGTTTCTGGGCAGGGACTGCCGCAGGCCACACGAGGGCGCTTCCCAGGAGGTAACTTTTTACGGAATCTAAAAGTCTCATGTAACTAGGCACTTATTATGGATACTGTTTTGTCCAATTTACGGCTCCACATAGGCATGTCTGATTTCTTTCGTGAGGGTTTCGTCGAAGCGACCGGCCCGCTTAAGGAGCCTCCGTGCCGGTCCCGGCTTATCGGGGGTCAGGTTCCGGGTTTCACCCACGTCTTCCTTAAGGTCATACAACCACGGTAGCGGATCTGTTGGCTTCCTGTCAAGAAGGGCTTCCTGCACGGGCTGCTTTCCTGCCCACCGTTCACTGGGCTCGAGCATATGCACCTTGAGATTGCCTGAACGCACAGCCGCCAGTTTTCCATCACGACCGTAGTAATACAGTTCCTTGTAAGGGGTTCCGGCACCTTCCTGGGTCATTAGTGCCCATATGTTGTGACCGTCTCTTTTCACATTTTTGGGAAGAGGAAGGTGAAGCTCGGCTGCCAGGGTCGGAAGGAAATCCATCATGGTGGCGGTTTCCTTACACATCCTTCCGGCAGGTATGTTTCCGTCCCAACGAATAATCATCGGAACCCTGAAACCGCCTTCCCAGGTACTGCCCTTGCCCCCGTGCAAGGGTGGGGCTGCTACGCCTGAGGGACCATTGTCAGACGTGAATATGAAAATAGTGTTTTTAAGTTGTCCTGAAGTCTCAAGCCATTTCAGCAGTTCGCCGATTGACCAGTCGAGTTCCTGGATGACGTCTCCATAAAGGCCGGCATTGCTTGAACCCTTGAATTTTTCAGATACAGCAAGGGGAATGTGCGGCATGGAATGTGCGAGATACAGGAAAAAGGGCTTTCCTGTAACTGCAGGATCATGCTGTCTGAAAAAGGATAAGGCCTCGGCAGTGTATTCCCTGGTGATATTCGGATAGTCGGCGGGATCATTCTTTTTTATCAGGGTGGTATTGCGGTACACATCAGAGCGGCCATGGTTGGGGCCCGGACGACCGTAGTAGCTATCAAAGCCCTGAGCGGTGGGCATCACTGCGGGAAGCTGACCCAAATGCCATTTGCCGATGCAACCGGTTTGGTATCCGGCTGATTTCAACACTTCGGCAAGGGTAACCTCGGAGGGGTTCAGCCCTGATCTGGAATCAGGATACAGCACTTCCACATGCATGTCCACCCGCTTCGGATAGCAGCCGGTCATGAGGCTGGCCCGGGAGGGCGTACAAACCCCCGCCGGGGCATAAAAGTCGGAGAAACGTACACCGGAATCGGCCAGGCGGTCAATATTCGGCGTTTTTATTCCTTTGGCACCAAAACAGCCGATATCGGCATATCCCAGGTCATCAGCCAGCACAAACACGATATTGGGTTTCCGGTCAGCGGCCTGAATTTCGCCGGAAACTGGAAATAGTGAAGCTCCCAGTGCAAACAAGGCCGGGTGAATGGTTCTGAACATGATCTTTAAATTTGAAAAAAAATGCTCCTGCAGGCTCTGCGTTTCCCGCAGGAGCATAACAAACCAACTTACCAACCCGTATTTTGTGTCAGATTCGGATTCAGTGACCTTTCACTGTCAGGAATCGGCAACAAATCATAATATTCCAGATACCCGTTGGGGAAACGGGTTTCAATCAGACTGCCGGTCTGATCGTAGATATTCATAGGATACAGGTCTTTACATATATCCCAGCGTTTGATATCCATCCAGTAGAGACCTTCCAAAGCAAATTCGATCCGTCTTTCATGGCGCAGCTTTTGACGGGCTTCTTCACGGGTCAGACCCATGGGAAGTTCAGAAATCTTCACATCATTACGCTCTGTTCGGATCCGGTTGATCAGGGCAACAGCCTCATCTACATTTCCATCGGTTTCTATGAGTGCCTCAGCCTTTGAAAGAATCACATCGGCATACCGGATCACGATATTGTTCAGATACGACTGACCTGACGGAGGCAGATCCGACATGGGTTCGATCCGGTACTTTCGTGTACTGAATTGTTTCAGCCGGTTGCCGGGATGGTTGAATGCCCCGCCGGGATAGAGATAGTTCGGAAACCGGTAGCCAAGGAAATAGGCCCCCGGAACCACTACAGTGAACTCCAGCCGCGGATCGCGGTTAACATAGGGATTCTCGGGATCAACAGGCGAACCGTCAATCGTTTCATAGGCATCCACAAGATCCTGGGTCGGTACGTAACGGGTACCCCGTGTCCAACTGCCAGTGCCGGTTCCGCAATACTGATCCACCAGGCTGCCCTGCGAGTTTTCACCGGCAATGTACTGGATGTCAAAGATCACTTCCTTGTTGTTTTCATTGGCAGGCTTAAACAGTCCTTCATAACTTTCAAACAATCCGTATTTTCCAAGACTGTCAATCTCATCGGCAAGGTCCAGCACTTCCTGATATTTACCCTGGTACAGGCAGGCTCTCATTTTCATCGCGAGGGCAGCCCCCTTGGTTGCCCGTCCCACCTGTGGGGCAGTGGCACCAAGATGATCAATGGCAAAATCATAGTCTGATTCAGCCTGGGCCCAGATTTCTGAAGCGCTTGCCCGGCCGAGTGTTCTTGCTTCTTCCGTCGAAATCACGGTGGTAATTAGCGGCACACCGCCATACGATTCCACCAGGGTGGCATAGGCCAACCCCCTTAAGAACCGGGCTTCTCCCATATACATGTTTTTCAGGTCTTCCGTCAAAGGAACCTTTTCGAGCTCCTGCAAGAAATAGTTGGCCCTGTAAATAATGGTATAGCATCGGGTCCATCGGAAAGTGACCACTGTACCATCACTCGAACTTAACGAACCATTGGCAATCTTGGCCAGGGAAAAATTACCCCAGTTATAGGCATTCGGAGTGGCTCCATCAAGGATACCAAATCCAAACAATCCCTGATCGTAAATCGAGGTTTCGCGAAGCTGACCATAAACCCCCTCGAGCAGTAACTTCACATCCTTCTCATCCTGCGGGAAGATCGCTGAAGTGATTTTGTCTTCCGGCAGGAAATCAAGGAAATCATCGCCGCAGCCTGTAGCCACAGATAGCAACAATGCAAGAAAGCTGTATGTAATTATATTCTTGAATTTCATAGTCTTAGAAGTTAAGGTTAACACCAAGGGAAACAATACGCGGAATGGGATACATGTTATACCCTGAATCGAAGGTGTTCCTTTCCGGATCATACCCTTCGTAATCTTTGTTCACTATGGTGAACACATTCTGGGCATTCAGGTACACATAAGCCTTCTTGAGTCCTATTTTTGATGCGAGGGCGGTGGGTACCAGATAGCCGAGCTGGATATTTTTCAGCTTGATGTAATTGAGCTTTTGTACCCAGTAGGATGATTCCTGATTGTCCCATGTATTGTTTATCCGAAGCATCGGATTCGCAGCACCGGTATTCTCCGGAGACCAGGAATCCCTCCAGCGTGTGGAGGTGACCTGATTTTCCCAGTTAATATTGGTGAAATTGTTCTGTGTGTACACATTGACACCGGCAATTCCCTGGAACAGTACATTCAGATCAAATCCCTTGTAGCGGAGGCTTGAACTGATGCCATACGTAAGTTTCGGAATCGTATTTCCCAGATCCTGCTTGTCTTCGAATCCCAGTTTGCCGTCCTTATTGACATCTTCAAATTTGAGGTGTCCGGCCTTGGGTTTAAAGCTGTTTGCCGACATATAATCGGCAGCCTCCTGGTCGGTCTGGAAAATCCCAATTGCCTTATAGCCATAAAGTGTTCTGAATGAGTAGCCCTCACGGATAAGGTAAAGCTGATCGGGGGACTTGCCTCCCTGAAATTTGGTAACCTCGTTTACGATAAAGGTCATGTTGCCCCCTACGGTAAAGCCAAACCGGTCACGTTCTGTCACCTGGTTGCTGTAGTTGGCAACAAACTCAAATCCGTTATTGACCATTTCGCCCACATTCTCGTATGGGGAGGTGATTTCTCCCATGAGTTTCGGTATCGGCAGTTGCACAATAATATCAGAGGTGTTTTTGTTAAAGTAATCCGCCTCCAACGTGAGTTTGTTGTTCAGCAATCCCACATCCAATCCGAAGTCAAGCGTAGTAGTGGTTTCCCAGGTGATATTCTCATCCACAAGAGAAGTCACGCCTGCACCGGGAAGGAAAGCGCCGGCACTGCTGTAACTCTGGGCATTGTTTTGTGTAATCACCGTTAGATAAGGCCAGTATCCGGCAATGCTCTGGTTACCCAATTGGCCCCAGGATGCCCTGAGCTTCAGGTTGGAGAACACATTCAGGTTTTTTATAAACGGTTCGTCCACAAGGCGCCAACCGGCCGAAAAGCCCGGGAATATCCCCCAGCGGCTGCCTTGTTTGAAACGGGAAGAAGCATCCGCACGCATGTTGGCTTCGAACAGGTACTTATCGTTCAGGGTATAGTTCAACCTGCCGAAATAGGACAGCATCCGGTAACCCGACATATTTCCTTCACCCACGATGCCAGAGGTTCCGGCATCTACCTGGGTTAAGCCTTCCTTTGGAGGGGAAGTCCTTCGGGAATACTGATTCTTCGTAACAAAACTTTCAATCTGGGCGCCAACTATTGCCGAAACGTTATGAATGGAAGCAATGGTTTTGTTGTAGTTCAGTGTGGTAAACAGGTTGTTGTCAACAGCGGCAACATTTCTTCTTCCAATTTCGAGTCCTTCACGGTTGAAGTTTTTTGTGATGGTTTGTATGCCGGTGTCGGTATACCCGTAAACACTCTGGTTATAGAGATCCGACTGGTTCCAGTTGTTTGTGGATGCAAATGTGGTCTTCAGGGTGAGACCTTCCATGAATTTGATCTCGGCAAAAGCGTTTACACTGAGGTAATTGTCCTCATTCAGTGTTTTGCCGTTTGCCGCATCAATCAGGGGATTTCGGTTGTCGTATAGCAGCGTGCCGTTGTCGGCGATGGCCTGTACGGATCCAAATTTGCCGTCTCTTGTATAAGGTGCAATAAAAGGAGGAGCACCGCCAAGCATCTCAAATACCCTTCCCAAAGAACCATAAACGATGTCGGCATAGGGTTCAACGGAGCTTTTACGGGTGAAATTCATTCTTCCGCCCACTTTCAACCATTTGTTCAGGTCTGACTCAAGGTTGGCCCGCATCCCATACCGTTTGGAACTGGTATGAGGCACCATGCCATCCTGATCCAGGTAGTTGAAAGACAGGAAGGAAGATGTCTGAGAAGAACCGCCCTGAATAGAGAGGTTGTGTTCCTGCATCAACGCAGGTTTAAATAACTCGTTGAACCAATTGGTGTTGGGGTATTTGTATTTGTCACTGCCGTTTTTAAAAGCATCGATCAGTGTCTGGGGATAATACGCACTCGAACCGTCATTAATGAGTGCCTGGTTATAAAGTTCCATCATTTCAGCACTGTTGTTGATCAGATCGTAATGCATGCCCAGGGTTTGTAAACCAGCGTAGGAGGAAAGGGTGATTTCCATCTTTTCATTCAGCTTGCCGGCCTTGGTGGTAATCAGAATAACCCCGTTTGCTGCCTTCGATCCGTAGATGGCAGAACTTGCAGCATCCTTTAACACGGAGATGCTTTCAATGTCATTCGGATTCAACTGGCTGAAGGTTCCTTCCACACCGTCAATGATCACAAGTGGTTCGGCATTGTTAAGGGTTCCCCAGCCGCGGATCCTGAGCTGAGCACCATCATTGCCCGGCTTCCCCGAGTTCTGGCTGACCCAAACCCCGGTAACTTCTCCACCCAGGGCCTGTGAGGCATTGGTGATGGGACGGTTGTCAAGACTTTCATCAAATTTTACGGTAGACACCGACCCGGTCATATTTACCTTTTTCTGGGTTCCATAGCCAACCACCACCACTTCGTCAAGGGTTTGCAGATCGGACTGAAGCTTCACATCCAGCACACCGGGAGCCGTTACGTTCAGTTTCTGGGCGACATATCCGATATACGAGAAAATCAGCACCGCTCCGTTCTGGGGGAGACTGACCGAATATTTGCCGTCAAGATCCGTGGTGACACCCTGTGTGGTGCCTTCAATCATAATATTGACACCGGGAAGCGGTTCACCCGTATTCCCGTCGGTCACCATCCCGGTGACTTTGTTCTCCTGGCGGAGTGAGGTGTTTTTTGGAGTAATGACAACCAGATTGTTTTCAAGAATGGTATACGTATTACCCGTTCCGGCCAGTAAATCTTTCATCACTTCATCAATACTCTCATTTTTGACCTGAAGCGCGGAGATTTTATCATTCTCAATCAGGGCCTCATGGTAAAGAAACTTGTAATTGCTCTGTCCTTCGATGATCCGGAGGGCATCCTCTACCGTGGAGTTTTTCAGATTGAAATTGAGCTTTACGGCCTGGGAATATACATTTGAAAATACCTGTGCCGTAGTGAGTAGCAGAAGCATGAAGCAGAATTTCATGGCTATCAGTAGTTTAATTAGGTCTTTGTTTTCAAAGAGCGTAGGGATTCTCTTTTTTTTCATAAATTTGTACGTTTTCGTTCGACATTAAACAATGTGACTGTCTTGTCAACAGTTCGTCTTTACCGGGGAATGCTGCAACATTTCCCGGTATTTTTAATGATGGCTGGGTCTATTTCATCATAGGCATTGGGATTAAGTTTTAGTAAGGGTTATTATTTGTCAATGGAGATGGCATTCTTGTCAATATTATAGGAAAAATGCATGGAAAGACAAAGTGCGGCCAGGGCCTGTTCAATGGTTTCATTTACAAAGGTTCCAGTATAGCGCCAGTCTTTCATTTCCTGGTCCTGTATGGTAATCTTCACATCATACCACCGCTCCAGTCTTACCGCCAGGTCTTCAAACCGCTCTTTCTTGAATTGCAGCTTGCCGTCTTTCCAGGAGGTATACAGGTCAGTATTGGGCTCATTGCGTAAAACCATTTCGGGCGATTGGGACGCTGCCGATGCAACGGCGGCCGGCATATCCGGGTCACCGGATGGGTTTGCCCCGGAAGCCGGGTTTGTAACACTGGCCTGGGTTCCCCCGGTAAAAATAGTGACCCGCTGGTTAGGCATCAGCAGCACCGGCTGGCTTAATTTTAGCTTCCCCCGTTCTCCGGTAATCTTGATTTTTCCTTCCTCCAGGGTGGTTTCCACCATGCCTTTTTCACCATAAGATTTTACATTGAAGGCAGTTCCCAGTGCAGTGATATCCAATCCGGAGGCTTCCACTACGAATTTTCTCCCTTTTACTTTAGCTACTTCGAAATAGGCCTCCCCTTCTAATTCAAGTTTTACCTTCCTTGATCTGACGTTGGTAGGGTACCGGAGATGTGAGGCCGCGTTGATCCAGATCCGGGTTCCGTCTGCCAGCACAAGCTGGGATTTCTCCCCGTTCCGCGTCGTGATTTCATTGTATTCGGTTTTTTCAGACGGATTCAATATCATATAGGTAGTGGCCCCTCCATATAAAAAGAGGATGACGGCGGCAATTCTCAACAGAACCTGACCCAGGGTAAGCCGCGGCCTATCCATTAAAAAGTCAGCCTGCCCCGTATGCTCCGGCTGTTCCAGACGTGTCATGAAACGGGAATATTCTGCATGCACCTCCTCAGCGGTCATCTTGCCGGCCTGATAGGAAACTGCCCATGTGTTTTTCAGTGAGGAAAACAGTGCGCGATTTTTTTTGTCGGCATTCACCCAATCGAGCAGCACCTTCATTTCCTGAGGAGTCAGGGTGTTATTCAAATATTTGAAAATGAGAGAAATGTCCATATTTTTCTCGTGTGATATGTTTGGTGTAGATTGTCCCAATATAAATGAAACAACACAAAGGCAGTGATCCCCTAGCCGGATAAGAAAAAATTACGGAAGTGGATGTTCAGTTATCCATTTGAAACCGCTGGCGCAGTTTCCTTAAGGCTTCGCTGATGTGATTTTCCACGGTGCGCTCTGAAATATCGAGTCTGGCAGCAATTTCGCGATAACTCATTCCGAAATTCCGGCTCATTAAAAATACCTCGCGGCAGCGTTCAGGCAATTCAGTAATTGCCTGGTGTAGTTCCTCATGAAAATCTCCCGTGAATATACGGTTAACCTGCATGTCCATCAACGCAGTCAGGTTTAATTGTGATTCAAGGTATTGCTGCTCGGTTTGTTTTTGATACCTGTTGACAACGGCCCGGTGCTTCAGAAAATTAAGTGCCAGGTTCCGGGCGATTCTGAATAGAAGTGCAACAATGTCCGAATTGTCTTCAAGGCCTTCCCGGGCTTCCCAGAACCTGACAAAGGTCTCTTGTGCCAGTTCCCTGGAACCCTCCCAATCGGTCACATATTCATGAATAAAACAGCAGATCCTTTCAAAATTGCTTTTGAATACCTGTTCGAAGATGGCTTCGTTTCCACTCCGGACTTTTTCTATATCATATTGCTGAAAGTCACCCATGGCTCTCAAAATCCCCTGCAATTTTTTGAAAAGGAGTTCTAAATTAGAATTATTTCACAAGGAAATCCATTATATAATTCAATTTATGGTCCGAAAAGGCGGAATGCCGTCTTTTTGGCAGAAATGCATCTCTTTCCTAAAGAAAATCAATGGTTTATTCTGAACATGAAACCCGAGGATTGGATGGGGCCGATTTTTGTGTGGATGCCGTAGGGACACGCCATGGCGTGTCCGTACGTTTGCCATGGCGTGTCCGTACATTGCCCGCGAATACAATTGCAGGAGAACCATTTTTTTATTAGGTTTGGTTAACGGATGGAATGGTATTCCAACGGATTCTTATTTTTATAATTCTTCCAAATCATGATAAAAAAAGGCCTTCTTCTCTTTGCCGGAATTTTTTCGGCATTTCAAATTCCCGCCCAGGTCACCGTAAAGACCCTCCTTACCGAAAACCGTACGAACCCCGTCGGTATTGATGTCACCACGCCCCGTTTTACCTGGATCGCACAGGATGAAAAACGGAATACGGTACAACAGGCTTATGAAATCAGGGTTACAAGCGGAAAAACCGCAGTATGGGCCACAGGCCGCGTTACCTCCTCGCAGTCGGTGATGATCCCCTATGAAGGATCCACCCTGGAATCAGGCAAAAAGTACACATGGCAGGTACGGGTTTGGGATAACTTCGGAAAGGTTTCTCCCTGGAGCCATCAGGGATCCTTCCAGATGGCCCTGCTGAAACTGTCGGACTGGAAGGCAAAATGGATCGAACCCGGTTATACGGAAGACCCGAAAATGCGCCCCAGTCCCCTCATGCGAAAGGATTTCTCCCTTTCAAAGAAAGTGGCTTCCGCCACATTGTATGCCACTGCCCACGGCCTGTATGAGGCACATATCAACGGACAGCGGGTGGGGGATGCCTACCTGACCCCTGGTTGGACTTCCTATAAATTCAGGGTACAATATCAGACCTACGATGTTACTTCCATGCTCAAACCCGGCGCCAATGCCATCGGCGTGATGCTGGGCAACGGCTGGTACCGCGGCATCATCGGCTTTGCGAACAACATTAACGTGTACGGTAAGGACATTGCCCTGCTCTGCCAGCTTGATATCACGTACACCGACGGCACACATGAAAGCATTGTTTCTGACGGTTCCTGGAAATCATCCACGGGTGAAATCCGCTATTCGGAAATCTATAACGGCGAAACGGTAGATGCAAATAAGGAACAGGCAGGCTGGACCCTTGCCGGATTCAACGACGCTGCATGGACCGCTGTCAGGGTGGCTTCATGGCCCATGGAAACCCTGGTGGCCACGGCAAACGAGATGGTAAAGAAGAAAGAAGTGATTCAGCCGGTGAAGCTGATCACCACCCCCAAGGGAGAAACCGTTCTCGACTTCGGACAAAACCTGGTAGGCTGGGTGCACATGAAAGTCAGCGGCAAAAAGGGGGACAAGGTGGTGCTGTCTCATGCCGAGGTGCTCGACAAGGCCGGAAACTTTTACACCGATAACCTCCGGGAGGCCCGGGCCCAGGATACCTTTATCCTGAAAGGAAACGGGGTGGAAGCATTTGAACCGCACTTCACCTGGCACGGATTCCGCTACCTGAAACTCGAAGGCTATCCCGGTACCGTGGATCCGGCAAACTTCAAAGCCATTGTACTGTATTCTGATATGCCTGTAACGGGAAGTTTTTCGAGCAACAATCCGCTCATCAACCAGTTGCAACATAACATCGAATGGGGACAGAAGGGTAACTTCCTGGATGTGCCCACCGATTGTCCCCAGCGTGATGAAAGGCTTGGATGGACCGGCGATGCGCAGGTTTTCTCACGCACGGCAGCCTTCAACATGAATGTGAACAGCTTCTTTGCAAAATGGATGAAAGACCTGGAAGCCGATCAGGTGAACGGATCGGTTCCCTTCGTGGTGCCAAACGTGCTGGGTGCCGTAACAAGCAGTACCGGGTGGGCCGATGTGGCCACCATCGTTCCCTGGAACATGTACCTGGTATATGGCGACAAAAGGATCCTGGAGCAACAATACCATTCCATGAAAACCTATGTGGAAAGCATCCGCCACATCGCCAAAAATGACCTGTGGAATTCGGGATTTCATTTCGGTGACTGGCTGTTCTACCGGCCCGATGACGACAATGACGGGAAGGCAGCGGTAACCGACAAATACCTCATCGCCCAGTGTTTCTATGCCCACAGTACCCAGTTGTTGATCAACGCCGCAAATGTCCTTGGCAACACTGAAGATGCCGCTTTTTACACCCTTCTGCTCGGGAAGATCAAGGAAGCCTTTATGAAGGAGTATGTTACCCCATCCGGACGCCTGGTCTCTGGTACACAAACAGCCTATGTCCTGGCCCTGAATTTTGATATGCTTCCCGAGGACCTGCGGGCACAGGCTGCAGACAGGCTGGCCGCCAATATTGCCTCCTACGGAAACCACCTGACCACCGGCTTCCTGGGAACCCCCTACCTTTGCCATGTGCTTACCCGCTTCGGTTACAATGACCTTGCCTATAAATTGCTGTTTCAGGAAACCTATCCCTCCTGGCTATATCCTGTGAAACAGGGGGCCACCACCATCTGGGAACGCTGGGACGGGCAGAAACCCGACGGATCCTTCCAGGTACCCAGCATGAATTCCTTCAACCATTATTCCTACGGAGCCATCGGCGACTGGATGTACCGGGTGGTGGCGGGACTGGATACCTATGAAGACGGTGTCGGGTATAAGCACAGCCTGATCAAGCCCCAGCCGGGCGGAGATTTCAACCAGGTAAAGGCAGAACTGGCTACCTACTACGGCACCCTGTCGAACAACTGGAAAATGGAAAAAGACAAAATGACCATGGACGTTCAGGTACCTTTTAATACTACTGCAACCATTTATGTGCCAGCAGGAGAACCCGGCGATATTACCGAAGGCGGCAAACCCGTGGCGCTTGTTGAAGGACTGAAAGTCAGTGGTTCTGAAAACGGATATGTCATCCTGAAAGCCGGTTCCGGAATATGGCACTTCACCGCGGTCCGCAGGGCCGAGGAGAAACCGTCTGAATTCTCTGAATATACGGGTAAATACAAGGTGGAAGGCGGCATGATCGACCTGATCGAAGTGAAGACCGGACAAGGCAAAATACGGATTTCCGCTGCGGGAAATGAGGGAGAATTGTTTCCTGTTCAGGGCGAAAAGGACAGGTTTACCGCCGCCGGGGGTACCGTCGTGTCCTTCCTCCGCGATGAGACCGGCAGGGTGGAAACGGTCCGCCTCGAAGCTTCAGGGATGAAGTTTGAGGGGAAGAAGGAATAGTGAAAAACTAAAAGTGAAAAACGAAAAGTGAAACAGGAATTTACCATGTAGTGCAATTATCCCCCGCTGGCCTTGCTCCGCCGGAGGGGCTACGCGAAGGCGATGCGGGGGTAGGGGGTGGACACACGTATGTCCTCCCCCTGCCCCCTCCAGAGGGGGATAGGCCCGCTACAAAAAATCATTATGCACCATGAAACACCTCCTCCTCCTCCTGTCCCTGTTCACCATTCAGGGCGCGTTTTCCCAGGCGATCAACCCCGACATCCTGTCGAAGCCCTGGCAGGCGAACTGGATCACTGCCCAGGGTGGCACGGAAAATGATTACGGAGTGTATTATTTCCGCAGAAACCTGGATCTGCAAACGGTTCCTGCCACATACACCGTGCATATTTCCGCAGACAACCGGTATAAATTGTATGTCAATGAAAAGCTGGTTTCAGCGGGCCCCTCCCGAGGCGACCTGTATTACTGGAATTTTGAAACCGTCGACCTGGCGCCCTATCTGAAAGCCGGTAAGAATACCCTGGCAGCCCTGGTTTGGAATGAAGGAGCCCTGCGTCCCGAAGCACAAATTTCGTGGCGTACCGGATTCATTTTGCAGGGAGATACGAAGGCCGAATGGGAGGCCAATACCAATGATTCCTGGAAAGGAATCCGGAACAATGCCTACCGTCCCCTCAGTTCCCCGGAGGTGATCGGCTATTATGTCACCGGTCCCGGTGAATTTATTGACATGCGTAAAACGATCCACAATTGGAACGGCGCGTCCTTTGACGATTCAAAATGGAACAAGGCCGCACTGGCCTACTGGCGGGGCGGATCGCCCAAAGGTCTCAGCGATGCCTTCGGCTGGATGCTGGTACCCTCTGTCATCCCGCCCCGCGAATTGTCGATGCAGCGCCTGCAGACGGTACGCGAAACCACCCTGAAGGTGCCCGACGGATTCCTGAAGCAGGCTGTCCCCTTTACCATACCTGCGCGCACCAGGGCCACCCTGCTGCTTGACCAGGGATCGCTTACAAATGCCTACGTCACCCTGCTATTCAGCAAGGGTAAAAATGCCTCCATACGGCTGAAATATGCGGAGGCCCTTTTTATTCCGGCGAATTCGGCAAAATACAATGTCAAAGGAGGCGGATACATGGGCTCCGAAGCCATCTACGGCAAGGGAAACCGCAATGAGGTGGAAGGGAAAATTTTTCTCGGGAAAAAAGACAGTCTTATTTCAGACGGCACTACAAACCAGGAGTTTACCTCACTCTACTGGCGCACCTACCGGTATGTGCAGCTCAGCGTGCAAACGCAGGATGAGCCGCTTACAATCAATGACCTCTACGGAACCTTTACGGGATATCCGTTTACCCTGAATGCAACGTTTTCCTCCGATAACTCCGGGCTACAGCAGGTGCTTGATATCGGCTGGCGCACTGCAAGGCTATGCGCTGTGGAGACCTATGTCGACTGCCCCTATTATGAGCAGTTGCAATATATCGGCGATACGCGGATTCAGGCCATGGTGAGCTACTACAACAGCGGAGACGACCGCCTGGTGCGCAATGCGCTCAACCTCATGGACCATTCACGGATTCCGGAAGGGGTGACCCTGAGCAGGCATCCTTCCTTCTCTCCCCAGCTCATTCCTACCTTTTCGCTGTGGTATATCGGCATGCTGTACGATTACTGGATGTACCGACCCGACAGCGCTTTTGTCGCCGAAAAACTGGCCGGAACCCGCGATGTGCTGTGGTTCTTCCATAAATACCAGCAGGCCGATGGTTCCCTGAAAGGCGTTCCCTATTGGCTGTTTACCGATTGGGTGGAAGACCGTCCGGGCTGGAACGGCGGTGCTGCCCCCTTCGGAAACGATGGCTCTTCTGCCGTACTCGACCTGCAGTTGCTCTGGGCTTACCAAACGGCAGCCCGTTTGGAACTGAACCTGGGCATGACCGCCTATGCAGAGGAATATGGGAAACGGGCCGCCGTGCTGAAAGAAACCATCCGTGCAAAATACTGGGATGAAGCAAAAGGCCTTTTTGCGGATACGCCCGAAAAATCAGTTTACTCCCAACATGCCAACGCTCTGGCCATCCTCACTGAAACAGCCACCGCGGAGCAATTTTCCGGGATTGCGCAGCACCTGCTGACCGATTCCTCCCTGGCTCCGGCCTCCATTTATTTTAAATACTATCTGCATCTAGCGTTGGTAAAAACGGGTCTGGGTAACGACTACCTGAAATGGCTCGGAAAGTGGTTTGAAAATATTGATATGGGCATGACCACCTGGGCGGAGGATTCCAACATCAATACCGCCCGTTCCGACTGCCATGCCTGGGGGGCCAGTCCCAACATCGAATTCTACCGCATCGTGCTGGGCATCGACAGTGATGCCCCCGGATTTAAACGGGTGAAAATTGAACCCCACCTGGGGGCACTGCAGCATGCCGCCGGCGAAATGCCGCATCCTGCAGGAACCATTCGCACGGAATACACCCTGGAAGGCGGAAAGTGGACGGTTGTAGCGGGCCTTCCGGAAGGCCTTTCAGGTAGCCTGGTGTGGAAGGGAAAAACCTACGACCTGATACCCGGAAGCAACCGGTTTGAACTCGAGTAACTGTTTTAAAACGGACATTTGAAACCTGAAGCATCATGCGGAAAGAATTCCTGGTTCTGACAGCCTTATTGGGGTGCCTCACTGCCGGCGCGCAGCAGCGGCGGTTTGACAATATCTATGATTTTATAGAGAATACGGCGGTTTTTGAATGGAACCAGGAGGCGGGGCATACCCCGGTCATTCCCTGGCCGGGGGTGGAGGAGGCCCTTAAAAGGAATCCGACTCACTGCACCCAACGGATTTCACTGAACGGAACATGGAAGTTCCATGTTGCAGCTACCCCTGAAGGTAGCCCTGCAGGATTTTTTAAACCCGCTTTCGACGACCGGAACTGGCAGTCCATCCGCGTGCCGTCAAACTGGGAAATGCAGGGTTTCGGAGATCCCCTGTTCCGCAATGTGAGCACCCCCTTCAAGCCAAATCCCCCCAAAGTTCCCCGCGAATACAATCCCACCGGCTCCTACCGCAGAACCTTCAACCTCCCCTCTCTCTGGAAGGGCATGCAGGTCTTCCTGCGCATGGAAAAAACCGCTTCGGCATCCTTTATCTGGGTGAACGGACAGGAAGCAGGATACAACGAAGGGGGACAGGAACCGGCCGAATACAATATCACGCCCTTTCTGAAACCCGGTCAAAACACGATTGCTGTCAAGGTGACCAAGTATTCCGACGGGTATTACCTCGAGGATCAGGATTACTGGAGGCTGGCAGGCATTTTCGACGACGTATGGCTGATTGCGGTACCGGAAGTGCACCTGTCCGACTGGCATGCTGTGACCGATCTGGATGCGGACTACCGCGACGCCATGCTCAGCCTTGAAGTCGATATCCGCAATCTTGGTACCGCTTCCAGACCCTTCCGGGTGAGAACCACCCTGTTTGACGCATCCGGAAAGGTCGCTGCAACCTGGGTTTCTCCTGAACAAAAACCGGAACCGGGCAGCACCCAAACGGTAAGATTATCGGGAAAGATCGAAAATCCGGCCAAGTGGTCGGCCGAGTTCCCCAACCTGTATTCCCTGGTGTTTGAACTGCTCGACGGGGCCGGAAAGGTCACCGAAGTCATCTCTGGACGCATCGGCTTCAAGGAGACCGAAATCCGGCACCAGGTTTTCTACCTGAACGGAAAGCCGGTGAAGCTGAACGCCATCAACAGCCACATGCAGCATCCCGA
>JADHED010000879.1_pt1 | contig 29448 bp, 17 predicted proteins | sample 8952041 | NCBI WGS metagenome assembly JADHED01 (sample SAMN16124423, study PRJNA663239) | bioreactor sludge metagenome | isolation source: sludge (control) | place: India:Bengaluru | collected 2018-09-08
ATGGTGTAGAAAGTACCGCCTTTGTGCTTGCCATCATAGAAAGCAATCAATCCACTAGCATGAGCCAACATATAATCATTGCGTCTCAACAGACAACCATTGCTATATTTCTCACGCAACACAATCACTTCATCGGCATTCTGCAAAGCGTATTGATAGCGTTTATGCTCATAGTCGCTGAATTTCTCACTCTGATTACGATACGGCACAACGGCAATCAACTTTATATCCGAAAACCTACGTTTCAATGCTATCACGGCAGATGCAGCCAATAAATCGAACCCCATTGCCATGCCATTGATAAAATTCCGATAACCACATTGATAGAGTTCTATGAGGGCATTATCAACTGCAACTCTTAACTCCGGTCGCTTGTTTCCATCGATGTCGCGATGTCCTGTGAATGCAACAGACTGACTTTTATTCAATAATATCTTTTCCATACTTATGATACTTTATATGTTGTTTTACCTAAAAAGAAACCGCCTAAGACATTGGCTCCAAAAGCCTCTAACTTGTTGGCGAATGTTCCAAAACTGATACCTCTTGTTATTACATCGTCAAACACCAAGCAAGACTTGTTAGCAAAGAATGGTTCGTCAAAATCCACCACTTGAACCTTGGTGATGCTCTTCTCCGTGTTATGCTCATGCACCGCCAAACGTTCGCCTTGTACACTGATATGTGGATAGCCATTGATAGCACCCGAAAGTTCGCAAACCCTTTCAGAAAAAGCCTTGTAGCGGATTTCGTTCTTCTCTGCGCTTGATGCCGGCACGCAACAAAACACAATCTCACTAACCTTGTCACCAAACTGAGCCTTCAATTCATTGGCAGCCCTCTGCGCCACCACTTCAAAGCTTTTACCATCTTTGAAGTCCCACACCAACTGACGGGCAACAATCTGTTCTGCACCTATATTCTTCTTTACACGTACCGGATAGTATTTGAGGAAATAAACCTTCAATTTCCTAAGCTGCTTCAAAATGTTCTCATCTGTTATTGCCATATTCAAAATGAATTAGTTAAATGATTCATTTCCCTTACATTCAAGCTTTTCAACCTGACGAGGGATTATTTTTCTGCCGGCAAAGTGAGTGGCAGCAATAAGGCAAAACTGAGATAGAAAATACGCTCTATAGCTTTAGCTACAGAGGAAGATTTATAATCATCAAGCTATGGCGCGTTTTGACGTTTGACAAAGACACTCGATAACTTTGCAGAGAAATATTCCATCGCTCTGGTGAACAAGATGATAGTCTTATCAGCTATAAATAGGAAATCAAGAAGGATGTAAAAGAGGAAAGAGCGAAGCCTAGTATAAAAGCCTATAAGAGGAAACCTTACGGTTAGCAGTCCAAAGGACAATTATAAAAGTAATCTGCGTTTTGAAAGCAGAAAGCCCCAACTACCTAAGCAATCGGGGTTCTCTGTTTATGGATAAGCAAAGGGATTAGAAATCACTCAAAGAAACATATTCAATCTCGTGGATGGCAATCTTCTCATCCAACTCACAATCTTCAATCAGCTTTTCGGCTTGCTTAAAATCATAGACGACTTTACCTGTGAGTTTTTCAAGAATCTCGGCTACCTCTTCAAAGGTGGAATAATACTCCATACCTTCATCGAAATCATCCACAATGTAACGGGATGTGAGGTAACGTCCGTCTTCATCATTGCCTTGGAAAATACCGCATCCAAGCTCTTCAGCAATGAAGAATATCTGAACATCATATTTCTCCATCAAGGTGAAGAAGAGTTTTCGGCAGTCGGACCAAGCTGTCTCGGTCATAAGCTGAAAAGAAGCAGTATCATTGGCTTCATCTATGTCCAGTTCCTCTTGTAACCACTCGATTGTACCTCTGCAAGGAATTACTTCCGTTTCTGGGTCAATCTCCAGAATGTCTTTGACAACGTACCCAAGCCAACTTGAATTTGGCAAAAAGGTAGTACCATCTTTCTCGTAACTGCGGTCGGTAGCAATCACTTTTTTGAACTTGTTGTAGAGATTTTGAACTTCAGTTCTTTTCCCTACTATCTGATAATCAGTTGAACACCAGTTTGGCATAGCGTAAAAATATTAAGTTAGACAATGGAAGGTTAATAAAAAGCCTTCGTTTTACACTGCCACAAAAGGTGCGCTGAAAATTCTCAAGCCAAGGGTTCATCGTCGTTATTTGCCTGAAAGGATCACAAATAACCGCCATGGTTCATTGGCAGGAATGTAGCGTACATACCTTTGCAGTGAAAAAACAGAAAGGCTTGATAAACCTTTATTGTAACTTAATAGCGCAATGCCAAACGAAATTCATTGGTAATCATAGAGCCCATATAAAAAGGGATATCTTAGTCAAGAAATATATAACAGTCTATTTCGTTCGGGTGGGCAGGAATATCCGTAATAGCCAAGCCAAACATAAGAGAATGGTCTTTCGTAAAGCAGACTATTGAGGCAGAATAATGACGCAGTCACTATTGCCCCTATAGGCAAAGGAAGAAAGACGATTCTGTTTGGCTCTTTGCAGCATAGTGTAGAAAACATGCAATAGTGGAGACTTTATGCGCAAACTATTTCAGATATTCCGGTGTGGGTGAAAGTCTATAAAAGAATAGACGCGAAGCAAGTATAACAGTATTCTTCAGAAGAAGACAAGGAGCATAAAAATGGATCCGCCGGGGCATGAATGAATCAAGCGACCCGAAAGTCGCTTGATTCTAATCTTGATATTTAGAGTCTGCCCTCGTCGGCATAGCTGTAGAAACTCTCATCGCTCACAATGACGTGGTCTAACAAACGGATATTACAAGTCTTGAAAGCCTCCTTTATCTTGTTAGTCATATTGTCATCATCCATACTGGGGCGTGTGTTACCACTTGGATGGTTATGGCAAATAGCTGCACATGTAGCATTGCAGAGAAATGCAGTCTTCAATATCAAGCGAACATCTACCAATGTAGCCGTCAAACCACCTTTGCTCAAACGTTCCACTTTAATCGGTTTGCTACCTTGATTCATATAGATAACCCAAAACTCTTCGTGGTCTAATCCATATACCTTTGGCTTCATCAGACTATAGATAGAGTTTGAACAAGTGATAGTAGTTTGCTCACTCTTCTTCTCCACATTTCTTCTGAAAAGCTCAATCACATTCAGAGCCAATTTTTTCTTGGATGGTGAAAGCGAATTGATAAACTCCTCGAAAGATGGTTGCTCATTCTCCACCTGCTTATTGGAAATATTGTAAATCAACTCATTGTCTGATAGATTGCGTAGGTCATTGTCGAAAATTGTATTCATACTCTTGCTGTTTAATTATTTATTCTTGATTCTTGAGCCAAGGGAGAAGAGCCTTTAATAGAAACATTTCTCCCCGTAGGCAGTTTTTTTTCATTCCGTCATCTGTCGCCAGTAGATCGTTTCGCCTTTATGTTGTCCCAGAAGGTATCCTGAGAAGTATCACAGCAAGGTTTTCCATGTAAATACGACCTGCAAGGTGGAGATTTGCATGGAAACTACGTCCGACCTTGCAGTACATCCCAGAATAAATACCTTTGCAACGATAAAGAGAAATGTACTTACGGCATCAACGACATGAAATCGGCTGACGACGGGAATCAGAGAAATGCCATGCCGTGAACAAATATTGAGAGCAGCATGTATAAGAGTAAGACAAAGAATAGGTATAACAGAATCGAATAACAATATAACAGTAACCGAGAGCGAGCAAGAAAAAAGCGACCCGAAAGCCGCTTTATCTATGGGAGAAACCAAGAACTATTTCTTGGCCTTTGAAGTCTTTGCTTCCTGTCCGGCAGGTTCTTCTTTCTCCTCGGCAGGACCGAATGAGGTGGCTACCATGATGATGCGGTTATGCTTGACACCATCCTTATCGGACCATTCTTCGGGCTTGAAGAATCCACGGCAAGTAACCATCTGACCTTTCTTCAAGAGGTCGAAAGAGGCACTCTCATTTTTGCGCCAAGTCTCAACGGCCATAAAAGCTGATACTCTGGTGGTATCATCACCTGTTTTCTCTGTGCGGCTAACTGCCAAAGAGAATCTTGCAACACTTGCGGTAGTGAACTGACGGATTTCAGCATCCTTACCAACGAAACCTGTAACTGCGAACGAATTTTCAATCTTCTTCATATCTGTAATTTTTAGAAGTTAAACAATCAATTTTTATATTGCGAGAAGATATTGCAGTCATAGGGCAGCACCAAGGATAGTGGTGCAATACTCTTTTTATTCCGAGCATCAGAAAAAAAAGGAAGATTGTGCCAGCTACGCCATTGGTCAGAATGAAATGTCCCGTAACAGCCCAAGCTGTGCTGCATTATAGCTTTGCAATGAGAAAAATGATGTGACTTCGCCCAAAAATTAGATGTGAAGCAGAGCCGAAATATCGCAGGTGGTTTTGTAAAGGAGGCTATCCGTCCACGATAGCATGTGAAGCACTCTTGGCAGTGGCATAGAGAAGATAGGGGAATAAAAATACCAATGGTTCAGACAGCAAAAGTAGAAGAGCCCGACCACAAAGAAAGGTCAGAACTTGTCGGATGCCAAGGCTACCCGAAGAACCGATAAAGATGAATAAGTGTCAAGCACGTATCTCTTAGTAGCCATTCGTACCTACGATGATAAAAAAAGAAGAAAGGAAGCCAAGACCAAAGGCAGAAACACTGTTTTTACTATAAAGCGGTGTCGGTCGCAAAACAGCGAGCGTAAACAATGAAAGATATAAAAGGGTAGGGACACTCTATATGTGTGGGCATAAAAAAGGAAGCCTCGAAGAGTTAAATCAAGTCCAGAACTTAATCCGGACTTGATTCATTTGAGTATAGCCACTAACCTACTTCACTACTGAAACGATTTTCTTGTCAGGATGGCAACTAAAATTCCAGTCAATCACGTCATCTTCCAGTGTGGTCTGAATACCACTATGTAGCACCATGCCACAATTATCCTGTACCATCTGACGGGCTTCTACTCTACTCGATGCCTTGACTTCAAAGACACCTTCAAAAACAAAACGTGTCTTTACCTTATATACTTTTTCCATATTCTTTAGTATTTATATTTATTAGTTGAAACGTACAAGAGTAATATAGTATTCACTCATACACAATGACTTCATCACGATAAGCGACTATTTCCTTGCCTTTGGTAAGCCGAACAACCAACTCATTTCCATAGTCACCAACTACAATTCCTTCGGTATAACCTCTGTATGGCACAATCAAAGAACAATATGCACCAATAACCTCTGTGAGCTCTTCATATTCATACATGACCATCACTATTTAAGTTCCACAATCTGCTCTACTCTACCAAACAAGATGCTACGCAAAGCAGTCTTGTCCACTGCAAAATATTCGGCTATCTGTCCATATTGCTTCACCCAATAATGATGCAATGCATCGGCAAAAGAAAATCGCCACCCTTGAAGCGGAACGCTCTGCTTGAAATAAGCATTGCGGTTCACTGCCTCAGTCAACCAATTCTTTTCACTGCGTTCCATCTTCTCACCTCGGTTCAACTTTTCACGAAGCTGGTACACCTTACTACTCTCAAGGGATGCCAATGCAGGCACTTCCCATTCTACAAATTTGCTTGCTATATCCATATCCAAAATGTTATTTTCTCCCTTTCGTAGGATGAACCTACTTGGGGCTTGTTAATAATTTTGGTGCGATAAAAGGTGTTACGGCTGTTCTTACAAGGTTTTCCTCTGAAATACTACCGCCGAAGGTGGCTGGAGATTTCAAAGGAAATGAGTATCACACCGACCTTGAAAGGATAAGGACGGGACAGATACCTTTGCAGCTAAATGATGACAAAGCCACAAGTATGTCACAAGCTATTTGCTCTTTTTATAAAAGTTGCGCTTATGTTTTTTATAATATTTCTGACGAATAAGATCCATCTCAGCCACTGAAAGACTGTGAGATATATTAAACTCTAAAAGCTCTTTCTTAAGATACAGATCTGGATCGTACGAAATAAAACAGAGTCGAGTAATATCTGCTCAAGTTGGATCAATATTTAGATTATACTTTTGTTTGATATAGTCTCTAACGGCTGTAAATGCTTCGTATTCATGAACAATCCAAGAGTCTTTCTCTTCAAATTCATTATCATATTTCAACATGACTAATGCTTTTAATCCCAATCCTGATGGTGATGCCCAAATCGCCAATAAATGAGGGTCATTATATAGAGTCTGCTTTATATCATTTATTGAGTTTTCAAGATGGTCTAAATCGAGAACCATTAGATTTGTGTAGCCGAATATTTGATTTTTTCTTTTGCTAAGAAAGAAACGGCCAGAGAAAGATACAAGAGGAAGACGTTTTTTCCTATCACGAAATATTTCATGAGAATTGTAACGGAGGCTGTTTCGCACTTTTCGGATATGGTTTTCGTAATATCCTTTTCTGAAACGATTCAGGATATTAAATAAAGTAATGGTCAAAGGCTCCAAATCTTTAATAGAAGAAAAAATGGAGATCTTTTTATTCAGTATATCTATAGTCTGCTTCATTTATTTTCACTTGATGATTTTGCAAAAATGGAATACAATTATGCAGTAATTCTGCATAATTCTTAGTATAACACAAAAGGGGATCTGATTCGCAACATTTTAGACAAAAAAATATGCTAAAGAGCATAAAAATGGAAAATTCGTAGAATAGTTAGCTTTATCAACCATTTATTTGACCAAGAATCAATTTATGTGAACGAAAATCATTAAATTTGGAGGGTAATAAAACATAAAAATGAAGGTTTATGGAGAAAATAAATCGTATCAAGGTGGTATTGGTTGAGAGAGATAAAACCAACAAATGGCTGGCAGAGCAGCTCGGAAAAGACTATTCAACGGTCTCCAAATGGTGTACGAACACTACACAACCCAACCTGGAAACACTCATCCAAATTGCTAAAGTTTTGGGTGTAGAAGTTCAAGAGTTGTTGGTTAAGCAGCCGGTAGATAAGTGATACGGCCGTGAAATTTCATTTTTTCGAAAAGAGTGCAGATAGGTTGCATTAGTGACATATATGTTTGCACACAAATAAAAAAGTAAAAAGTCATAGACAAATATGAACAAACAACAGTTAGCCAATAAGATTTGGGCATCAGCGAACAAGATGCGTTCGAAGATAGATGCCAATGAATACAAGGATTATATCCTCGGTCTCATTTTTTATAAGTTCCTCTGTGACAACGAGGAGCAATTTCTTCGCAACGATGGTTGGACCGATGATGACCTTGTAGGGCTCGTGGAAGATTATGATGACGAGGACAAGAAAGAGGACATTGAGTATTGTCAGAATAGCATAGGTTATTTCATTGAGTATAAGCATTTGTTCAGCACATGGCTTAAACCTGAAACTAATTTTAGTGTATCAGACCTCCAAATTGCACTCAACAACTTCGATCGTTTGGTAAGCAAGAACTATAAGCCCGTCTATGAGAAGATTTTCCTCACACTTCAGGCTGGTTTAAGCAAACTGGGTGAAAACCCCACTACACAGACTCGTGCATTGAAGGATCTCATCAAGCTCATTCGAGACATACCTACTGATGGTTCTCAAGATTATGACGTTCTAGGCTATGTCTATGAATACTTGATTGGGAACTTTGCCGCCAATGCGGGTAAAAAGGCTGGTGAGTTTTATACTCCTCATGAGGTAGCTATCCTTATGTCTGAGATTGTGGCAGAACACCATAAGGCAAAGGAAACTATCGAGATCTATGACCCAACCTCAGGTTCTGGCTCCCTGCTTATTACCATCGGTAAGTCGGTTGGCAAACATATTGAGGATAAAAATAAGGTGAAATACTATGCGCAGGAGTTGAAAGAGAATACCTACAACCTTACTCGTATGAACCTTGTTATGCGTGGTATAAAACCCAACAACATCAATACTCGTTGCGCAGACTCTTTGGATGAAGACTGGCCAATACAATCAGGTGAATATAATAAGCCACTCTATGTGGATGCCGTAGTCAGCAACCCGCCATACTCTCAGCAATGGAATCCTGCCGATGCAGAATACGATGCTCGTTTTAAAGAGTATGGAGTTGCGCCTAAGAGCAAGGCTGACTATGCTTTCTTGCTTCATGAACTTCACCACCTCAAACCAGATGGTATTTTAACCATTGTATTGCCTCATGGCGTACTCTTTCGTGGCGATGCAGAGAAAGACACCGAGGGAGAAGGTAAGATTCGCAAAAATCTTATTGAAAAGAACAATATTGATGCTATAATTGGTTTGCCTGCCAACATTTTCTTTGGTACAGGCATTCCGACACTTGTCATGGTTCTAAAACAGCATCGCAATAATGATGATATCCTAATCATAGATGCTTCTAAGGGTTTTGTGAAGGATGGTAAACAGAACAAACTTCGTGCTTGTGACATCAAACGTATAGCTGATGCAGTTCGTGACCGTAAAGATATATCAGGATTCTCTTGTAAAGTGTCTCGTGATAATATCCGAAAGAATGGTTACAACCTCAATATACCTCGCTATGTAGATTCAAGTGAGGCAGCCGTACAGTATGACATCTACGCAACTATGTTTGGTGGTATCCCAGAGAGTGAGATTGATTCTCTTAATAAGTATTGGGAAGCCCTTCCTTCGTTGCGTAGTGAACTCTTCCAAAGCAATGAGGATGGTAGCCCGTATGCAAGCGTAAAAGTGGATAACATTGCTGATGCTATTAATGCCAATGCTGATGTAAAATCATTGAAAGAATCTTTCACCGATGCTTTTGATGGTTTCGAGGATATGCTGCATGAGCACCTTATCACCAATGTAATGTCTGTGAACGAGATGAAGGAACAAGATGCTATTACCGATGACATGTTCCAACGGTTAAAACCTGTAGCTCTTGTTGACAAATATACGGCATATCAGGCATTGGCTGACAATTGGCAGATTATAGTTAATGATATCGAGACTATTCAGTCAGATGGCATAGATGCAGTGCGTGCTGTAGAACAAGCGTATAAGATAAAGAAAGATGGTGATGATGAAATCGAAGTACCAGATGGATTAAAAGGTCGTATTCTGCCTTTCGAGTTAGTACAGAGAGTGAAGTTTCAAGCCGAACTTGATGCCATTGAACAGATGCAGGCAGAGGTAGATGAATGTGCCTCAAATCTTGAAGATGCTCCAAATACCTTTACTGAAGAAGAAGCAGGGGTATATCTTGAGGACAGCGATTCTCTTAAGTTAAACAAGAAGAAGATTACAAGTGATGCCAAAGCAAAGGGCGATACCATTGACGCAGAGACAAAGACTAAATTGAAAGAAATTGTGGCTCTCTGGGATAAGCAAAGCAAGACAAACAAGGCAATCAAGGCAGCAAAAACAGATTTGGAATCTAAGACTATTGATGCTATTCAGCACCTCACAGATGCTGAGGTTGATGAGTTTTTACACTTAAAGTGGGTTGCGCCTATTGTTTTTGGTATTGAAAATACTATGTTAAGTAAAATTACTTCATTATCAAAATCATCAATTTCTCTTGCTGAAAAGTATGCCCTATCGTATATCAGTATTGAAAAAAATATAGATTCTTCAGAAAAAGAACTTGCGGATTTATTAAGCGAGCTCACAGGAGAAACCTATGCGATTAAAGGTTTGACGGAATTAGCTAATCGTATTAAATAGGAATGCTTATGGAACCGACGATTAGAATTAAAGGATTTGAAAGCGAATGGAGCAAACAGAAAGCCCAAGAAATTTTCAAAACTTATGATGATAGAAACCATCCAGAATTACCTGTATTATCTGCTTGTCAAGATATAAGAGGCATGGCTCCACGTAGCACAAGTGGATATGACATTTTTCACGATAAAGCAAATGAGGTGACATACAAGCGTGTGTTGCCTGGTCAGTTTGTAATACATTTACGTTCTTTTCAGGGAGGATTTGCTCACTCAGCCATAGAGGGGATCTGTTCCCCGGCATATACTGTATTTGAGTTTAAGAACAAAGATGAACATGATGATTACTACTGGAAACATGTACTTAGATCTAGGGCATTTATAGAGAGACTCCCATTGATAACCTATGGCATACGTGACGGTCGATCAATTAGTTTTAATGATTTTTCTGACTTAGCCTTTAGTTTCCCTGAAAAGTCAGAGCAATCTGCTATTGCTTCTTTTTTAAAGAAAATGTATGACCAGATTGAAAACACAGAGAAAAAAATTAAATCTCTCCGTCAAATGAGAGTTGCCTCCCTTCAAGCGATGTTTCCGCAAAAAGGTGCAACCAAGCCCCAAATTAGGTTCAAAGGATTTAATAAAGATTGGGAAATGAACACATTAGATACCTATCTTATACCATCAAAAGCGAAGAATACTGATGGTAAATACTCAAAGGAAGATGTTCTTTCTGTATCAGGAGAATTCGGAATAGTTAATCAGATTGCATTCCAAGGACGTTCTTTTGCAGGTGCGTCTGTATTAAACTATGGTGTAGTTGAGACTAAAGATATTGTATATACAAAATCGCCACTGAAGCTTAATCCATACGGGATTGTTAAAACAAATGAAGGAGTACCCGGCATAGTATCTACACTTTATGCAATTTATAAATGTGTAGAAGGTGTGAACCCTACCTTCGTACAATACTACTTTGAGCTTGATGCTCGACTGAATGATTATCTTCGACCACTTGTGCGAAAAGGTGCCAAGAATGACATGAAGGTTTCGTCAGAGGGAGCTTTGATTGGTAATGTTGTATTTCCAAGCTATGACGAACAGACACTAATAGCCGATTATTTTAACACACTAGATAAAAAGATTCAACTAGAAGAACAAAAGCTTGAATCACTAAAACGCATTAAGTCGGCATGTCTTGACAATATGTTTGTATAATTTAGATAATACTGCAAAACTCGATATGAAAAAAGAATATTCATTAGCATACGATGACGAGCTGGCATTTGAAGCCGACCTTGCCGAAGTGCTTCACAATAGTCATGGTTGGGATGGTGACATCATCATGTACCCAACCGAAGAAGACCTTATTCAGAACTGGGCAAACATACTCTATGAGAATAACCGAGATGTGAATATCTTGGGTGACTACCCACTGACCAAGACTGAAATGCAGCAGATATTGGACAAGGTGAATGCATTACGCAACCCATTTGAAGTTAACCGCTTTATCAATGGCAAACAGGTAAGCATCAAGCGTGATAACGAAGCCGATACCCAAAACTGTGGCAAGGATGTATATCTGAAGATATTTGATCCTGATGAAATATGTGCAGGTCAAAGCCGTTATCAGATTGTACGACAACCTCGCTTCAAAGCTGCGCAAAATTTGGGACGAAGTCGTCGTGGCGACATGATGCTTCTTATCAATGGTATGCCTGTCATACATATCGAGTTGAAGAAAACTGGCGTAGATGTCAGTCAGGCTACATTCCAAATAAAAGGGATGGTAACCGAAGGCATTCTTACAAATGGTATCTATAAACTGATACAGATATTTGTAGCCATGACTCCAGAGAAGACATTATACTTTGCTAATCCAGGTGCAGCAGAAAACTTCAAGCCTGAATTCTTCTTCCATTGGGCAGACTTCAATAACGAAGAGGTTTTTGACTGGAGGCAAATAGCCAACAACCTTCTTTCTATTCCTATGGCTCACCAACTTATAGGCTCATATACTATCGCAGATGAGAAAGATGAAACATTGAAGGTGTTGCGTTCCTACCAATACTTTGCAACAACAAAGATTTGTGACCGCACTCACCAAACTAATTGGGACACCAATCAGCATAGAGGTGGCTTCATTTGGCACACAACAGGTTCGGGTAAGACGATGACTTCATTCAAGGCCGCTCAACTCATTGCCAATTCTGGCGATGCCGACAAGGTAGTATTCTTGTTAGATCGTATAGAACTCAGTTTGCAGTCACTTGATGAATATCGAGGATTTGCAGGTGAAGATGAAAGTATTCAAGATACTACTGATACATCTATACTGATGGCAAAGCTTAAAAGTTCGGATACAGACAACAGATTGATTGTGACATCAATGCAAAAGATGGCACTTGTCAATGCAGACCATCCAAAGATTACCCAAGCAGATATCGACTTGATTGGTCGTAAGCGTTTGGTATTCATCGTTGATGAATGTCATAGGGGTGTGTTTGGTAATCGTTTGTTGGATATAAAACATACTTTTCCACATGCTTTACTCTTTGGCTTTACTGGTACTCCAGTCTTTGAGGAGAATGCTCACAACGAGATTACTACCGAGACTATCTTCGGTGACATGCTCCATAAATACACCCTTGCAAGTGGTATCCCTGATAAAAACGTGCTTGGATTCGACCCATACCTAGAAACAACTTACATTGAGGAAGAATTACGTGAGAGAGTTGCATTCAGCCAGTTGAAAGTACACTCCCTTGATGAAATAAAAGATGACGAGGATGCAATGAGAGTTTATAACAAGTTCCGTTATGAACTGGAAATGCCATCGACATATAATGACGAATTTACTGGAGAGAAAATGAGGGGTATCGAGTCATACCTTCCAAAGGATATTTATCGCCAAGACGTGCACCATCAGCGTGTAGCAGAAAACATTGTTGGCAATCTGCCTAAACTTAGCAAAAATGGGAAGTTTCACGCTATCCTTGCCACAGAAAATATTCCTGAAGCTATTGAGTATTATAACTTGTTTAAGAAGCAATATCCATCTCTGCGAGTTGCTGCTGTATTTGATAACAGTACAGAGCATAGTGATGAAGGAATAGCCAAAGAACAAACTTTGCGCGAAATGCTTTTGGATTATAATCAGAAGTATGGCACATCTTTCAGTGTACCGACATATGCTCTTTACAAAAAGGATGTGGCAAAACGTCTGGCACACAAGAAACCATATCTTCATATCGAGCATGATATGCAGATCGACCTTCTCATTGTTGTTACCCAGATGCTTACAGGCTATGACTCAAAATGGGTGAATACGTTGTATGTAGATAAACTGATGAAGTATGTTGATCTCATTCAGTCGTTCTCACGCACCAACCGTCTGTTTGGCCCTGATAAACCTTTTGGCATCATTAAATACTATACGTTCCCATACACTATGAAACAGAACATCGAGGATGCTCTTGAAGTGTATGTGGACAGACCATTGGGCGTATTCGTGGACAAACTTGAAATGAATCTCATGAATATTAACCGTTTGTTCCATCATATTAGTGACATATTCAAGTCACATAAGATTGAGGACTTTATTCGTTTGCCAGATACTCGTGAAGATCGCAATATGTTTGCAAAGGACTTCATTCAGATGACTCGTCTTATCGAAGCGGCAAAGTTCCAAGGATTCAGTTGGGACATCAGCGAATATACAGAATTTAAGCCTGTATTACGCATGGACATTGACGAGCCTACCTATATGGTACTCCTTCAACGTTATCGTGAATTGTTTGAAGGTGGTGATGACGGGCCTGGTAATGATAAAGAGTTTGACTACCCTGTCAACACCTATTTGATAGAACGTGGTACAGGAACCATCGATGCAGAGTTCCTAAATGCTAAGTTTGACAAGTTCATAAAGAATCTGTTTACAAGTGGCCCTGATAGCGAACTGACAAAAGAGGCTTTCAAAGAGTTGCATAAAACCTTTGCGACTCTCTCTCAGCGTGACCAACGTACGGCCATGATGATTCTTCATAACCTTGAAAGTGGAGACTTACATTTGGAACACGGAAAGACCATACAAGACTATATTGCAGAATATCAACGTAACGAACTCTTCGAACAGATAAAGGTAGTTGCAGAAGCTACAGGTATGAACATGGGCATGCTTGATACCTTGCTTCATAGTGACGTAACAGAACAGAATCTTAACGAGTACGGACGCTTCGACCTTCTACTTCAATCAAAGGATGCGGTTATGTCTAAGACTTTCGTTGAGAAAGTTGAGGGTAAAGCTATTAAAGGTAAGGATGTCAACAAGAAAACAGATAAGCTACTTCGGCAATTTATCCTCGATGGTGCAGCAAGAGAAGCCATCCTAAAGGCATATATGGGTATTGGCGATGAAGTAAATGTAGAATATACGGAGGAAGACATTCTCACTCAACCAGTGACTTCCGATTACGATATAGATGTTGTCAAACAGAAGGTAGAAGATATCCTCATGACTTGCATCCCTGGAGTTTTGCCTCAGATGCGGTCAATGAGAGAAATACTGAATAGTGTATTCTATGTTATTAATACCAAGTCTATTGACTCTTTGGATGGTGTTGATCTCTTTATCAAACGTGCCTTTGATAACCTGTATGGTAAGGAAGCAACCTTAATTGACAAGCATATTGCTTTCAATCTATTGGTGACAAAGTTTGAGGCTTATTTGAAGAAATTGTACTATCTGACATCTGGCAAAGAACTTGAAGCAAGAAACGAAGGTGATACCCCATCGTTTAAAGATGCGCTCTATGCTCACAAGAGTCTGTGGAATTTGAAATGGAGTACTGACCCAGACAAGCAACAACTCTATCAGTGGTTAATGCTCGTTAAGGGTTGGCGTAACGAAGAATCGCACATTTCTCCGACTGCATCCGAAATGGAAGTAGATGCCGCTATTAACATTATACTCACTATGTATTTCTACGTTACAGGTTCTTCAATCACAGATTTGGAGATAAAGGGTCATAATGTTGAAGCATTGCCAACAAAAGACACTCCGCTGGCAGCAACATCAATGCAGGTTGTTTCTCACCTCGATTCTAAGGAAAAAGATGACGAACTTATTCACTACAGTATGGTAGCAGAATCTTCATGCTTGCAGAATTTACCTGAAGAGCAGCGCATAGACATCTTCAAAAAAAGTCTTTCACAGATGCTTGGTTACAACATAAAAAAATCACCTTTCACAAAACAACGCCATTGGATTGCTATTTATCGTATAGCCGCTGACTATGGCTTTGTGATTGAAAACGATTATGGTTACTTCATGCATTTCATACAAGCTATAGGCATTGATAATCTCCCATCTGTAAATGCGTCTGTAATCGAACGCATGAATAAGGGTATCTATGCTAAGCATATTGATGATTGGACTACCGATGGCCTTTCTGGCAAGGATCTGTTGGAGTACAATGATATCAAACAGTGTGCAGATGCTTTTAAGATAAGTATTGAGAAAAATATACCACATAACTAACTCATAGAAAAAATAATATGTCATTGTTTGATACCATATTAGCAAATCATCATCTTGAGAAGTGTCCGTTACCATTGTGGCGGATTAAGGTTACGGATGATGAGTATGAAACGCTAAAGCTTACTTTGGCGAAGGAAACACGAATGATAGGAAGAATGCCATTCATGAGTGTCACTAGAGAATGTACTTTGCTATATGCTGAGTATTGGAGACGTGAGTATAGTGAAGGATCCCATAGTAAACAGATGGTTTTCAACTGTCTGCCAGATGCGAATCCATACTTGCTTATTACAGGAGACAAAGTAGATATGTGCGAACAGCTATATCTAGCTGCTCGTAAGGGGGCAAAGAATCTTGGCATAGAAATACTCTCTTTTGAAAATACACATTATGTAGAATCCTTGCTATATCAAGGTGGTCTTCCTATGAAGTTGATAGTTGGCTCTGATACATACGGCGTATGGGAACGATTTGTAAGAGGATTGGTTTTCAAAAATGTGAATTTTGATGAATTAGATCTTGGAACTGTTGCATCCAACAGTACATCCATGCGAATGTATTGCAATCAAATCTGTGATGCTGTAGATGCAAGACAGTTTTTATTACTTCCATTCCATGCAGAAGATGAAACAAACCCATGGTATCAATTTTTGATTAACAGATTCAAGAGTATTCGCAGAAGGGAACGTATGTCTCATCCATTTACACTTGACTGGGAGTTTGTCATAAATGATGTTGATAAGAAGATTTCTGCAAAATACGATATGAAGGGCGTACAAAAACTATCAGAGGTCTTTGTAGAACAGCAAAAATTAGGAAAGACGGAGTCTATTTCTGTTAGTGTTTTGAGAAATGGCAAGGTGGCTGACGGTTTCGACTATTATAATTTATTCTGCCGTTACGCAGTTAGGAGTAAACGACCATATAATATAGGTGATGTGATTTCACTTTATATTCATAATCAAGAGCAACCGCACATATCAGAAACGCTTGATATGGAAACTCCTCACTTGCTTTATCGCTGTATTGATGGCTCCTATCATATGGGGAATCAAATAGGCAAGGAAGAATCTTTCCTACTTATACCTGAGGGATGGGTAGTAGAAAATCCTCATTGCGAGATTGATAATTACAAGTGGAATGACGTTGTATTTAGAGGTTTTCACATATCTGCTGATCATACAGATGATGTAATTGTCACAGGTCCTGATGGAGCTATCACTTATGGCTGTAATAATGTACTCTATTGGACAGAAATATTTTCTTCTCCACTTGCATATATGGGCATTGTGGATGAGTTTGTATATGATGTCCCAAACACTCGATTCACACTTTGTCATGACGGAGAAGAGAATGTTGTTAAGCAATTTGATCGTCCTGTAGAATATCGTAGTAAATGGGAAAAAGTATGGACGAACGAACCTTCTTATGGTGAAATATTTGTTCGAGCCAAGGCTAGTGATAGTACCTTTGTAACTCCTACAAAGGTTTTTAATATTGGTGATGGCTTGAAAATCCATTTTATTGAAGCAAATGATTCTTCTTGTCAAATAAGAGTCGAGTGGCCTTATGGAAAGATTGCATGTCCATGTGGAACAAAACACGTTAATGATATTTGGATTATAAAAAAGGAAGATTGTGAGGATAAACACAAGTTACCTTTTATCTTTACTCCAGAACACAACCATCTGAATGCTTTTACTTTACATATAAAGGCACCCTTCAAAGAGTTCTCTATTGAAGACGAACAAGGCAATCCAATCAAGTCTGGTTGCACTATTCCGTACGCTGATATGGATAAGTATCAGTACCATCTTGTAGGTATAAACATACGTAAATTGCAGTTCGGAAATGAAGAACGTTCATTAAAGTGGATTGGCAATACACTTTATATGTATAATATTTCTACAAAAACAGCTATGCCTTATGAAGGTAACTTTTCTCGTTTGTTTGGTTCTCGTGAAATATTACGAACAATGCTCGACAAAACAGCAATGAGTATGCTTGAAGCTATCATTCCTGTAAAAATAGAATTAAGCGATGGGCAATTATTGACACTTACAATTAAGGAAGCTCCCTTCCGTCCAAGAGAAGAAGAGGGAAAGTTGACTATCTCATGCAATTGGCGTCCTATTGAGTACAAACACACATTGAAACTGTTAAGCTTGGATGAACCTACCATCAGTCCTATAGATCTTCCATACGACAATGATAATGGTTATGTTGTACCAGAAGAAATTCGCAAATGGGGAAAAACATTGGTAATTGGTCGTAGCCGTGGTCGAATCTGCCCTACGATGATAGATCTGACACAAGACTTGACTTCTGAAGCCCGAAAATCCAATAGAGACTCTGCTATACAACGAATCAATAATGAACTCAACTCTGCTACTATTGGCGATTCTACCTGGTCAAGAATTTTGGCATGGTTTGATAATTGTCAGAAATATGATATTCCCGCAAGTTCATTACTTGACCTTATGTGTGTAGGCAATAATCAGGATGATTTGATTCGTTTCGCTTTCATGCTATGGACAATGAAGGACGATAAGGAACTACTTATTGATCGACTGCAGATTTTTGCAAAGGATTTAGCTTTCCAATGGTTTTGGCTTACCCCAAAGGTAAATGGTATTTTCAGAACTATTGAACCATTTATTGGAGACCCTTCAAGTCCTGCGGTAATAAAAGTGTTCAGTCAATGGGCTATCAACAAAGGAAAGATAGAACTTATCTATACTATAAACACAGAAACATACTTCATGAATTTCATGGACTGTATGCAAGATTTATTGAATGAATTTGTGGTGTGGTTCAAGAAACCTTGTCTAGCTTCAGCTTGTGATACTTATGTGATTAACAAGAAAGAGGAAGTGGAATTTTATGCGAATCAGATTATTAATGAACCTAAAGCACTTTGCTACTCTCAGGTTTACGAAGATATGTATGTCGAGTTAAACCAAGATGAGCTGGATGACGATACCAGAAAGTTCTTCGACAAGTATGCGGAAGGTGGTAAATCCCATAATGAAGCATGGATGTATAAACGTGTAAATATCTTGTATAGGCATCTAATCGGCGAAGAAAATATTTTTGAAATGCCATTAAAAGTGCGTAGAAGCATAGCTTTCTGCTATCAATCAACTACTCCTTTATTTATCGTAGCATTAAACAATAAACTTGTAACAAAAAACTACCAATGAAGTTTACTAACATATATAAAGAAACAGAAGAGAACCTTCAATTGGCTCTTTTGTCACTTTGGACTCCAGGCAGCCATCCTATGCGACCTGCAATCCAGCAATTATTTAAAGACGAGCCATTGCTTGCTGAACCTGTATTCCAAAGCACATTTGGTTGGGAATCAACAAATGATGACACATGGAAACCATCTTTAAATACTTTGGTATGGAATAATCTGGAAAAGATGCGAGAGCAAAAAGCAAAAAAGGAAGGAAAAACATTTCGCCCATTCGTACCTTTTAAGCATCAAGCTGAAAGCTGGAAAACCTTACATGAAGGAAAAAGTATTGTTGTAACTAGTGGTACAGGATCTGGTAAAACAGAGTGTTTTATGTACCCCGTATTAAGCGATCTTTATGAACATTGTGGAGAGAATGCTGTTCAGGCGTTGTTCCTTTATCCACTCAATGCTTTGATGGAAGATCAAAAGAATCGTTTGGCTGAATACTGCGAACCTCTGAATTTAAAATTTGCAGTTTACAATGGCGATACTCCTGAGTTTCATGCTGATGGTCGTGATCGAGAAGATTACAAAGCGGAGGTTAAAACCCGTGAAGAGATCCGAGACCCTAAAAATAAAGGTTCTCGTCCTCAGATTCTGCTTACAAATCCAAGTATGCTGGAATATGTATTGGTTCGCCAGAAGGATCAAGTGTTGTTGGAAAAATCAGCAGGTAAACTTCGTTGGATTGTAATAGACGAAGCACATAGCTATTCTGGTTCTGCTGCTGTAGAATTGGCCAATCAGATAAAACGTATTTTAGATGCCTTCCAAGTAAAAGCAGAAGATGTACGTTTTGCATGTACTAGCGCCACCATTGGTGGCGAAGATGGAACTTCTTCACTAATCAAATTCATCAAGGATATTATCGGCCAACCAGTCGAACAAATTCGTGTTATTGGAGGTAATAGACTCGTTCCTGAAATAAGCAATAGTCAACTTCATTCGGTAATTGCAGATAATGGTTTGCATGTAAAGGCTGAAGGTGTTTGTTCGCTTCGTGAGAAAATAAACAAGGTGGCAGGAATGACTTTGCAACAAATGTGGCAGTGGTTATGTCCTGGCGAAGGATACAACAATATCAGGGCTCTTCAATTACTTGACAAATTATGTGAATTACAAGTAGATGGCAAAACCGTATTGTCATTAAGAGCCCATTTCTTTATGCGTGCTCTCAGTGGTTTATATGCTTGTGCTAATGAGAACTGTAAAGGAACAAGTGGAACAGCCTATGGCCATCTTACGACTTATAAAGCATCGGTATGTCCTGATTGTGGTAATCCATTACTAGAACTTGTCCAGTGTAAACGATGTGGTAGTTTTGTACTGATGGGATCATCGGATAGTCAAACTCACAAGATTTATCCATGTGCTGAAGGCGAAAAGCATGATGATTATTTTGCTATAGATGATGAAATAGAACTTGATGTACAAGACGTAAATGCATATCAGGAAGAAGGTGATGATACCTTCTATATGATACCTTTTGACAAAGACAATTATCACAATCCTTCTAGTTCTGCGCACGCAAGTACTCTGAATATCATACATAAAGCATCGGAGTCTATATTGGAAAACGCACCTTTTAAGAGTGGTAAATGGGTTGATTTAAGAAAAGATGCCAGTCAAAAATATTGTCCTTGTTGTGGTAGATTGGCAAAGGGAAAGCGTTTGAATTTAAAATATTTCCGCATTCCAATTAACTTTATCAATCAAACTATTTCTCCTGTTTTCTTGCACGAATGTGCTCCAAAAGAAAAGTCATGGGGGAAATATATAGCGTTCACAGATAGCCGCCAAGGAACTGCCATTTCTGCAAAAACTTTTAATATTGATGTAGAGCGAAGAGTCGGACGAGAGAAGATAGTAAAAGATTTGGCAACAAGAAAAGCCGCACAAGGTACGGCGGTCATTGATGTCAATATATTAAAGACACAAGGAATCCCACAGGAAACCATAAACCAGATTCTTGCATTGCAATCACAAGCTACAAACGTTAAGAACAACATTTCGCTTCACGATGCAGCAAACTTACTCTTCGATGAAAAATTGTATGAGCATATTGCAGGTAAGAACAATGATAGCGATGTAGATGCTTACAAAGCTGCTTTGCTTCGTCAGTTCATAGGCAGTCATGCAATATATGAACAGACAGCAGAAAATATGGGTCTAATAACTTTAGAATACCCTGAGTTAAAGGACGTTAGGATGTCTGATACATTGGAAACATTAGCTCGTGAAAAATGTATAGAAATCACAGAGAAAGATTGGTCTGATTACTTAAAAATATGTCTTGACTATTTCATTCGTTCGGGTAATCATATTCAACCTCTGATTACTGGTGAAGTAAAGTTTGTAAGAGATACGAATAAGAGTACTCCTATTACAAAATGGGATGAACATCGTTCTGGTACAGCATCTTGGCCGCAAGTAAAAGTAGAAGGCAACAATAAACCTTCGCCAAAACAACCTCGTTTGGTTACATTACTCTGTGGCGCTTTGGGTCTTGATTCTGTGGATAAATTGGATATAGTAAGACGTCAGATAAACCAAGTTCTTGCAGACGCTTGGAATGTTCTTGAAGAAAAGAAACTCCTAACAAGAGTTACAGCCAATGATACTGATGGGTATAACCACCCAAAGTATTATAAGGATGGTCAGTATGTTGATTGCTATTATTTGGATTTGTCTTCAAAAGATACAAATACAAGATGTGTAATCAAACACCCAAGTAAGGCATGGGAGTGTCCAGTCAGCAACACATTGCTTGATACGATATTCTGTGGATTTAGTCCATTAATAACAGGAGAACTTTCCGCTGAAATGTTCAAGAAATTTAAGGTGAATCCTAATCAAGTAGATTTGCCTAATAGACCTGATGACTTGACTAAGCTTTCTAAATGGTATGAATCGGATTTGACTCTTCATGAATTTGAGAAGAAAGGATTTTGGACTGATCGCCATAAGTATATCTATTTGGATGCTCCAGCTTATATTGCAGCTGAACATTCGGCACAGCAATCAAAAGAATTGTTGCGAGAATATACAAAGGCATTTGCTCAAAAAAACCCAGCTATCAATGTTTTGCATTGTTCCACAACCATGGAGATGGGTGTGGATATAGGTGATATTGATATCGTAATTATGGACACGATTCCACCAACAGCAGCTAATTATTTACAACGTGTAGGTCGAGCAGGTCGTATGGGACAAAGTAAAGCTGTAGCTTTCTCTCTATGCAATAACACTCCCGTAGGACAGAATGCATTTGCAAACCCTATGTGGGCATTGCAAACTATGAATCATATGATTCCTGTTCGTTCAAGCCAGACAATAATTCAACGACATGTCAATTCATTCTTCTTCCGTGAGTTTATCTGCGGTCAGGGTGTGGGTATTCAAGGGACAGCTACTGTCGGAGAATTTATGGAGTCACCATGCGATGATTTCATTGAGTTTCTCGATGACATGAGCACCAATAAAGAAGAAGAAAAAAGATTCCATAAAGTGTTTGGTGAAAATGAGAGCTATACGATAGTAAAAACAAAAGAATTGATAAACGAAGTTCAGGAAGGATTCAAAGATACCATTAAGGAATTGGAAGATGCTCTGACTCAATATCAGAAAGATGATAAGCGTAAGATTGCTATTAGTAACCAAATTAACAAGTGCAAACAAGGCGGTTTGCTAAACTATTTATCAGAACATCAATTTCTGCCAAATGCGAGCATGCCTACTGGAGTTGTAACATTTGACTTTACTGATAGAGACCAATCAAATCGATTGTTTAAGCTTTATAAGGAGAGTAATAAGTTGAAAGAAGAATCGACTAGTGCTAATAGTGAAGATGAAAAAATACTTGTTCGTCAGAAACAAAATGAGAACCGCAAGAAAATTCAACGTATAAAACGTGATTCTCAGGCAAGTCGCGATATCCACACAGCTTTGAATGAATATGCTCCTGAACAAACTGTTGTTGTAAACGAAAAGAACTATGTTTCAGCAGGAGTATTGCTTTTCGGTGCATATAATGAGAAGACTCAGACCAAGGCCATCTACCATTGTCCCCATTGTGGTAAGACAGAATACTTGCCAATTTTGGATGAGAATCGAGTTTGCCCTAACTGTAACAACCCATATCATAGTATTATCGATAAGCAGAACGGATCATATACATTGGCTTACGAGCCAATTGGTTTCCGTACTGATCAAAATGTAGATAGTACACGTCAAGAACGAACAGAAAAAAGATTTTATGACATTCGTCCTGTATTGCTTAATTCTGATTGGTCATCGCCAATGAAGGATGTAAACATGTGTGAAGTTAACACTAGTGGAGAAACTGGAGAAATTCTTTTCTACAACGTAGGGAATGGATATGGCTTTGCTTTCTGTAAGCATTGCGGAAGAGCCGTTGTAGAGCCGATGGGTCATAATAAAGAATTGCCAAATGGTATAAAATTAGGCCATAATAGATTGTGGGGAGACGTATGTGATGCAAATACAGGAGACATAGCTCGTCACGTAGTATTCACTGGTCGTCATCAAACATGCTACTCCGTAATTCGTGTAAAGTCAATATATGACAGTAATACTTTTGAAAAAGATGAAGAATTGGCATTCTCTCTTGGTGTAGTGTTGAAAAGAGCATTGGTAAAGTTTCTCGGTATTGACGAAACTGAAATAGACTTTGGCATTAAGGACGAGCAAGACAACATTGCATTGTTTATTTTTGATACTGCTCGCGGAGGCTGTGGCTATTCTCTTCATTTCAATAATCCACAAGAGTTTGCTCAGATATTGGACATCGCTCGTGAGTTAGTTCAATCCTATACATGTAACTGCCATGTTGACGGTGGTGCATGTGCACGTTGCTTGGTTGATAGAACTAATTATCCATATGCTCACTTACTGTCTAAGAGTAAGGTGATAGAATGGCTTGATATACAGAAAGAGAAATCAATGCCTATTCCTTCAGATATACAGCAAAATAGTGTTCAGGCAAAAGTCTCTCATCAGGCTTTAAAAGCCGTCGTTAAAGAAGCGGTCAAAGCAACGGATGTTAAAGAGATTACCTTCTGTGTCTCCGACATTATAGGAAATAATTCAATAAATGATTGGAGTAGCATTCGTTCGGAAATGGGAAAGAATATTCGAAGAGCAGTTGAACTTGGCAAAACTATCACTTTGATTGTTGAATACCACCCTGATTTGCATCTTGATAATGCAGACAAATTTCCATACATAGATTTGAAGGGCAAATTTCCTGATTGCAATGTCAAACTTGTAAAAGATCAGGGAAAATATAAAACTGTACTGATATTAAAAGACCGGAATGACACTCTTACTCGATACTTCACTCAGGATGAAGATATGCTATCTCTCTCAAATGATTGGGGTTGTTCTGATGGTTGTGTCTATTTCGATGATGTTTTGCCTGAGTTTGTTAATGAAGAGTTGCCGAATTTGGAATACAATCCTGATGAAATAATTCGAGAAGGTTCAGCAAAAGTTGATAATTTCAAAATCTCTAAATATTTCTCTGAAGTTATAGCTCCATGCACAATGAGGCAGACTGATATTATAACACTTGAAACCTTGTTTAAAGGAAAGCATGTGTCTGTAACTTTCAGTGATATGTATGTCAACAGTGCCCTTGCGAGTTTAATGTTAGCATATCTCATCAAGGAAGTTCGCGACATCTTTAGCTTGAAGATTGATGACATAATGTTACAACTCGATTCTTCAAAAAGAAAAGTTGTCAATGATAGATTCTCTGATTACACATATATCAACATGAACTTTGGTAGCAAAGAATCTGCTGATAGATATACAGATAATATTATCGATGAAGTGTTAGACATTAAACCTGACCATTCTTTGTTTGATGCTGAACATCATAGGTGGCTGAAATTCACAAGCAGAGATGGTGATGTTTTTGAAATTCGTCCTGACCATAGTATAAGCGGTGGCTGGATCTCAAGCAATACTTATATGAATCTTGATACCCTCGATGGTTCTACCATAGCCAAGCGCAGAGATGATGACGTTCTCTATTATGCAATTATAAGGAAGCATAAATAATGATAAAAGAAGAATTTGATATTATACACAAGGACTTTAGAAAGTTCTTACGTGAGGTAAAGCTAAAGAATTCAACATCACTTAACTCACTTATTAAGGCAGCAGAGGATTCTCTGCTGACCTTGGTTAAGAGTGAAATTGATGATAAGTTCGATTGCTTGTACGCTTGCACCGACATTGATACACTTTTATCATATCAAGTGATTATAGAGCAACACAAAGAATGGCATGTACAACATAATGGTCATACTTCCATGAAAGTAATTGGCTATTATATTGAGTATGTTGCCCAAAAACAAGGTTTAGATTTGACACATTATAAACCATCAAAGCCTTCATATTATCTTGAAGGAGACGTCGTTGAATCACATGGTACTCGGTATGAGCGTGATCCGAAAGCAAAACGTGACTGCATCGCAAAATACGGATGCAAATGCTTTATTTGTGGATTTGACTTTGAAAAAGTTTATGGTGAAGATGGTGCTGGCTTTATTGAAGTGCATCATCTAAAACCAATATCTTCATATAATGGAGAACATTTAGTTATTCCAACTGAAGATCTCCGTCCTCTTTGCTCAAACTGTCACTCCATGGTTCATCGCCGAAAACCTATACCTTGGGATGTGGAGAAAGTTAGAGAAATGATTGAGATTAATAATGCAGATATATTGCATTCTTAATCCAAACCTTTGTATTCAGTAAAAAAACAATTATGACTCTATTAGATATTGCTCGCAAAAAAGGAGTGACCATTCAAAAAGTTAGTGAGGAAATAAAACAACTCACAGGTGTAGATATTGGATGGGATCCAACTCAAATTATTAGTAATGAAATCGTTCAAAGGTTACTTCCTACAAATATCAAGCGAGAAAACAAACCTCACAGAACAATCGAAAATACGGAAATTAGAAACAATAAAGAAGGTGATAAACATAATGCCATAAGTCAGGAAACAAATCAAAAGTCTACATATATTATAAATTCTGATGATTCTGATTTAGTAGCTATTGTAAAAGAAACAATTGCTAAAGGGCTCGTTGTTACTGAAATGAACACACATGACCGTATTATCTTAGATTGTAGCAACAATAAAGGATTCAAAGTAAAGAAAGGATTTATTGTTGGTTTGGAATTAATAGAAGTCTATGAAGATGAAGTTGACAGCTACAATATAAAGTACGCATTTTCGACGGTAAATGAGTGGCAGCAGTATAAAATAAAACAAGCATCAGAATCTCATAGTACTCTAAGAGGGCATATTACAACCCGCAAAGAATATAGGGGTTACCTAATTAATGTATTTGGCATTCTTGCAACTTTGAATGATGAAAATCAAAGGATGAAGGAACACTTAAAAAACCGTACTTGGTTGAATGTACGTATTACCAAAGCTTATTATAATGATAATACTTGGCAAGTCGAAGTTGAAGATGTAAAATCGTCAAAGGATAAATTTCAAAATAAAAAGGACAAAACCGAGTCTTCATTGCAAAGTGAATATGATCAGTTGGTAATAGATAGTGTAGTAGATGTTGTTATTGAACAAATTAACGAAAAATCAATTTTTGTAAAATACAAAAATTTAAGAGGTCTTATCTTTGGAAGTGATATGTTTTGGGCATATGTTAAATTTAATAATCATGTCTCTGAAGGTGATACGATTCAGGTAAAGGTGGTTGAAAAGAATGTTGACGATAATGGTCGATTCAATGTTCGATTTAGTCATAAGGAATGTTTGCCTAATCCTTGGGAAGAGATCATATTTGAAGAATTCCAAATGGTAGAAGGTCCTGTAATAAGAGTGGATGATAGAGGTGCTCTTATAAAAATTGGAGAAGGTATTGAAGGATTTCTTCATATTAAAGATATGAGCAAGATGGAATATGAAGCGTTAAAACAATGGGAACCCTCCTGTGGAAATGTAAATGTATTTATCAAAGCTGTAAACACTGCACAAAAATCAATAAGTCTAACAACTTCTGAAGATTCTTATGAAATAGAAAATAAATGGATTTCCATAATTCAAAACTATGAAGTCAACAAAGTATATCGTGCAAAAGTAATTATGCATGACGAAACTTTTCTATGGGTTCAATTAGAGGAAGGCATAGAGGCTTCTATCCATAAAAATGAGTTGAGTTGGTCGAGGACCCAAGGAAACAATTTGGATTCGTATCAAATGAACGATGATGTTACCATTCTTATTAAAAATATTGATTCAAACAAAAGGGTGATAAAAGCTTCTATAAGAGCACTACTTCCAAATCCCTGGGAGACAGCTAGTATATCTTTAAAGACGGGTGATATATGCAATGTAGAAGTTATAGAGAAGAAAGACAATTTTTTAATAGTAGAAACATTAGATAGCTTCCATCTAATTGGTAGTATTAAAATGTCTGAAATATCTTGGTCACCCTTGAAGCCTGAAGATGAACCACAAGTTAGGTGGAAAATGCCTGCTAAAATAATGATTTTTCACCCTAACAGACAAATATTAAAACTGAGTGTAAGAAATATTGAAGAAGATCCGTGGAATAGTCTGTATCCCGGTGCTGAAGTATATGGGAAAATTCAATCGAATACAAATTCTGCATTAATTACAGTAAAACTGGACAACGAACTATTAGCAAAAACTCCAGAAACTGAACTTATTTCGTACATTGGGAAAAGACTTCCTTTTAAGATAATAAGCAGCAATAGAGCAAGTCAAGAAATAATTGTGAGTCATAATTGCTTTGTGTTTGATAAAAGAACAGAAGAGATTATTAAATCATTCTTTAATAACTAAAGATTATCATATGAACTACATAATAAGCGAGGTATCTAGAAATTTTATTATTATAGATGGTAAGACTGAATTTAGAAAAGGTCTACTATTTCCACATAATATTGTCTATGATGGAATGGAAATGAGCCTGCCTTTTTCACTTCAGATAATGAAAAAATTACAGGTTGATAATAGCCTTTTGGATGGTATAAAAATCATCTCCCGCTTTGGCGATAATAAGGATAATGCCATCTTACTTTACGATTGCAAAGAAATATTACATGCACCTAATTATGAGACAACATTAAGTGAAAACTGTGTTTATAAAGGAAAGGTAATCGCCAAAACAAGCACTTTTGCCATTATTGCGGTTAATGGTTGTTATGGATATGTAGATGAACCGAATGATAAAGAATTTGGAGATATCATGAGCGTTGTTATAACACGTAAAAATAAAAACAGGTTCGGTTTTAGTCGTTTTTGTATAGCTAACAGTTTTGACGATTCTTCTACAGACTCAACCATATCTGAAGAAATAGATGAATTCCTTAGTAAAGAAGAGTTGGCTAGTATTGATGATGAAAGTAAGAATGCTATAGAGTGGGTTTTAGAAAACATTGGCGGTATAACGCGCAAAAATATAAATGTAGTAAGAGAAGTTTTACATCTTACTTACAACCCTGATATTCAATTCGAATTGGCTCAGTTTTTGGCAGAGAGCCCACAATATTTTTCAGAGAATAACTTTTGGTTAGGAGGTTACAGAGACGAAGCTACCAATGATGCAAAACTAATTATATATGACTGTAATGATGTGGTTTTAGAAATACAGGTGAATGATAGCGGTATGTGGGTTCAGGAATTTTCTCACAATAAGTTAAAGAGCAATGCCCAGTATTTGCTAAATAATAACCTGAATGCATTGGTAATTTCCGGAAATAGCATTGTTCTACATGAAAGGAGTTTTCTGTGTGAAGAAAATGTAGAGATTGGGACAAAAATTTTGAATCAACATTTTGTAGCTAAGGAAATAATCCCAAAACTTAAAGCTACAATACGAACGCTAAAAGAAAAAGCTGGTGTAGAGTATCTAATATTGAAAGAATATTTGACTTATCAGGAAGTTCGCGAGAAAGAAAATAACAAAAAAAATGCTGTTCAGGTAGCTGGAAATGAGGCATGTATTGTATCTTCACTGGATAGTGGAAAAACTGCACTTTTTTTAAATAATACATCTAATGTAGCTTCTCTTTTTTCAGAACAAGACGAAGATGTTTGCCACATAGAAATAATACAAAAATCTTCGATAATCCATGCAGAGCTAAAAATTAATATTGAAAAAGCTGGTTATAACATAGAGTTCTATCATGAGCATCTTGATATCGATGGATTAAGAAAGGATGGTTTTGAGATAAGACGTCGTGCAGGAGTTAAACATTTGGTTCTTCAAAAAAATGCTATAGATAATTTTGTCTATGGAGAAGGTAGTCTCGATATATTTGATAAACTGAATCGGAATGAACTTGTTTCTCCAATTCCTGAAGAAAACATAGACTTTTTTGATGCAAAATTTGTTGATGTTGAAGAAGGCAATAACCAACCAATAGCAATTAGAAAGGCTATAAATAATAATGATATATTTCTTATCCAAGGTCCTCCAGGTACAGGAAAAACTTCTGTTATTGTTGAAATTATCAAGCAATTGGTTATAAATCGTGGAGAAAAAGTTTTAGTATGTAGTCAAGCACATTCTGCTGTAAAAAACATCTATGATAGGTTAATCAATTCTGATGAACGTATAAAGATTGGCAATATCGACGATGAAGAAACAATGATTCCGGATGATTTACAAGAACATCCAGAATTTCTAAAGAATAATGAGTTATTGCTTAAGGATTTAGATTCAAGTAAATCATTAGAAGATATAAAGAAGCGTTTAGAAAAAGATTTTCGATATGAATCAAGTACGAAAGAACGTTTTAAAAAACGACATGACTACATGTGCGAATATTATCTGTATAATAAGCCCGATAATATTGTTGAATGGATTGAAATTTTATCCGAACTACGAAATGGTCTAATCGAATTAGGAGACGGAGCAAAAGCATTTAATAATGCAAGACATTACCAAGG
>JADHED010000873.1_pt1 | contig 29400 bp, 19 predicted proteins | sample 8952041 | NCBI WGS metagenome assembly JADHED01 (sample SAMN16124423, study PRJNA663239) | bioreactor sludge metagenome | isolation source: sludge (control) | place: India:Bengaluru | collected 2018-09-08
GGGGCAGAGCCCCGCCCCCACGGAAGGGGCAGAGCCCCGCCTCCACGGAGGGGAAGAGCTTCGCCCGCACCTCCGGTGGGGGATGCGCCGTATCATTCCGCCGACATGCATCCCCTCCTGTTCCACATCGGCCCGCTCTGGATCCCGACGTACGGGGTCATGTCGGCCCTCGCGCTGCTCGTCGCGCTGGCCGTCATCCGCTACTACGCGACGCAGGAGGGGCGCGACCCGACGCAGACGGCCGAGGCGATCTTCCTCACGATCGGCGTCGGCTTCCTCGGCGCGCGCCTGCTCGAGGTCGCGATCAACTGGGACCGCTACGTCAACCAGCCGGGCGGCCTGAAGCTGCTGCTGTTCTCGAGCGGCGTGTACCTCGGGGGCCTCGCGTCCGCGCTCGCGTTCGGGACGTACTGGTTCCACCGGATCAAGCTCCCCTACCTGCAGGGTCTCGACCTGCTGGGGCCGGTCGGCGCGATCGCCGAGGGCGTCGGGCGCTGGGGCTGCTTCTTCTCCGGCTGCTGCTGGGGCACCCCGACCGACCTGCCCTGGGCCGTGACGTTCCCCGACATCGCGCGCCAGATGCACCGCGGCCTGCCCGACGTCCCGCTGCACCCCGTGCAGGTCTACCTCTCGCTGAACTCGCTCGCGATCCTCGCGGTCCTGGCGTGGCTCTACCGCCGCAAGCGCTTCCACGGCCAGGTCATCACGGTCTACGTCGCGCTGTACTGCGCCACCCGCTTCTTCCTCGAGACGCTGCGCGGCGACGAGGAGCGCGGGTTCGTGTTCGGCGGCCTGATGAGCACGTCGCAGCTGATCTCGCTGCTGATGGTGGCGGGGGCGATCGCCGGCTACGTCTACCTGCAGCGCCGCCACCGCGCGGCCGGCGAGCCCGACTGGCGCGCCGGCGCGGGGATCGCCGCGGCGGTGCCGGCCCGCGCCAAGGCGCCCGCACGTAAGCCCGCGAAGGCCGGCCGTTAACCGTTGCGAATGTCTGATTAGCCCTCGTGGGAGAAAACTTCCCATCGGATGGTACGTTTAGTTCCGAGATCTGATACTTTAAGTACCGAACCCCCATCCGATCCCCTCGCCAAGGGGGACGATTCATGCAGGGCCTCGACACCGGCAACACCGCCTTCATGCTGCTCGCCGCGAGCCTCGTCATGCTCATGACGCCCGGTCTCGCCTTCTTCTACGGCGGCCTCGTCGGCCGCAAGAACGTGCTGGCGATCATGATCCAGAGCTTCGTCTCGATGGGCGTGACGACGGTGCTCTGGTTCATCTGCGGCTACTCGCTCTGCTTCTCGGGCGACGTCGGCGGCGTGATCGGCAACCTCGACAACGCCTTCTTCATGAACATGGACCCGATGCAGGCGTTCTCGGGGTCGGCGACGATCCCGCTGTTCGTCTTCTGCACGTACCAGATGATGTTCGCGATCATCACGCCGGCGCTGATCACCGGCGCGTTCACGAACCGCATCCGCTTCGCGGCCTACAACATCTTCCTCGTCCTCTGGCTGCTGTTCGTCTACTTCCCGTGCGTCCACATGATCTGGGGCGGGGGCCTGCTGCAGAGATGGGGCGTGCTCGACTTCGCGGGCGGCATCGTGGTCCACGCGATCGCGGGCGCCGCGGCGCTCGCCTCGGTGTTCTTCGTCGGCCGGCGCACGGCGGCCGAGACCGGCCCGCACAGCATTCCGCTGGTCGCGCTCGGGACCGGGCTGCTCTGGTTCGGCTGGTACGGCTTCAACGCCGGCAGCCAGCTCAAGGTGGACGGCATCACCGGCCTCGCGTTCCTCAACACCGACGTCGCGGCGTCGTTCGCGGCGACGGTCTGGCTGCTGATGGCCTGGATGCTCGAGAAGAAACCGAAGTTCCTCGGCCTGCTCACGGGCGCGGTCGCGGGGCTGGCGACGATCACGCCCTGCGCCGGCTTCGTCTCGACGCCGGCCGCCGCCGCCATCGGCAGCATCTCGGGCGTGGTCTGCTACTACGCGATCTCGCTCAAGAACCGCTTCGGCTGGGACGACGCCCTGGACGTCTGGGGCGTGCACGGCGTCGGCGGCGTGCTCGGCACGATCCTGCTGGGCGTCTTCGGCTCGACGGCCGTGAACCCGGGTGGGGCCGCGGGGCTGCTCCACGGCGGCGGGGTCACCCTGCTGGTGAAGCAGGTGGTGGCCGTGGTCGTGCTGTCCACGTACGCGGCGGCGTTCACCTACGCCGCGCTCTGGCTGATCGACAAGGTGACGCCCGTCCGCGTCTCCGCGGTCGACCAGGATGCCGGGCTGGATACCGCGCTCCACGGCGAGCAGGCCTACATCTAGGCAGGGGAGGCCCCATGGCACGAGCATGGTGTCGCGCGGCGCTCGCCGCGCTGGCGCTCGGGACCGCCCTGCCCGCCCTCGCGGACGAGCCGGTCCCCTGGTACCAGAAGATCGACGTGAACGGGCTCCTGGGGGTGAGCTACTCGATCAACCTCAACGACCCCGGGTCGCGGGTCAACGACTACCGCGTCTTCGACGTCGACGACCGGAGCTTCAAGCTCGACGTCGCGGAACTGGTGATCCGGCACGATCCGCAGGGCCCCGGCACCGCGGGCTTCCGGGTGGATGCGACGGTCGGCGCGTCGATTCCGCGGGTGACCGCGTCGCGCGGGCTGTTCCGCGACGAGGACGGCGAGGCGGAGGACGCCGACATCCAGCAGGCCTACGTGTCGTACATCGCGCCCGTCGGCACCGGGTTGCGGATCGACGCCGGCAAGATGGTGACGCACCTCGGCTACGAGCTGATCGAGGGGTACGACGGCTACAACGAGAACGCGACGCGCTCGTTCCTGTTCGGCTACGCGGTCCCGTTCACGCACACCGGGGTGAAGGCCTCGTTCGCGTTCACGCCGAGGGTGTCCGGCGCGGTGCTGGTGACGAACGGCTGGGACAACGTCGAGGACAACAACGGCGGCCTCTCGTACGGCGCCCAGCTGACGCTCGCGCCCGTGGACGGGCTGTCGATCCTGCTGAACTACGTCGGCGGACCCGAGCAGGACGAGAACGACGCGGACGATCGGCAGGTGATCGACCTCGTCGCGACCTGGAAGGCGAGCGAGGCGCTGTCGGTCGGCCTCAACGTCGACTACGGCACCGAGGAGCGGACGGTCCTCGGCGACGACGACGCGACGTGGAAGGGCGCCGCCGTCTACGGCCGATTGACGCTCTCGCCGGCGTGGTCGCTCGCGCTGCGGGGCGAGGTCTTCGACGACCCCGACGGGTGGCGCACCGGCGTGGAGCAGCGCCTCACCGAGATCACGCTGACGCCGCAGTGGAAGGCCGGCGAGCACTTCGTCCTGCGGGGCGACCTGCGGGTCGACCGCTCGGACGTGCCGGTGTTCGACGCCGGCCAGGTCGGCACGGACGAGAACGGCGAGCCGGTGTACGAGCAGAAGAAGACGCAGCCGACGGTGTCGGTGAACGTGATCTACCTGTTCTGAACGGGGGCGGCCATCCCGCGCCGCGGGAGGCCGCGGCCCTACGGTGCCGGGGCGGCCATCCCGCGCCGCGGGAGGCCGCGGCCCTACGGTGCCGGGGCGGCCATCCCGCGGCGCGGGAGGCCGCGGCCCTGCGCACCATTTCAGACGGGGAGGGTACGATGGTTCGTACCCTCCCCGGAGACCCCCGATGACCGCGCCCGGTCCCCCCGGCGACGCCTATCGCGCGCTCGTCACGCGCCTGCTGCTGGCGGCGCGCGCGGGGCTGCCGCTCGTCTCGTTTCTCGAGGAGATCACGGGGACCCTGCTCGAGGCGACGCGCAGCGGCGCCGTCGTGATCCGCCTCGAGCGCGTGCTGCCGCGGGTGCGCTGCCGCGCCATCCGGCCGCGCGGCGGGCCGTTCCGCTTCGTGACCGACCCGCCCGCGCCCGCCTCGCCGCCCGGGAGCGGCGACCACTCCCCGCAGGCGCGGCTGTGCCGGGCGCTGCTCGCGGGCCGGACGGGCGGGCCGGAGCACTTCACGGCCGGCGGGGCGTTCGTCGCGGGCGACCTCCCGCGCGAGACGCGCGGCGTCGACGTCCCGGGCGAGGGGACGCTCGACCTGGCGTCGTGGGCCGTCGCCGGGGGCTTCCGCTCGGTGGCGCTCATCCCGCTCCGCGCCGACGCGGACACCTTCGGCCTGCTCCAGCTGATCGGGGAGCGGCCGGGACTGTTCGACGACGCGGACCTGCCGTTCCTCGAGGACGTCGCGGCCGCGGTCGCGCTCGCGATCCTGCACCACCGCGCGCAGTGGGCCGTGCAGGAGCGCGTCAAGGAGCTGACCTGCCTGTACGGCATCGCGACGATCGCGGGCCGCGCCGACGCGCCGCTCGACGAGCTGCTGCCCGGGATCGTCGCGCTGGTCCCCCCCGGCTGGCAGTACCCGGAGCGCTGCGCGGCCCGAATGACGCTCGACGGCCGCACGTACGAGACCGCGGGCTTCGTCGCCGGCGACGTCCGGCAGACGGCCGCCGTCGCCGTGCGCGGGGTCGTGCGCGGACGGCTCGACGTGGTCTACACGGCGTCGTTCCCGGAGATGGACGAGGGGCCGTTCCTCGCCGAGGAACGCAGCCTGATCAACGAGATCGCGCACCAGCTGGGGCTCGCGATCGAACGCCGCGAGGCGGACGCCGAGCAGGCCCGCCTGCAGGAGCAGCTGCGCCACGTCGACCGGCTGGCCACCCTCGGGCGCATGACCGCGGGCGCGGCCCACGAGCTCAACGAGCCGCTCGGGGCCATCCTCGGGTTCGCCGAGCTGGCCCTCCGCGCGGGCGGCGTGCCGCCCGCGGCCGCCGCGGACCTCGACCGGATCGTGCGCGCGACGCTGCACGCCCGCGAGGTCGTGAAGAAGATGATGTTCTTCGGCCGCCAGACGCCGCCGCGGCGCGTGCCCGTGGACCTCCACCTGGTCGTCGAGGAGGCGCTGTCGTTCCTTGGCCGGCGGCTCGCGTCCCAGGCGGTCGCCGTCGTGCGGGCGTTCGCCCCGGCGCCGGTCCGCATCGCCGGGGACCCGGGGCAGCTGCAGCAGGTCGTCGTCAATCTCGTGGTCAACGCGATCCAGGCGATGCCGGAGGGGGGCACGCTGACGGTCCGGACCGGCTCCGGGCCGGACGGCGTCACGCTCGCGGTCGCCGACACCGGCGTCGGCATGACGTCCGAGGTGCTCGGGCGCGTGTTCGAGCCGTTCTTCACGACCAAGGACGAGGGCCAGGGGACGGGGCTCGGCCTCGCCGTCGTGCACGGCATCGTCGCGGCGCACGGCGGGACCATCGAGGCCGCGAGCGAGCCGGGCCGGGGGGCGTGCTTCACGGCGCGGTTCCCACTAACCTAGCCGCGCGGAGGCGACGGATCACCGTGGCGGAACGGATCGGCCGGGGCGAATCGGTGCTCGTCGTCGACGACTCGACCGATACGCTGGAGGTGCTGCGCCGGAACCTGGAGGACGCGGGCTTCCGCGTCCGTTGTGCCACGGGCGTGGACCCCGCGATCGCGGAGCTCGCCCGCGCCCCCTCCGACGTCGTCGTCACGGACCTCCGCATGCCCGGCCGCTCGGGGCTGGACCTCATCCGCCATGTCCGCGAGAACCTGCCCGATACCGAAGTGCTGATGGTGACCGGGTTCCCGTCGGTGGACACGGCCATCGCCGCGCTGAAGTCCGGGGCGGACGACTACCTGGCGAAGCCGTTCACGTCCCAGGAGCTGCTGGCCGCGGTGTGGCGCGCGCTGGACAAGCTCGCGGCGCGGCGCGGCGCGACGTCCTTCCCGCCGCGCGGGCCGGAGGGGCGGTTCGGGCTGGTGGGGGCGTGCCCGCCGATGCGGGCGGCGTTCGAGGCGCTCGCGCGCGCGGCCGCGACCGACGCCCCGGTGGTCTTCCTCGGCGAGCCGGGCACCGGGCGCCAGGCGCTGGCGCGCGCGCTGCACGCCGCGGGCCCCCGCGCGGCGCACCCGTTCGTCGTCGTGGCGTGCGACGCCGCGGGCCCGCACGACCTCGCGCGCGCGTCGGCCGAGGCCGGGGCCGGCACGCTGTTCCTCGAGAACGTGGACCGCGCGGCCCCGGCGGCCCCGCCGGCGACCGCCGCGCGGCTCGTCGCGTCCGCGACGATCGAGCCCGCGACGCTGGTCGCGCGCGGCCTGCTCGACCCGCGGCTGGCCGGCCCGCTCTCCGGCGCGCGGATCGTCGTGCCCGCCCTGCGCGACCGCGGGGCGGCCGAGCTCGACGCGCTGCTCGCGACGTACCTGCCGCCGCAGGCCGGGGCGACGCTGACCGAGCGCGCGCGCGCCGCGCTCGCGGCGCACGCGTGGCCCGGAAACCTCGACGAGCTGCGCGCGACCTGCTCCGTGCTCGCGGCGCGGGGCGGCGCGATCGATGCCGGCGACCTGCCGCCCGCCTTCCGCGTGCCCGCCGGGGGAGGGGACGGGATCGCGCGCACGCTCGCGGGGGTCGAGCGCACGCTGGCCGAGGTCGAGCGCGTGCACATCCGCGCGGTCCTCTCGGCCGTCGGGGGCAACCGCTCGAAAGCCGCCGAAATCCTCGGCATCCACCGCAAGACCCTGCGCGAAAAACTGAAAACGTAGGGAGCCGTATCGCGGCCGGAGGTCGCCCGGCCGCGATCACGCGAGGGCGTGGAAGACCTTCTGGACGTCGTCGTCCTGCTCGAGGGTGTCGACCAGCTCGAGGACCTCCTTGGCGTGCTCCTCCGGGAGGTCCGTCGGCGTCGTGCAGATGTACTCGGACTCGGCGGAGAGCGGCGTGATGTGCCGCTCCTCGAGCGCGCGCTGCAGGTGGCCGAAGTCGACGAAGGCGCAGCGGATCACGAGCTGCGGCTCGCCCTTCTCGCCGGTGCTCTCGCCCATCTCCTCGAGGCCGAAGTCGATCAGCTCGAGCTCGAGGTCGTCCTGGTTGATGCCCGCCGGGTTGAGCCGGAAGACGCCCATGCGCTTGAACTGGAACGCGACGCTCCCCGAGTTGCCGAGGTTGCCGCCCCCCTTGTTGAAGTGCTTGCGCAGGTTCGCGACGGTCCGCGTCGGGTTGTCGGTCGCGGTCTCGACCAGCACCGGGACGCCGTGGGGCGCGTAACCCTCGTACAGCAGCTCCTGGTAGTCGGCGGCTTCCTGGCCGGACGCGCGGCGGATCGCGGTCTCGACCTTGTCCTTCGGCATGTTGACCGAGCGCGCGTTCTGGATCACGCGGCGCAGCGCCGGGTTGTTGGCCGGCTCGGGGCCCCCGGCCTTGACGGCGATCGCGATCTCCTTGGAGATGCGCGCGAACTGCTTCGCCATCTTGTCCCAGCGGGCGAACATGACGTGCTTGCGGGTTTCGAAGATGCGTCCCATGGGTCCTCTCGAGCTCCGGCTCCGGGGAAAAACGCCAAAGTATATGCCGGGCGCCGCGGGGCCCGCCCGCGGCCCCCGCCGGGGCGATAATGCGGACCCCCTCCCGCGGAGTCCGCCCGATGCGCCGTCCCGCCGTGCCGGCCCTCGCCGTGCTGCCGGTGCTGGTCCTGTCCTTCCTCGCCGGCTGCGGCCGCCCCGCGCCGGGCCCCGCCGGCGACGCCGTCGCGGCGCCGGGCGCCGGGCGCACGGTCGGCGTGACGCTCCTGACCCGGGGGCACCTCTTCTACCGCGACCTCGAGGACGGGCTGCGCCGCGCGGCCGAGCGCCACGGGTTCCGGCTCGTCGTCACCGCCGCCGAGTTCGACCTCGGTCGCCAGACCGCGCAGGTCGAGGACTTCGTGGCGCGCAAGGTGGACGCGATCGTCGTCTGCCCCGTGGACTCGAAGGGGGTCGGCCCGGCGATCCGGCGCGCGAACGGGGCGGGGATCCCGGTCTTCACGGCCGACATCGCGGCCCAGGAGGGCGAGGTCGTCAGCCACGTCGCCTCCGACAACCTCGCGGGCGGGCGGCTGGCGGGGGACTACCTCGCCCGGCGGCTCGGCGGGCGCGGGAAGGTCGCGATCATCGACCAGCCCGCGATCACGTCCGTGCTCGACCGCGTGCAGGGCTTCCGCGAGGCGATCGCCGCGCACCCGGGGATCGCGATCGTCGCCGACGTGAACGGCCAGGGCGTCCGCGACAAGGCGCTCGAGGCGGCGTCCGACGTCCTGCAGGCGCACCCCGACCTCGCCGGCGTGTTCGGCATCAACGACGACTCCGCGCTCGGCGCGCTGGACGCCGCGCGGCAGTTCAAGCGCGACAAGGTGCTGATCGTCGGCTACGACGCGACGCCGCCCGCGGCGGACGCGATCCGCAACGGGACGCAGCTCTGCGCGGACGTGGTGCAGGACCCGGGCCGGATCGGCGAGACGACCGTGGACCGCATCGCCGACCACTTCGCGGGCCGGCCGGTGCCGAAGGTCGTCCCAGTGCCGGTCGCGATCGCCGACCGCGAGGCGCTCGCCGCGAAGTGAGCACGCCGCTCGTCCTGCGCGGCATCGTGAAGGCCTACGGCGGCGTCCCGGCGCTGCGCGGGGTGGATCTCGACGTGCGCGCCGGCGAGATCCACGCCCTCGTCGGCGAGAACGGCGCCGGCAAGTCGACCCTGATGAAGGTGCTGGGCGGCGCGACGCGCGCCGACGCCGGCAGCGTCGAGGTCGACGGGCGCGCCGCTGCGATCGCGGGGCCCGCCGACGCGCAGCGGCTCGGCATCGCGATCGTGCACCAGGAGATCCGGCTGGTCCCGGAGCTGACGGTGGCGCAGAACGTGCTGCTCGGGCGCGAACCGCTGCGTGCCGGCGCGGCCTGGCGTCCGCCGCTGCGGCTGGTGGACCGCGCCGCCGAGGAGCGCGTGGCGCGCGCCGCCCTCGCGCAGCTCGGGGCCGCGGAGCTGGACCCGGGGAGCCGCGTCGCGGACCTGCCCATGGCGGCGCGCCAGCTCGTCGAGATCGCGCGCGCGCTCGCGCGCTCGGCGCGCATCCTGGCGCTCGACGAGCCGACCGCCGCGCTGGCGACCGCGGAGTGCGAGCGGCTGTTCGACGTCCTGCGCCGCCTGCGCGCGGCGGGGGTCGCGCTGATCTACATCTCGCACCGGCTGGACGAGGTGCTGCGCCTCGCGGACCGCGTGACCGTGCTGCGCGACGGCGCCGTCGTCCACGCGGGGCCCGCGGCGGGGCTCGCGCGCCGCGACCTGATCGGGCGGATGGTCGGGCGCGACCTCGAGCAGGAGGTCCCCTGGCGGCCCCGCGCGCGCGGGCCGGAGCTGCTGCGCGTCGAGGGGCTGCGCGCGCGCGGGCTGCGCGGCGTGGACCTCGCGCTCGCGCGCGGCGAGGTGCTGGGCCTCGGCGGCCTCGTGGGGTCCGGGCGCAGCGAGCTGGCGCACGTGCTGTTCGGCGCGTCGCCGCGCGAGGCGGGCCGCGTCCTGCTCGACGGCCGCGAGGTCGCGCCCCGCTCGCCGCGCGAGGCGATCGACCTCGGCATCGCGCTGCTGACCGAGGACCGGAACCGGCTCGGCCTGATCGCCGGCCTCAACGTGCGCGAGAACGTGACGCTGCCGAGCCTCGCCGCGTTCGTCGCGGGTCGCGCCCTGCGCCTGCTGCGGCGCCGGAGCGAGGCGGCCGCGGTCCGGGGCCTGGCGGAGCGCCTGCGGCTCAAGCCGCCCTCGACCGAGACGCCGGTCGCGCACCTGTCGGGGGGCAACCGCCAGAAGGTCGTGCTGGCGCGCTGGCTGCTGTCCCGCGCGCGGCTGTTCCTGTTCGACGAGCCGACCGCGGGCGTGGACGTCGGCGCCAAGGTCGAGATCTACGAGCTGATCGCCGCGCTGGCCGAGGGCGGGGCCGGGATCCTCGTGATCTCGTCGGACCTGCCGGAACTGCTCGGGATCTGCGACCGCGTGGCCGTGATGAACGAGGGCCGCATCGCGGGCGAACTCGCGCGGGGAGAGGCCACCGAGGCGCGCGTGCTGGCGCTCGCGGTGCCGCAGGCGAGGCCGGCGTGACGGGGCCGGCGACGCGGCGGGCGGACCATCGCCCTTCGGGCGAGGCCCGCCCCTACCAGCGGAGACGGCCGCAGGGGAGACCGGCGTGATGCGGCCCGCGACGCCGACCCGTGGGGGCGGGGCTTCGCCCCGCCCGGGCGGGGCGGAGCCCCGCCCCCACGAGATCGGCGAGGCCCGCCCCTACGGGCGGAGACGGTTCGGCGCGGCGGGGATCGTCGTCGCGCTCGTGCTGGAGTGCGTGGTGCTGGCGCTGCTCTCGCCGCACTTCCTGACGGCCGACAACCTGCTCAACGTCGCGCTGCAGGCGTCGATCAACGCGATCATCGCGGCCGGGATGACGTTCGTGATCCTGACCGGCGGCATCGACCTGTCGGTCGGGTCCGTCGTCGCGCTCGCGGGGATCCTCGGCACGCTCGCGGCCCGGGAGGCCGGCGGCGGGGCGGCGCCGGCCGCGGCGCTCGCGGCGGCGCTCGCGTTCGGGGCCCTGTCCGGCGGCGTGGCGGGCGCGCTCGTGACGCGCTTCCGCATCGCGCCGTTCATCGTCACGCTCGCGCTGATGACGGTCTGGCGCGGCACGGCGTTCGTGGTCACCGAGGGGCGCCCCGTCTGGGAGCTGCCGGAGAGCTTCGCGACGCTCGGCGGCGGGCGCCTCGCGGGCCTGCCGCTGCCCGCGCTCGTGATGGCGCTGGTCTACGCCGCGCTGCACGTCGCGCTGCGCCACGCGCGCTTCGGCCGCCACGTCTACGCCGTCGGAGGCAACCCGGAGGCCGCGCGGCTGGCCGGGATCCGCACGCACCGCGTCGTCGCGTCCGTCTACGTGCTGTCCGGCGCGCTGGCGGCGCTGGCGGGCGTCCTGCTCGCCTCGCGGATGAACTCCGGCCAGCCGAACGCGGGCGTGATGTACGAGCTGGATGCGATCGCGGCGGTGGTCGTCGGCGGGACGAGCATCACCGGCGGGCGCGGGTCCGTCGCGCGCACCCTCGCCGGGGCGCTCCTGATCGCGGTGCTCAAGAACGGTCTCAACCTGCTCGACGTCAACTCGTACGTCCAGCAGGTCGTGGTGGGTGGGGTGATCCTCGCGGCGGTCCTGTTCGACCGGCGCGACGACGCGTGAGCGTGGAGGTCCCGATGAACCGGCTGGCCGTCCGTGCCCTGATTCTGGTGTCGTGCTCGCTTTGTGTCGGCCCTGCGGAGGCCGGCGACGCGGTTCGCGATCTCGCCGCCCGCTTCGACGAGCTGACGCTCGCGCGGCTCGACGGCTGGAAGCAGAGCCCGGACCTCAAGACGTCCGGCCTCGAGCAGCAGGGCAACGACCCGGCGCGGCCGGCGTACGACGACGCGGGTTGGCCCGCCTACGCGCTCGAGACCCGCAACCCGCTCGACGCGTGCTGGTTCCGGCGCACGATCGTGCTGCCGAAGTACGCCGCGGGCCGCCCCGTGTCCGGGCCGGCGCGGCTGCTGCTCGGCGTCAAGGAGGCCGGCGAGGTCTTCGTCAACGGCGAGCCGCGCGGCAAGGTGAACTGGCAGGGCGCGGTCGAGCTGACGAAGGACGCGCGGCCGGGGGACCGCTACGTCGTGGCGATCCGGGCGACGAACTCGGGCGGCTCGCTGCTGCGGCTCTGGAAGGCCGCGGTCGAGTTCACCGACCCCGGCGCGATGGCGGCCAAGAAGAAGGTCGACGACCTGGCCCTCAGCCTGCGCGTCGCGCAGAAGCTGCTCTCGTTCGACACCTACCAGACGAACGCGCGGGTCAAGGTCGACCCGGGGACCGACCTCTCGACGCTCGACCGTGACGAGAAGCAGCGCCTGTCGGCGCTGCTCGACCAGCTCGCCGCGGGCTTCGACGCCTCGCCGCTCGAGCGCGGCGACGCGGCGGCGTTCGACGCGAACGTCGCGGCGCTGAAGGCGCAGATCGCGCCGATCGCGGCGTTCGTGCGGCGCTTCACGCTCTTCTTCGACGCGAACGCGCACATCGACGCGGCCTGGCTCTGGCGTGAGAAGGAGACCGTGGAGGTCTGCCACCGCACCTTCGCGTCGGTGATGAACATGTACCGGACGCGGCCGGACTTCACCTACACGCAGAGCTCCGCGGCCTACTACGACTGGATCGAGCGGCTGTACCCGAGCCTGTTCGACGAGATCAAGTCCCGCGTGAAGGACGGCCGCTGGGAGGTCGTCGGCGGGATGTGGGTCGAGCCGGACTGCAACCTGCCGAGCGGCGAGTCGTGGGCGCGGCACCTCCTGTACGGCAAGCGCTACTTCCGCGAGAAGCTCGGCGTCGACGTCAAGATCGGCTGGAACCCCGACTCGTTCGGCTACCACGCGAACATGCCGGCGCTGTACAGGGCGGCCGGGATCGACGCCTTCATCACGCAGAAGATCGGCTGGAACGACACGACCGTCTTCCCGCACCGGCTGTTCTTCTGGGAGTCGAAGGACGGCTCGCGCGTGCTGTCCTACTTCCCGTTCGACTACGTCAACGAGATCGACGACCCGTTCCGGCTCGTGGACTGGACGCGCCAGTACGAGGCCAACACCGGGCTGCGCAAGATGCTGGTGCTGTTCGGGGTGGGGGACCACGGCGGCGGGCCGTCCATCGACATGATGGAGCGGATCGACCGGCTGCGGGACCTCCTGGTCTACCCCTCGATCGAGTTCGGCACGGCGACGACGTACCTCGACTGGGTGAAGAAGCAGGACCTCTCGAGGATCCCGACCTGGACCGACGAGCTGTACCTCGAGTACCACCAGGGGACGTTCACGACCCAGGCCGCGACCAAGAACGCGAACCGCCGCGCCGAGGTGCTGCTGGGCGAGGCCGAGGCGTTCGCCCCGCTCGCGGGCACGAAGGGCACCGGCCTCGAGGCCGCCTGGCGCGACGTGATGTTCAACCAGTTCCACGACATCCTGCCCGGCTCGTCGATCCGCGAGGTCTACGTCGACGCGCCGGAGCGCTGGGCGGCGGCGGAGGAGATCGGGCGCCACGAGCTCGACGGCGCGCTCGCCACCCTCGCCGGGAGCGTGGACACGAGCAAGGTCGAGGGCACGCCGGTCGTCGTGGTCAACCCGCTCGCGTGGACGCGCAGCGACGCCGTGCGCTTCCCGCTGCCGGCGGGCGACGACGGACCGTGGGCCGTGTTCGACCGGGCGGCCGAGGTGCCCTCGCAGGTCGTCGCGAACGGCCGCTACGGCCGGCAGCTGCTGTTCGTCGCGCGCGACGTGCCGGCGCTCGGCCACGCGCTCTACACGGTCCGGCGGACGGCCGCGAAGACGGCGGCCGCCGGGCCGCGGGCGGACGGCGCGGCGATCGAGAACGCGCTGTTCCGCGTGGAGATCGACCCGGCGACGGGCTGGCTGAAGAGCGTGCGCGACAAGCGCTCCGGCCGCGAGCTGCTGGCCGGGCCGGGCAACGAGCTGCAGGTGCTCGAGGACCGGCCGGACGCGTGGGACGCGTGGAACATCGGCCTGACCGGGACGCGCTACCCGACGGCGTTCCGCGGCGCCAGGGTCGTCGAGAACGGGCCGGTCCGCGTCGTGCTGCGCCTGACGCACGACTACCTGAAGCCGGGAACGAAGAAGGAGTACCCGACCGAGGACTTCCCGACCAGCTTCTTCACCCAGGACGTCGTGCTCTGGAGCGGCCTCGACCGCGTGGACTTCGTGACGAACGTGGACTGGTGGGAAGAGAAGACGATGCTGAAGGTCGCGTTCCCGCTCGCGACCGCGGCGCCGTTCGCGACGTTCGACGTGCCCTTCGGGACGATCCGCCGCTCGACCGGGAACGAGACGCCGCGCGAGAAGGGCCAGAAGGAAGTTCCCGCGCAGAGCTTCGCGGACCTGTCGGACGAGAAGGCCGGCGCGAGCCTGCTGACGTTCTCGAAGTACGGCTTCGACGTGAAGGGGAACACGATCCGGCTCTCGCTGCTGCGCTCGCCGGTCTGGCCCGACCCGACCGCCGACCGCGGCAAGCACGAGATCGCGTACGCGCTCTTCCCGCACGAGGGGCCGGCGTCGCCCGCGACCGTGCGGCGGGCGCGCGAGTTCAACGCGCCGCTGATCGCGGTCGAGACGGGCCGGCACGCCGGTCCCCGGCCGGCGCGGCAGGCCGGCGTGACGCTCGCGCCCGAGGCGCTCGTGCTGACGGGTCTCAAGAAGGCCGAGGACGGGGACGCCTGGGTGCTGCGCTGGTACGACGCCGGCGGCAAGGACACGACCGCGGAGCTGACGCTGCCCTTCGCGCCGAAGACGGCCGTGCTGTCGAACCTGCTCGAGGAGGACGGCGCGCCGCTGCCCGTGTCGGGCCGCACCGTTCGCGTCCCGACGCCCCACGACGGTCTCGTCACCATCAAGGTCACCCCGTGACGGCGGGGCACAGAGTTGTGGGGCCGGGCACAGTGCTGTGGGGGCCGGGCACAGAGTTTGTGGGGGCCGGGCACAGAGTTGTGGGGGCCGGGCTGTGCCCGGCCCGGCTCGCGCGAAGCGCGAGCAGACCTTTCTAGAGGCACGTGCGCATCGAGGCTGCGGAGCCGCGCTTCGCGCGGCCCGGGGTGGTAGGCTCCGGCGCGCGGGGGGCGACGTGGATCCTGGTTTCGCGCTGGTCTTCTTCCTCGGCGGGCTGGCCGCGATGTGGACGCTGACGCGGGTCCTCCGCCGCGCGTCTGCGCCGCCCTCGGGGAGCGTGCCCGCGGACGCGGCGTCCGCGGCTGCTTCCGGCCCCGCGGCTCTTTCGGATTCCGTCCCGCCGTTCCCGGCGCCTCCCGACCCCTCCGACCCGGAGACGCCGCCGCGGGACCCCGTCGCGGAAGCGTGCGAGATCGCGGCGGACCTCGACGACGTCTACCGGCGCGCGGCGCTGCCCCGCGAGATCCTGGGCGAGCCCCGTTTCGAACGCGCCGTGGGCCTGCTGTGCGATCCGGGCGTCGCCGTGGACCGCCTGATCGCGCTCTACAACGGCGACCTGATGCTGCCCGCGTGCGCCGCGCTCGAGGCGATCGCCCGCCGCGATGGCGACGCCGACGTCCGCGAGGCGGTGCTCGCCGGCCTCAACGACTACGCGAAGTGGACCCGGTTCTTCACGCTGCGCGCGCTCGACGGCCGCACGCCGCCCGGGGCGACGATCGTCGGCCGCGTGCTCTGCGCCCTCGACGGCAGCTGGAACGACGCGCAGCTGCTTCAGTACCTGCGCGAGTTCGTGGTGCGCCGCCTCGACCGCGGCGAGGCGCCCACGCTGGCGGACGTCCCGCCGGTCGCGCTCGAGGCGCTCGCGCGGCCCGACGGGAACGCCGACCTGGTCCAGCACCTCGTCGACCGCCTCAACGAGCCGCGGCTCGCCCCGCTCCGGGACGAGCTGCGCGCGGGCGTCGACGCGCACGGACACGATCGCGTCCTGCGGGAGCTGGGGCGCCTGTCCGGCCCCGGGGCGCTGCCCGTGCCGGCGCGCGACCAGGTGCTCGAGCACCCGGCGCTCACCGCGGCCGCGGCGCGGGTGCGGGCCTCGCTCGAGCAGACGCCCTCGCGGCCGGTGCTGCTCGTCGGCGAGCCCGGGTCGGGCAAGACGGCGCTCGCGCGGCACGTCGCGCGCGCGATGGGGCAGGACGGCTGGCGCGTGTTCGAGGCGGGACACCGCGAGCTGCTGGCCGGGATGTCCTACTACGGGCAGCTCGAGGAACGCGTGCAGCGGCTCACGCGTGCGCTCGCCGCGGGCCGCCGCATCGTCTGGCTGGTCCCGGACTTCCACCAGATGGTCCAGGCGGGCCGCTCGCAGCACGTGACGTGGAGCCTCTTCGACCTCCTCGCGCCCGCGCTGCCGTCGGGCTCTCTCGTGCTCCTCGGGGAGACGACGCCCAAGGGCTACGAGCTGGCCGTGAAGTCGGCGCCGCAGATCCGGACGTCCATGGAGGCGCTGCGACTGGCGCCGCTCCCGGACGACGCGACGCTCGAGCTCGCGCGGCGCTGGGGCCGGGCGGCCGGGCGCGACGGCGGCCCGGCGATCGACGACGACCTGCTGCGCGAGGCGCTCCAGCTCGTCCAGCAGTACCTCGGCGACCGTGCGAATCCCGGCGCCCTGCTCGACTTCCTGAAGGAGGCTCGGCGCGGCCACGGGCACGGGAGCACCGGGGACGCCGGCGACGCCGGGAGCGCCGGGGACGCCGGGGCCGCGGCCTCGCCGCTGACGCTCGACGATCTCCTGCGCACGGTGTCGCGGCTCTCCGGCCTCCCCGGCTCGATCGTGGACGAGCGGCAGACGCTCGAGCTGGACGACGTGCGCCGGTTCTTCGAGGACAGGATCAAGGGCCAGGGCCCGGCCGTCTCGTGCCTCGTCGAGCGGATCGCCATGGTGAAGGCCGGGATCACCGACCCCGACCGCCCGCTGGGCGTGTTCCTCTTCGCCGGGCCGACCGGCACCGGGAAGACGCAGCTGACGAAGGCCCTGGCCGAGTTCCTGTTCGGGTCCCCCTCGCGGATGATCCGGATCGACATGAGCGAGCTGCAGTCCCCGGACGCGCTCGCGCGGCTGCTCGGGGGCGGCGGCACCGACGTCGCGCTCGTCGACGCCATCAAGCGGCAGCCCTTCTCGGTCGTGCTGCTCGACGAGTTCGAGAAGGCGCACCCGGCGGTCTGGGACGTCTTCCTGCAGCTGTTCGACGACGGGCGGCTGACCGACTACCAGGGCAACACCGCGGACTTCCGCCACGCGATCGTGATCCTCACGTCGAACCTCGGCGGCTCGATCCCGGCTGGCGTCGCGCTCGGGTTCACCGACGAGTCGGGGCAGTTCAGCAAGGCGGCGGTGCACCGCGCCATCGAGCGCACGTTCCGCAAGGAGTTCCTGAACCGGCTCGACCGCGTGGTCGTCTTCAACCCGCTCACCCGCGAGACGATGCGCGAGATCCTGCGCACGGAGCTCCGGGCTGCGTTCAACCGGCGCGGCCTGCGGCGGCGCGCGTGGTCGGTGGAGTGGGACGAGTCGGCGCTCGAGTTCGTGCTCGAGCGCGGCTTCACGCGCGACCTCGGCGCGCGCCCGCTGCGGCGCGCGATCGAGGAGCACCTGCTCGCGCCGCTCGCCGAGGCGATCGTCGCCCGCCGCACGCCGCAGGGGAACCAGTTCCTCTTCCTGCGCGGCGACGGGCGCCGCCTCGCCGTCGAGTTCGTCGACCCGGACGCCCCCGCGACGGCTCCGTCCGCCGCGGCGCCCGCGGTCGTGGTCCCGGACGCGTTGCGGCTCGAGGCGGTCGCGCTCGACCCGGCCGGCACCGCCGCGGAACTCGCGCTCGTGCGCCGGCACCACGCGGCGCTCGCCGGCGTCGTGCTCGCCGGCGAGTGGAGCGCGCGCAAGCGCGGCGCCCTCGAGGCGATGAACGAGCCCGGCTTCTGGGACTCGCCGCAGCGGTTCGCCGTGCTCGGGCTCGCGGAGTACTGCGATCGCATCGAGGCGGCGCTGGACTCGGCGGGCGGCGTGCTCGAGCGCCTGGACCGCGCGGCGCCCGGCGTGCAGGCCCGGGTGCCCGGCGACATGCTGCGGCACCTCGCCGGCAAGCTGCTGCTGATCGAGGGCGCGTGCGCCGACGTCGCGGAGGGCCGCCCGGGGGACGCGTTCGTGCTCGTGCGCTCGGGCGAGGGGGGCGAGTACGCCGGCGACGGCGCGCGGCCGTTCGCCGAGCGGGTCGGCGCGATGTACCGCGGCTGGGCGGAGCGGCGGGGGATGAAGCTCGCCGTGATCGAGGAGCCGCGGGCCGCGGGCGAGTACCGGCTGCTGCTCGCGGTGTCCGGGCTCGCGGCGCACCGCCTGCTCGCGCCGGAGGACGGGCTCCACGTCCTCGAGATCCCCGCGGAGGAGGGGGCGGGGCCGCGCCGTGTCCACGTCCGCGTCCGCGTCGAGGCGCAACCGGCCGAGCCGGCGCGCGGCCGGGACGGGCTGCGTGACAGCGCGCGGCGCGTGCTGGCCGAGCCGGGGCAGCCCGCGCGCGTGGTGCGGCGCTACCGGGGAGAACCGGCGCCGTTGGTCCGCGACGCGGTCCGCGGCTGGCGCACGGGCCGCATCGACCGCGTGCTCGCGGGCGACTTCGACCTCTTCACCCCCTGAGCGCGATCCCGGGGGCGGGGCGGCGGGCGGCGGGCGACGGCCCACCCCCTCCCAGGAACCGGGGCGGAGCGCGGATCAATGCGAACAGGGGCAGGGAACCGGCTTGTTTCCGCGGCCCATCCCCGGTATATGCACGGGCCATGAACGCCGCCGAGCTGTCCGCGACCATCCACGACATCCTGCTCAAGCACGCGAAGATCCCGGTCGAGCGCATCGCCCCGGGCGACCAGCTCGTGCGCGACCTCGGGTTCGACTCGCTGGCCTTCGTGCTCGCGCTGACGGACGTCGAGCTCCGCGTCGGGCTGAAGTTCCCGCTCGACCACGTGGACGAGCTGGCGCACATCACGTTCGCCGAGCTGCTCGCGCTGGTGACGGCGGGCCTTCCCGGCGTGGCGCGGTCCTGAGCGCCGCGCGATGCCCGCCCGCTACCGCGACGTCATCGAGCTGATCGAGAGCCTCGCCGGCGCCGGCGGCCGGCGCCGGCGGCCGCGGCATCACCCTCTGCGGCCCGCGTTTCGACGAGTCGTACCTGTCCTGGGACGAGCTGTACCGCACCGTGCGCGCGCTCGGCCGCCAGTTCATGGCGCAGGGCGTGCGCCGCGGCGACCGCGTGCTGATCCCGCTCGCGACGGACGTGCTCGCGTTCGGCTCGTTCCTCGCGCTCGTGCGGCTCGGCGCGCTGCCGTTCTCGGTCACGGCGCCGCTGCTGGGCCAGGACCGCGACGCGCACCGGCGCCAGATGGTGCGGCTCGTCGTCGCGCACGGCGTGCAGCGCCTGCTCGTCTCGGACGACCTCTCCGGCATCGTGGGCGTGTACCCCGAGACGCCCCCGGAGATGGCGCTCGCGCCGCGCCGGCCGACGGCCGAGGAACTCGCCGACGACACGCCGCTGCCCGCCGTCGAGGTCGCGCCGGACGACCCGGTCTTCGTGCAGTTCTCGTCCGGCAGCACCTCGCAGCCGAAGGGCGCGCCGATCACGCACCGCGGCCTCGTCCACAACCTGTACCTGATCGCCGACAACGACGGCCGGACCCCCGAGAGCACGTGGGTCAGCTGGCTGCCGCTGTACCACGACATGGGGCTGGTCGGCGGGCTGCTGACGAACCTGCTGCACAAGAACGCGCTGTACCTGATGCACCCGCGCTGCTTCATCATCCGGCCGATCTCGTGGCTCGCCGCGATCACGCGCCACCGCGGCAACGTCACCGCGATCCCGAACTTCGCGCTGGACCTCTGCGTCGAGCGGGTCACCGACGAGCAGCTCGCCGAGACGCCGCTCGACCTCTCGACGTTCCGCTACGTCTACAACGGCGCCGAGCCGGTGCGCCTCGGCTCGCTGCGGCGCTTCGAGGAGAAGTACGTCCCGCACGGGTTCGTGCCGGGGAGCATCTACCCGGTCTACGGCATGGCGGAGACGACGCTGATCGTGAGCGCGCCGCACCGGGACGAACCCGAGGTGTCGCGCCGCATCGAGGGGATGGACGTCCCCTCGGTCGGGTACCCGCTCGACGGCTTCGCGGTCGAGGTGCGCGACGACGACGGCCGCGTGCTGGGGGCGGACCGCGTGGGCGAGATCCACATCAAGGGGATCTGCGTGACGCCCGGCTACCTCGACCCGAGCGGCGCGTCCGACGGCCTGATCCGCGACGGCTGGCTCGCGACCGGCGACCTCGGGATGCTCGACGCCGCCGGCCGGCTGTACATCACGGGCCGCAAGAAGGACCTGCTGATCGTGCAGGGCCGCAACTTCTACGGCCACGACATCGCGGCCACCCTCGAGACGAAGCTGAAGCTGCGTTCGGGCGGGGCGTACGTCTTCGGGCTGGACCGGGGCGGGCGCGAGCAGGTGATCGTGATGCTCGCCGACCCCGGCGCGGACCGCGACCCGAAGCAGGTGAACCTCGAGGTGCGCCGCGCGGTGCTGCACGAGTTCGGGCTGCCCGTGGACGACGTGCTGTTCGTGCCGCGCATCCCGAAGACGACCAGCGGCAAGGTCGTGCGCCACGTCTGCCAGCAGATGTATCTCGCCGAGCGGGGTGGGTGAGCTGGCGGCGGCGGCTTCCGGCCGGGCCGCCGCCATCGATCGTCAGCGCCCCTCGCACGTGGGGTGTCAGGATGCTGTCTCGATGCGGGGGGCCCACCCCCCGCGCCCCCCGGGACTCGGAAAGGGCAGGACGAGCAAGCTCGTGCCTGCCCTTTCCGAGTGTTGGTTGGGTCGGCTCGTCGCGGGGGGACTGACGCGGATCGTGACTGCCGCGCGCGCCGTGGATTCGGCCGCTTGGCGCGGCGGCGCAACGCATGGCAGATGACGTGACGCCGTGACGCCGTGACGCGGCGACGCGGCCGCGATATCGACTCCCAGGGGGATGCCGAGCACCGCGGTCAGTTGCCGGACGATTGTCCAGCCCCCGGCAGGGCATCCCTGGCGCGTCACGCTCCCGCGCGAGGCGTCGGTGCCGGGAGGATCACCGCTCGGCGACTCACCCAGGGAAGCCGCGTCCACGCGGGTGCTGGAGCGGGGAGAGGGCGTTCGGGCATGTCCGGCGAAATCGTCCGGCAACTGACCGCGAGCGACGGGAGGCGTCCCCGCGAGGCGTCCCCCGCGAGGCGTCCCCCGCGAGGCGCGTCCCGCCTGAGGGCTCGACCCCTCTCCCCGGGTCAGGCCTCGACGGGGACGGGCGTCGCGGCGGCGGGCGCGGGGACGCCGCGCATCTCCGCGACGTGGCCGTAGATCAGGTCCTCGAGCCGGCGGAGCGAGGCGCGCGGGTCCGGCTCGTCGGGATTCCAGGGGATCGGGTCGAGGATGCGCATGGTCACGCGGCCGCCGGCGATGTGCGCGAGGTGGCCGATCGACGGCGCCTCGCGCCAGCCCTCGATCGCGACCGGCAGGATCGGGAGCCGCGCCCCGCGGCGGAGCACCTCGATCCCGGCCAGGTGGAACGCGGGCGCGTCGCGGTCCCGCTGCAGCCCGCCGGCCGGGAAGATCACGGCGCTCTCGTCGAACTCGGCCAGGCCCGCGGCGAAGCGCGCGAGCCCCGCCAGGTCGCGGGCGGGGTTGGTCTTGCCGACGAACGCCCCGCCCCCCTCGCGCAGCAGGAGCGACACGGTGGGGGTGCCGAAGCGCAGCCGCTCCAGCGCGACGAACTTGGGCCGCAGCCGGTGCAGGGTCGCGATCAGGAGCGGGATGTCGAGGCTGCTCTGGTGGTTCGCGACGACCAGGAAGCGGCCCTCCGCGGGCACGCGCCCCTCGACGCGGATGTCGAGCCCGACGCACCAGCGCGCGGTCACGAACATGATGCGGCCCCAGACGCGGGTCGCGGCATCGAAGGCCGCGCGCTTCCCGCGCGGGTCGTGGCGATAGCGGACGCGGGCCCAGAAGCGCAGGTAGGCGTCGATCGTGAGCGCGACGAGGGCGCCCACCAGCAGCGCGATCGCGATCCGCACGCGGATCGCGACCCCACGGACACCGGTCACGGGGTAGGGCATCGGGGCGCAGTCCTCGAGGTCGCCGCGGCGCGCGCCGGTCCCGGCGTGCGGGGGGAAGCTACGGTGGTTCGCTCCTGCGATCAACCGAGGCGAAAAGGACGGGTCCAATCCGGCGGGGGACGGGCAGTTTCGTGGGGGTGGGGCTGTGCCCCACCCGCTCTCGTGGGGGTGGGGCTATGCCCCACCCGTCGTCGTGAGTCGCGGCGTCGTTGGAGTGGGGCTGTGCCGCTTTTCGTGGGGGTGGGGCTGTGCCCCACCCGTCGTCGTGAGTCGCGTCGTCGTGGGGGTGGGGCTGTGCCGCTTTTCGTGGGGGTGGGGCTGTGCCCCACCCGTCGTCGTGAGCCGGCGAAGGCATCATCGCGCGGAGGGAGCTCCGGGTCCGGGGGGTCTCCGCGCGGGATGGTTCACACGATGTCGTCGGATCGCGTCGCGTCGTATCGCGTCTGGGCGCCACGCGCCCGGTCCATGGGGGTCAGGGTCCGGGGCGAGGACGAGCGGGGGATGCGGGCGCTCGGGGACGGCTGGTGGGAGGCGCCGGCCGCGTCCGCCGGGGACGACCCGCTGGCGGGCTACCAGGCGGGCTACCAGGCGGACGACCAGGCGGACTACCAGCTGGTGGTGGACGGGGAGCTCGCGATCCCCGATCCGCGCTCGCCGTTCCAGCCTCACGGGGTGCACGGCCCCTCGCGGCGCGACACGGCCGCGGGCTTCCGCTGGACCGACGAGGGCTGGCGCGCGCCGCCCCTCTCCGCGGCGGTGATCTACGAGCTGCACGTGGGGACGTTCACGCCGCAGGGCACCTTCGAGTCCGCGATCGCGCGGCTCGACCACCTCGTGCGGCTGGGCGTGACGCACGTCGAGATCATGCCGGTCGCGGCGTTCCCGGGGTCGCGGGGCTGGGGCTACGACGGCGTGGCGCTGTTCGCGCCGCACGCGGCGTACGGCGGCCCCGCGGGGCTGAAGCGGCTCGTCGACGCGTGCCACGCGCGCGGCCTCGCCGTGCTGCTCGACGTCGTCTACAACCACCTCGGGCCGGACGGGAACTACCTCGGGCGGCTCGGGCCCTACTTCACCGACCGCTACCACACGCCGTGGGGGGACGCGGTCAACTTCGACGGTCGCGGTTCGGACGAGGTCCGCCGCTTCTTCTGCGACAACGCGCTGTTCTGGCTGCGCGAGTACCACCTCGACGGCCTGCGGCTCGACGCGGTGCACGCGATCATCGACACGTCGGCCCGGCACGTCCTCGAGCAGCTCGCGGACGAGGTCGCGGCGCTGGCGGCGGCGCAGGCGCGTCCGCTCGTGCTGATCGCGGAGAGCGACCTGAACGACCCGCGGCTCGTGCGGACGCCCGAGGCCGGCGGCTACGGGCTCGACGCGCAGTGGAGCGACGATTTCCACCACGCGCTGCACGTCCTGCTCACCGGCGAACGGGACGGGTACTACGCCGACTACGACGGCGTGGCCGACCTCGCGACGGCGCTGCGCCAGGGCTTCGTCGTGGACGGCCGCCACGCGCCGTCCCGCGGCCGGCACCACGGCCGCCGGCCGGCCGGGGTCTCCGGCCACCGGCTCGTGGGCTTCGCGCAGAACCACGACCAGGTCGGCAACCGGGCGCGCGGCGAGCGGCTGTCGCAGCTCGTGGACGCGCCGCGGCAGAAGCTCGCGGCGGCGCTGGTGCTCACGGCGCCGCTCGTGCCGCTGCTCTTCATGGGCGAGGAGTGGGGCGCGGGCACGCCGTTCCTCTACTTCACCGATCACGAGGACCCGGCGCTCGCCGACGCGGTCCGTGACGGGCGCCGGCGGGAGTTCGCCGCGTTCGGCTGGGACCCGGAGACGGTTCCGGATCCGCAGGCCGCGTCGTCGTTCGAGCGCTCGAAGCTGGACTGGGACGAGCCGGGCCGCGCGCCGCACCGCGAGCTGCTGGACTGGTACACGCGGCTGATCGCGCTGCGGCGCGGCACCCCGGCGCTGCTCGACGGCCGCTTCGAGAACGCGCGCGTCGCGTGGGACGAGGCGCGCCGCTGGATCCGCATGGAGCGCGGGCCGGTGACCGTCGCATTCAACGTCGGCCCCGAGGCCGCCGACGTGCCGCTCGGGCCGGAGCGCCCGCGCACGCCGGCCCTTCTCTCGTCGGATGGCGTCCGCGTCGAGGCCGGCGCCGTGCGGCTGCCGCCGTGGGGCGTCGCGATCCTCGGCGGCGCGTGAGGATGCGGGTTCATGGGGGCGGGATGAGGGTTCGCGGGGCGGGATGAGGGTTCGTGGGGGCGGGATGAGGTTCGTGGGGGCGGGATGAGGGTTCCTGGGGGCGGGATGAGGGTTCGTGGGGGCGGGGCTGTGCCCCGCCCGCCGGCGCTCGAGTTGATGACGCCTAGTGGAACGCGCCCGGGTCTGGGCCGGGCACCGGGTCGGCCGAGGCGTGGTCGGCGACGTAGACCCAGCCCTTCCCGACCTTCCGCGCGACGGCGGTGAAGCGTCCCGTCAGCGCGACCGGCTGGCCGCCCGCGTTCGGGATCAACGTCAGGCGGTAGCGCCCCCAGGTGGACGACACGTCGCCGCTCGCCGCGTACGCGGTGCCGTTCCGCTCCAGCTTCAGCTTCATGCCGGAGAGCATCGAGAAGTACGCCCGGCGGATCGCGTCCCGGCCGCGGGCCTCCGGCGCCTCGGGCAGCCAGAGCACCGCGTCGTCGGCGTAGCACGCGACCACCGCCTCGAGGTCGCCCGCCTCGAGCGCCTTCTTGAACGCCGCGTCCAGCGCTTGCGCGCCCTGCGCCGCGGGCGCGGGCGCCGCCACCCCCTTCGGACCGGCGGCCAGCGCGACGGTGCCGAGCGCGAGGAGCGCGGCGGCGGCGATCAGCGCGACCCGCCGGCGAAGAAGGGCGGCGGCGGACAGGGCGATCCGTCCGTGAAGCAGGGCGTTCATGTCGTCTCCCCAAGGGCGAGATGCGCGGCCGCCGCGCGGTCGACGAGCCACGTGAGCCGCCCGTCGGCGGGCGCGACGCCCCGCGCGGGGATCTCCTCCGCGCGCGCCGCGGGGTCGAGCGCCGCGGCGAGCGCGCGCGCCTTGTCCGCGCCCGCGACGAGGAACAGGACCTCGCGCGCGGCGTTGAGCGTCGGATACGTGAGCGTCACGCGCTCGGTCCCGAGCTGCGGCACCGTGTTGGCGGTGACGCGGAACGCGCGCTCGCGCAGCGCGGCCGTGCCGGGGAACAGCGACGCCGTGTGGCCGTCCCCGCCCAGCCCGAGGAGCACGAGGTCGAAGCGCGGGAAGGCGCCGGGCGCGAGATCGAAGAACGTGACCAGCGTCCGCTCGTAGCGCTGCGCCGCCTCGGCCGCCCCCAGCTCCGCCTCGATGCGGTGCACGTTGCCGGGGGGGATCGCGCCGACGCGGTCGAGCAGGCGCTCGCGCGCCATCCGGTAGTTGCTGTCCGGGTGGTCCGGCGGGACGGCGCGCTCGTCGCCCCAGAACAGGTGCACGCGCGGCCAGTCGACCTCGGGGCGCGCGGACCCCGCCGCGCCGTCCGCGAGCAGGTCGAACAGCCGGGCCGGCGTCGCGCCGCCGGAGAGCGCGACCGTCGCGCGGCCGCGCTCCGTGACGGCGGCGCGGGTGGCGGCCTCGAGCCGCCGCGCGGCCTCGGCGGCCAGCGCCTCGAGGTCGTCCACGACCAGCAGGGTCACTCGGGGTTCCGCCACTGCCGTTTCGAGCGCGCCATCAGCTCCTGCGCTTCGGGCGGCCCCCACGTCCCCGCCGCGTAGTTGGGGAACTCGCGCGGGGGCAGGGCGTTCCAGACGTCGAGCACCGGCGTGACGATCCTCCAGGCGGCCTCGATGTTGTCGTCGCGCTCGAACAGCGTGCGGTCGCCCTTCATCGCGTCGTACAGCAGCGCCTCGTAGCCGGTCGCGGGCGAGCTGCCGAACGTCTCCTCGTAGCAGAAGCGCATGTTGACGTCGCCCATCCGCATCACCGGGCCGGGGATCTTCGCGCCGAGGCTGAGCGAGATCGCCTCCGTCGGCTGGATGTGGATCACGAGCTGGTTGGGCTGCAGGTGGTCGACCGGCGTCTTGCGGAACAGCATGTACGGCGCGCGCTTGAACTGGATCACGATCTCGGTCGCGCGCGCGGGCAGCCGCTTGCCGACGCGGACGTAGAACGGCACGTCCGCCCAGCGCCAGTTGTCGACCTGCAGCCGCAGCGCGACGAACGTCTCGGTCCGTGAGTCGGGGGCCACGCGCGGCTCGGCGCGGTAGCCCGGCACGGGCCGGCCGCGGACCACGCCCTCGCCGTACTGGCCGCGCACGGCGCGGGCGAGCACGTCCTCCGGCGCGTACGGCGTGATCGCCTGCAGCACCTTCGCCTTCTCGTTGCGCACGGCGTCGGCCTCGAACGACGTCGGCGGCTCCATCGCGATCAGGCCCAGCAGCTGGAACAGGTGGTTCGGGACCATGTCGCGCAGCGCGCCGGCCCCCTCGTAGTAGTTCGCGCGGTGCTCGACGCCCAGCGTCTCCGCCACGCTGATCTGCACGTGGTCCACGTAGCGGCGGTTCCAGATCGGCTCGAAGATGCCGTTCGCGAACCGGAAGACCATCACGTTCTGGACGGTCTCCTTGCCGAGGTAGTGGTCGATCCGGTAGATCTGGTTCTCCCGCAGGATCGACTGCAGGTGCCGGTTGAGCGCGCGCGCCGAGTCGTGGTCGCGGCCGAACGGCTTCTCGACGACGACGCGCCGGAAGCGGCCGTCGGCCTCGGTCGCGAGCCCGGCGGCGCCCAGCCGCTCGACGATCGGCGCGAACAGGTCCGGGGGCGTCGCGAGGTAGAACAGCGCGTGGCCGCGGGTGCCGTGGTCGCGCGCGACCTCGTCGAGCAGCGCCTCGAGCCGGCGGTACGTGGCGGGGTCGCCGAAGTCGCCGCCGCAGAAGTGGACCCGCTCCTCGAGCCAGGCCCAGGTGGCCTCGTCGCGCTCCGCGCCCAGCTGCTCGCCCACCGCGCCGCGCAGGTACTCGCGGAACTGGCCCGTGTCGAGCGGCCGGTTGGCCAGCGCGATCACCGCGAAGTCGTCGTCGAGCAGCTGCTCGCGCTTGAGGTTGTAGAGCGCGGGGAGCAGCTTGCGTTTCGTCAGGTCGCCCGCCGCGCCGAAGATCACGAGCGCGCACGCGGGGGGCGCCTGCGGCGCGGGCGAGGATCCCTGCGCCGCGCCTTGCGCCGCGCCCTGCGGCGCGGGCGGGGTTCCCGGCTTGGAGACGGCCGGCTGCTTCACCGCGGGCGCATCCACGGCTCAGCCCTTCTTCTCGACGTGCCCGCCGAACTGCTCGCGCAGCGCGGACAGCAGCTTCTCGCCGAACGTGTGCTCCTGGCGCGAGCGGAAGCGCGCGTACAGCGCCGCGGAGAGCACGTCCGCGGGGACGGCCTCCTCGACCGCGGTCTGCACGGTCCAGCGCCCCTCGCCGGAGTCGGCCACCGAGCCGACGAAGGCGTCGAGGTGCGGGTCCTCGTGGAGCGCCGCGGCCGTGAGGTCGAGCAGCCACGAGCCGACCACGCTGCCCCGCCGCCACACCTCTGCGATCGCGGCGAGGTCGAACGTGTAGCGCTGGCCCTCGGGCACGTGGTCGCGCGCCGCGCTGCGCAGGATGTCGAACCCCTCGGCGTAGGCCTGCATCAGGCCGTACTCGATGCCGTTGTGGACCATCTTGACGAAGTGGCCCGCGCCCGCGGGGCCGCAGTGCAGGTAGCCCTGCTCGGCCGCGCCCGGCGCGCCCGGCGCGCCCGCGCGGCCGGGCGTCCGCGGTGTCGTGCCGACGCCCGGGGCCAGCGTCCGGAACGCCGGCTCGAGCCGCTCGAACGCCTCGCGCGCGCCGCCGACCATCAGGCAATAGCCGCGCTCCGCGCCCCAGATGCCGCCGCTCGTGCCGACGTCGACGTAGTGCAGGCCCCGCGCGGCGAGCGAGCGCGCGCGCCGGACGTCGTCCTTGAAGTACGAGTTGCCGCCGTCGATGACGGTGTCGCCGCCGGACATCAGCTCGGCGAGCCGCGTGACGACGCTCTCCGTCGCCTCGCCCGCGGGCACCATGACCCAGGCGGCGCGCGGCGGGCGCAGCGCCGCGACGAACTCCTGCAGCGACGCCGTGCCGGTCGCGCCCTCGCGCGCGAGGGCCGCGACGTTGTCCGGCTGCAGGTCGTAGACCACGCACTCGTGGCCGCCCGCCATGAGCCGCCGGACCATGTTGCCGCCCATCCGCCCCAGCCCGAGCATTCCGATCTGCATGCCTTCGCCCTCGCGCGTCTCGCGGCGCAAACGCCGCGTATGTAACTCGGCCGATGCTACGCGTTATGGCTCGCCTGCGCATCCACCCGACGCGCGTGCGCATCCCGCGACGGCGCGACCTCGCGGCGGCCTGGCGTAGGGGCGGGCCTCCCGCGGAGCGGGATGGTCCGCCCGGCCTTGGAAGGAACGCGGAGCGCGTGCGGTTCGACGACGCGGGCGGACCATCGCGCCCTGCGGGCGCGAGGCCCGCCCCTACGCCCACGTGGGCCCGCCCCTGCGCCCACGTGGGCCCGCCCCTACGCCGGCGCCGGGGCGAGGGACGGGCGGCGGCGCATGAGGGAGACGAGGTGGGCCCCCCACCACGCGAGGCCCGCCAGCTCGAACAGCGCCGAGAGGCCGACGAGCGCGAAGAAGACGGGGTGCCAGTCGGTGAGCGTCTGCAGGACGACGCGCAGCAGGCAGCCCGCGTTGACCAGCAGGAACGGCCCCGTCAGCGACGGCAGGGCGAAGCGGTCCCGCCCGTTGAGCGCGGCGACGAAGCGCGCCGCCATCCCCATGATCATCAGCGACACGAAGCCGACGGTGATCGCGTGCCGCGTCGCGCCGTAGTAGGCGTGGCTGAACGCGAGGCCGCTCGCGAGCTGGTAGACGGGAAGGAGCAGCAGCATCGCGAGCGAGACGAACAGCCAGCCGTACGCCGCCCGGATGAACTTGGCGCTGCGGTCCCGGTCGTGCGGCGTGCGCCAGGGCCTGAGCGGCACGACGACGAGCGCGGACCCGGCCGCGAGGCCGATCCAGGGGAGCAGGAGCAGGGCGGCCAGCGCGTGGCGGCCGGAGAAGCGGTAGGCGAGGAAGATCCCGGCCTCGAGGACGACCGACGCGAGCAGGATCCCGAACGCCCACCACCCGGCGCGCGCGCGCGGCCGCGGCACGCCGAGGATCGACGGCATCAGCTTCAGCGACACGCCGAGGATCATGAACAGCGCGAGGCCGTGGACCTGCAGGTCGCGCAGCGGCGCCTGGTACGTGCCGACGGCGTGCACGAGGGCCTCGCGCGTCGCCGCGCCCATCGTCAGCCAGGCGTGGCCCGCGCTCGCGAGCGTGGACAGGAAGAACCAGCCGAAGCCCGCGACGACGAACGCGACCCAGGGCTCGAGCCGCTGGGTGCCGGCCCGGAACGTCGCCACCATCTGCGCCGCGAACAGCGCGGCCGCGAGCGCGAGCAGCGCGCCGCCCGCGAGCGCGACCCCGCGCGCGGCCGGTCCGCGGCCCGCCGCGCCGAGCGCGAGCGCGGCGGCGACGAGGCCGAGGAGTTGGAGGACGAGCACGACGCGCGCGAGCGCGGGACCCTCGAGCCACGCGGGCCCCGCGAGCCGCGCGTGCCACAGCCGCGGGAAGAACTGGTAGGCGAAGCCCATCACGAAGATCCCGACCCAGCCGTAGATCTGCGCGAGGCCGTGCGCGTTCACCGCGTGGATCGACACGCCGGTGAACGAGCCGGCGACGCCGATCCGCCAGAGCAGCCAGGCGCCCCAGCCCACGCCGAGCGTGAGCGCGACGCCGACGCCGGCGACGAAGAACGGCCGGTAGACGGCGGGCTCGACGCGGGCCGTCCGCGCGTGAG
>JADHED010000880.1_pt1 | contig 29339 bp, 25 predicted proteins | sample 8952041 | NCBI WGS metagenome assembly JADHED01 (sample SAMN16124423, study PRJNA663239) | bioreactor sludge metagenome | isolation source: sludge (control) | place: India:Bengaluru | collected 2018-09-08
TTACCGCGGCTGCTGGCACGTAGTTAGCCGGTGCTTATTCTTACGGTACCGTCATTAGCCCCCTGTATTAGAGAGAACCGTTTCGTTCCGTACAAAAGCAGTTTACAACCCGAAGGCCTTCATCCTGCACGCGGAATGGCTGGATCAGGCTTGCGCCCATTGTCCAAAATTCCCCACTGCTGCCTCCCGTAGGAGTCTGGGCCGTGTCTCAGTCCCAGTGTGGCTGATCATCCTCTCAGACCAGCTACAGATCGTCGGCTTGGTGAGCCTTTACCCCACCAACTACCTAATCTGACATCGGCCGCTCCATTCGCGCGAGGTCTTGCGATCCCCCGCTTTCATCCGTAGATCGTATGCGGTATTAGCGTAACTTTCGCTACGTTATCCCCCACGATTGGGCACGTTCCGATGTATTACTCACCCGTTCGCCACTCGCCACCAGGTTGCCCCGTGCTGCCGTTCGACTTGCATGTGTAAAGCATTCCGCCAGCGTTCAATCTGAGCCAGGATCAAACTCTATAGTTCGATCTTGATTTTTTCGCTCTTTCGAGCAACTCATAAATTGGAATCAACGTGATGTTCTTTGACGATCATCACATCTTCTTACTTCATGAGCGTTTCAGGTCAATTACGACCCAGTTCCGAAGAACTTGGCAATCTCCCTCAAACGCCCACACTTATCGGCTGTAACTTGTTAACGATCTACCCGCTTCGCTCCAACTTATCGTCTTCGCTTCGCTCGCCCGCTGTGATCAGCTGAGCCTTGAATTATGACATGGTTTTCAATGACCTGTCAAATCTTAGGGTTTTTACCGATACCCGCTTGGTTGTCGCGGCGCACCTGCCTCACCCTGCCGTTGTCGGCCTTCGCTGAGGAATGTTTTCAGCAGCGAAGCCCTCTACTATAGCACTCCTCTCGCAGTCTGGGCACACTTGGCGGACTTTTTTTGTTGTCTTTCATCCCTGGCGCGCATACAACGACCTCTCGGAACCCCAATAGTCTTGCCAACCGGATCGGGGTTTCCGGCCGGCGAATGCCACTCGGCGCCATGCCCGCGCGTGCCGCCAATGCCGGCTATGCTCGGTCCATGGCACTGATCACCCTCATCGATGCGCATCTCGCCTTCGGGCACGTGGCCCTTCTGGACAGCGCCGCCTTCTCCCTGGAAACCGGCGAGCGGGTGGGCCTGATCGGACGCAACGGCGCCGGCAAATCGTCGCTGTTGAAGATCCTGGGCGGACTGGAAAAGCCCGACGATGGGCTCCTGCAGTTCCAGCAAGACCTGCGTATCGCCTATGTCGCCCAGGAGCCCGCCCTCAACGCTGACGACAGCGTTTTCACCGCGGTCCGCGCCGGCCTTGCACCCCTGATTCACCTGATTGACCAGTACACCCACAGCCAGGGCGACCTGGACACGCTGCAAGGTGCGATCGAGGCGCAGGACGGCTGGAACTGGGAACAGCGCGTCGACGAAACCCTGCACCGCCTGCATCTGGACCCGGACGCACGCATCGCCGACCTGTCGGGCGGCACCAGGAAGCGCGTGGCCCTGGCGCAAGCCCTGGTCACCCAGCCCGATGTGCTGCTGCTCGACGAACCCACCAACCACCTGGACCTCGATTCCATCCAGTGGCTGGAGCAGTTGCTGATCGAATTCAAGGGCAGTGTCGTGACGATCACCCACGACCGATCGTTCCTGGACCGCGTGGCCACCCGCATCGTCGAGCTCGACCGAGGACAGTTGCGCTCCTACCCCGGCAACTTCAGCACCTACCAGATCCAGAAAGAAGAGCAACTGGCCCAGGAGGCGGTGATCCAGGCCAAGGCCGACAAGCTGCTGGCCCAGGAGGAGATCTGGATCCGCAAAGGCGTGGAGGCCCGCCGCACCCGCGCCCAGGCCCGCATCGTCCGGCTGCAGGAGCTGCGAGCCAAGCGCCAGGCGCGTCGGGAAGCCCTCGGCAGCGTCAACATGGACATCAGCAGCGGAACGGTCAGCGGCAAGCTCGTGGCCGAACTGACCCACGTTTCCAAGACCTTCGGCGAGCGCCGGATCGTGGACGACTTCTCGACCACCATCCTGCGCGGCGACAAGATCGGTCTGCTGGGCCCCAACGGTGCCGGCAAGACCACCTTGCTCAAGCTGATTCTGGGCGAACTGAAGGCCGACCCGCCCCCGGCGCACGCGCCCAAGCCCGAACCCGGCCACAGCCCCTGGGGCACCGTGCGCCAGGGCGCGAATCTCTCGGTGGCCTATTTCGATCAGATGCGCAATGCGCTGGACCTCGACGCCACGCTAGAAGACTTCATCAGCCCCGGCAGCGAATGGATCGAGATCGGCAACCAGCGCAAGCATGTCAAGAGTTACCTGGGCGATTTCCTGTTCGCGCCGGCCCGGGCGACGTCGCCGGTGCGATCGCTCTCGGGCGGCGAACGCAACCGCCTGTTGCTGGCGCGCCTGTTCGCCCGCCCGGCCAACGTGCTGGTGCTCGATGAGCCCACCAACGACCTCGACATCGACACCCTCGAACTGCTGGAAGATCTGCTGCAGAACTACGACGGCACCGTGTTCCTGGTCAGCCACGACCGCACCTTCCTCGACAACGTCGTGACCAGCACGATCGCCTTCGAGGGCAACGGACGCTGGCGCGAGTACGAAGGCGGCGTCGAAGACTGGCTCACGCAGTCGGCGCGCAGCGCGGCCTTGCTGGATGCCGCCAAACCAGGGGCCAGCAAAGTCCAGTCGACGCCGGGAAGTGGGAAGAAAGAACCCCCGTCCAGCGCCCGCGGCACCGCCGCGCCCACCAAGCTCAGTTACAAGGACCAGCGCGAACTGGATGCCTTGCCCGCGCGCATCGAGGCGCTGGAGCAGGAGCAGCAGGCCATCCGCGCCGAACTCGCCGACGGCACGATCTATGCCCGCGATGGCCAGCGCGCCGCCGCCCTGCACGCCCGTGACGGCACCATCGAAGACGAGCTGATGGCCGCGCTGGAACGCTGGGAAGCCCTCTCCAGCCGCTGACGGCTGGATCCGTCAGCGCGCCAGCGCCGCAACCTGCCGCTGCAGCACCGCCCAGAACGCCGCATCCTGCGTGGTCGCGAAGTTGATGCGCATGCGCGTGCTCGGCGCGCGGGCCGCGTGGAACAGGGCGCCCGGTGCAATGAGATAGCCCTCGTCCAGCATGCGTTGCGCGAGCTGGTCGGTGTCCACGCCGGTTTCCACCCAGCCGAACAGTCCCGCCGGCTCGGCGGCAAAGGTGCAGCCCGCCTGCAGCGCCAGCTTCACGCTGCGGCTGCGCGCCGCATCCAGACGGGTGCGGATGCGTTCGGCATGGCGACGCAGCTGGCCTTGTTCCATGCAGTGGGCCAATGCCTTCTCCAGCAGGCTGGGCGTGGTGAGCGTGGCCAGCAGCTTGGTGTCGAGCAGGCGCTCGACCAGGTCCGGCGGCGCGGCCAGAAAGCCGATGCGCCAGTTGGGTGCCAGGATCTTGGCAAAGCCGCTCACGTAGATGGTGCGCTGCAAGCCATCGAGCACGCTCATGCGGGTGGCATGCTCGGGCGCGATGTGGCTGTAGGTGTCGTCCTCCACCACGTGAAAGCCGAACTGTCCCGCCAGTTGCAGCACGCGGTGCGCACTGCCGGGCGTCAGGCTGTGGCCGGTGGGGTTGTGCAGCACGCTCACGCTGACGAACAGCTTGGGCGCGTGCACCTCGCAATAACGCGCCATGACCTCGATGTCCGGCCCGGCCGGACCCCGCGGCACGGGCAGGATGCGCATGCCCAACGCGTCGAGCCGCGCAAACTCCACCGCCCATCCGGGCTCCTCGACCATCACACAGTCGCCGGCCTTCAGCAGCGTGCGGCTCACGATGTCCAGCGCGTGGGTCGCACCCACCGTGGTGATGATCTGGCCCGGCGATGCCGGCAGGCCCAACCCCACCAGCCGTGCCGACAGCACGCGGCGCAGGTCGCTGTCGCCCATCGGCTCGCCGTACTTGAGCGAACTTTCCTGCAGCGCCACCGAGCTGGTGACCTTGCGCACCGCCGCGGTCATGAAGTTCGTCGCCAGCCAGTCCGGCGGAAACACGCCCATGCCAGGCTGAGGTCTGGACCCGGTCGGGTGAAACATGCCCCGGATCAGCGCCGTGGCGTTGATGGGGGCGGTCAGTGCATCCGGTTTCACCCGTCCGACATTCGCTTCCAGTTCGATAGCAGTCGCTGGCCGCTCTGTGCTGGAGAGAGGCGATTTCGGCATCCAGTTCCGGACAAAAAAACCGCGTTGCGGCCTGGATTCCACCAGTCCCTGCGCCAACAACAGGTCGTAGGCGGCCACCACCGTCGACGGACTGAGTTGGTGCTGCCTGGCGCACTGGCGCACGCTGGGCAGCCGCGAGCCTGGGGCGAGCAAGCGGTCGCGGATGCGCGCGGCAAAGCGCTCGGCGAGCTGTTCCGTCAGCGACTGCGCGGCACTTCGCATGAGCACGGGAGACCTCCGCTGTGTGGATCGCGATAACCATACAGATCACCATCTGATTGGTCGAACTGTATTGGAATTGTATGGTTATTGGCGGCTACAGTGGTCGCCATGCTCTGCACCGTTGCTGCTCCATGACCGCCGCCGAACTCAGCGCCCTGCTGGTGCTGTCGGCGGCCACGAGCTTCACGCCAGGCCCCAACACCACCCTGTCCACCGCGCTGGCCGCCAACTTTGGCCTGCGTCGGGCGATGCGGTTTGTGTGCGCCGTGCCGGTGGGTTGGGGCTTGCTGTTCACCCTGTGCGCCGTCGGTCTGGGTTCGCTGGTGGTGGCGCAGCCGGCGCTGCGCTGGGGCATCCTGGGTGGTGGCATCGGCTACCTGCTCTGGCTGGCCTGGCGGCTGGCGGGCGGCGGCACGCTGGCGCAGGCCGACGCCTCGCGCCTGAATGTGACCTTCTTCCAGGGTGTGCTGCTGCAGTTTCTCAACATCAAGGCCTGGATGCTCGCACTGTCCGTCGTCGCCGGGTGGATTGCCGGACGACCGGACGCCACCGAGCGCACGTTGCAGGTGCTGCCGCTGATGCTGGCCTTCGGTTTCGTCAGCAACCTCACCTACGCCACCACCGGCTCGCTGCTGCGTGGCTGGTTGGCGCAGGGCCGTCGCCTGCTGGTGTTCAACCGCTGCATGGCCACGGCGCTGGTGCTGACCGCCGGCTGGATGATCTGGAGCGTGCGGTGAGCCGGGCGCATCCGCCGCTCAGCGCCGACGAGGTGCGCGGCCTGTGGCTGGGCCTGCTCGGCGTGCTGATCTTCTCGCTGACGCTGCCCATGACCCGGTTGGCGGTGGGTTCGCCCGACGCGCCGCAGCTGACGGGCTGGTTCGTGGCCTTCGGCCGCGCGGCGGTGGCCGGCATCCTGAGCCTGTTCTTTCTGGCCTTCACGCGCGCGCCGCGGCCCGCACCGCGCGACTGGCCGCTGATCCTGGCCATCGCCGCCGGGGCGGTGTTCGGATTTCCGCTGTTTACCTCGGTCGCAATGCGCCACGTCGAGGCGGTGCACGCCAGCGTGATGCTCGGTGTGCTGCCGCTGGCCACCGCCCTGGTGGGCGCGTGGGCGAACCGCCAACGCCCCTCGGCCGGCTTCTGGGCCTGTGCGGCACTGGGCAGTGCGCTGGTGATGGTCTTCGCGGTGCTGAAATCCGGCGCAGCCGTGGGCAGCCTGTCGATCCATTGGGCCGACGGCCTGCTGCTGGCCGCGATGGCCTGGGGCGCGCTGGCCTACGTCGCGGGCGGCAAGCTGGCCGGGCGGCTGCGCGCCGACCACGTGATCTGCTGGGCGCTGGTGCTGTCGCTGCCGGTCACGCTGCCGGCCACCCTGTTCAGCTGGCCGGCGCAGCCCGTGGCCGTGTCGTCGTGGGCAGCCTTCGGCTACGTGGCGGTTTTTTCGATGTGGATCGGTTTTTTTGCCTGGTACCGCGGCCTGGCCCTCGGCGGCACGGTTCGGGTCAGCCAGGTGCAACTGGTGCAACCCTTCTTTTCGATGCTGCTGGCGGTACCCTTGCTCGGCGAACGGCTGGACGCGCTCACGCTGGGCTTCGGCCTCGCGGTGATCGCCACCGTCTTCCTGGGTCGGCGCATGCCGGTGCATGCCCGCACGACAATCACGCCATTCACAAAACAAGGAGCCCCATGACCAGCTGGACCCTCGCCGCGCGCGCCCACCGGATGAACCCGTCGGTGATCCGCGAAATCCTCAAGGTGACGGAGAAGCCCGGCATCATCAGCTTTGCCGGCGGCCTGCCCTCGCCCAAGACCTTCCCGGTCGACGCGATGCTGGAGGCCACGCAGCGCGTACTCACGCAGGACGGCCGCGCCGCCCTGCAGTACGCCGCCAGCGAAGGCTACGGCCCGCTGCGCGACTGGGTGGCGCAGGACCTGAAGAAGCAGGGCATGGCCGTGAGCCCTGACCAGGTGCTGATCACCACCGGCTCGCAGCAGGGACTGGACCTGGTGGCCAAGATCCTGATCGACGCCGGCAGCCGCATCCTGGTCGAAACGCCCACCTACCTGGGCGCGCTGCAGGCCTTCACACCGATGGAGCCCGCCGTGGTCAGCGTGGACAGCGACGTCAGCGGCGTGCTAGCCGAAGACCTGCGCGCCAAGGCCGGCCACGGCGCCGGACGCGCCCGGTTTCTCTACCTGCTGCCGAACTTCCAGAACCCCACCGGCCGCACCATGAGCGAGGCGCGCCGCGCGGCCGTGGCCCAGGTGGCCATCGAGACCGGTGTGCCGGTGATCGAGGACAACCCCTATGGCGACCTGTGGTTCGACACCGCGCCGCCGCCGTCGCTCGCCTCGCGCAACCCTGAAGGCAGCGTGTACCTCGGTTCGTTCTCGAAAATCCTCGCGCCCGGCCTGCGCCTGGGCTATGTGGTGGCACCGCCTGCGCTCTACCCCAAGCTGCTGCAGGCCAAGCAGGCCGCCGACCTGCACACGCCCAGCTTCAACCAGCGCATCGTGGCCGAGGTGCTGAAAGACGGCTTCATCGAGCGCCACGTGCCCACCATCCGCGCGTTGTACAAGCAGCAGTGCGAGGCCATGCTCGCCGCGCTCGACCGTGAGATGGCAGGCCTGGACTTCGTCTTCAACCGGCCGGCCGGCGGCATGTTCCTGTGGGCGCGGCTGCCTGAAGGAATGGATGCGGTCCATCTGCTGCCGCAGGCGGTGGACCGCGGCGTGGCCTTCGTACCCGGTGCCGCGTTCTACGCCGACCATGGCGACCCGCGCACGCTGCGCCTGTCCTTCGTGACCGCCAGCGTCGACCAGATCAACACCGGCGTGGCCGCGCTCGCACAGGCCATCCGCAGCTACCAGGCCTGAACCATGCTGCGCCTGTGGGGACGCACCAGTTCGATCAACGTTCGCAAGGTGCTGTGGACCTTGCAGGAACTCGGCGTGCCGTTTGAGCGCATCGACGCCGGCCTGGCCTACGGCCACAACCACACGCCGGACTACCTCGCGAAGAACCCGAACGCGCTGGTGCCGCTGCTGGAGGATGGGGATTTCACGCTCTGGGAGTCCAACGCCATCGTCCGCTATCTCTGCGCAAGGTATGGTGACCCCACGCTCTACCCCGAAGACCTCCGCCAGCGTTTCGACGCCGAGCGCTGGATGGACTGGCAGCAGACCACGCTGAACCGGGCCGGTGGCCCGGCCTTCCTCCAGTGGATCCGCACCCCGGCCGAACAACGCCAGCCGGCGGTCATCGCGCAGTCGGTGGCCGCCACCGAGCCCTTGTTGCAGATGCTCGATGCGCACCTGGCCACCCGACCCTGGATGGCCGGGGAGCACTTCACCATGGCCGACATCCCGATCGGCTGCGAAATCCATCGCTGGTGGGGCCTGCCCCAGCCGCGCCTGGCCTTGCCGAACCTGGACCGCTGGTACGCCGCCATCCTGGCGCGCCCGGCGACCCGAGGGGTGCTCGATCTGGCGCTGGCCTGAACACCCGCAGCCCCATCCCCCGTCTTTCCCGAGGAATCACCATGCTCCGCCGCGCTTTCAGACAGGTCGACGTCTTCTCCGCCACCCCATACTTCGGCAACCCGCTGGCCGTGGTGCTCGATGGCAACGGACTGGACGACGCGGCCATGCAGCGCTTTGCGCGCTGGACCAACCTGTCGGAGACCACCTTCGTCCTGCCGCCCACCGAGGCCGGTCGCGCTGCGGGTGCCGACTACCGGGTGCGCATCTTCACGCCCGGCGGCGAACTGCCGTTTGCCGGCCACCCGACGCTGGGCACCTGCCACGCCTGGCTCGAAGCGGGGGGCACACCGAGCCACGAGGATGTCATCGTGCAGGAATGCGGCGTCGGCCTGGTGCGCATCCGCCGGCGTGGGCAGCAGCTCGCGTTTGCGGCGCCAATACTGCGGCGGGACGAGCCGGACGGCGACCTGCTCGCCGCAGCAGTCCAGGCCTTGGGACTGCAGATGCGCCAGGTGCGCGCCGCGCAGCTGCTTGACAACGGCCCGGTCTGGCTCGGCCTGCTGCTGGACAGCCCCGACACCGTGCTCGCCCTGGAGCCGGACCACGCCCGCCTGAAGGATCTGGGACACAAAGTGGGGGTGGCCAGCGTCAACCGGTCACCGGACGCCATCCAGCTGATCGCGCGCTCCAGCCGCGAAGCGAAGGCCTTCGCCGGCCATGACGCGCCATCCAGCACGGAGCCGGACCTGGTGGTGCGCGCCTTCGCCGCACCGATCGGCGTCAACGAGGACCCGGTCACCGGCAGCCTGAACGCCAGCCTGGCGCAATGGCTGATCGCCGACGGCCATCTGCCTCCGGCTTATCTGGCCGGCCAGGGCGAATGCCTGGGACGCTTGGGGCGGGTGCACATCGAGCGCGACGCCGAAGGCCAGGTCTGGGTTGGCGGTGAGTCGGTCACCTGCGTCGCGGGCACGGTGACGCTGTGAACACGCCGTCACCTGCCGCAGGACCTGCGCTGGACCATCTGGTGGTGATGGCCTCCAGCCTTCCCGAGGGCGTGGCCTGGTGCGAGGCCACGCTGGGCGTGACGCCCGGCCCCGGCGGCGAACACCCGCTGATGGGCACCCACAACCGCTTGCTGCGCATCGCCACACCCGAGTTTCCACTTGCCTACCTCGAAATCATCGCTATCAATCCAGGAGCTGTCCGTGGCCAACGGACGCCGGGATCGTGCTGGTTTGACATGGAAAATGAGGCCTTGAGCGCCCGGATCGCCCGCCAGGGGCCGCAACTGATCCATTGGGTGGCGCGCGTGCCCGACGTGCAAACCGCCGTGGCCGCGCTGTCCACGCAGGGCATTGACCGCGGCCCGGTGCTGCAAGCCAGCCGCGTCACGCCCGAAGGCCTGCTGCAGTGGCAAATCACCGTGCGCAACGATGGCCAACGGCTGTTCGACGGCTGCCTGCCCACGCTGATCCAGTGGGGCGCGGTGCATCCAGCGGCCCGCATGCCCGACAGCGGCGTCACGCTGCAGGCGCTGGAACTGTGCCACCCCGAAGCCGGCGCGCTGCGCACCGCCTGCGACACCCTCGGTCTGCGCCAGCCCGCCATCCGGCCCGGCCCGGCGCGCCTGTCCGCGCGCCTGCAGACCCCGCGCGGGCCGGTCGACCTGCGCTCACCGGACCCGATGCCATGATGCACCTGCCCGACCTGGCCGAAATCGAAGCCTCCGCCCGCATCGTCTACCGCCAATTCCAGGCCACGCCCCAATACCGCTGGGCGCTGCTCGGTGAACGCCTGGGCACCGACTGCTGGGTCAAACACGAAAACCACACGCCGGTGGGCGCGTTCAAGATCCGGGGCGGCCTGACCTATTTCGAACAGCTGGCCCGCACCGGCGCCCTGCCGCGCGAGGTGGTCAGCGCCACGCGCGGCAACCACGGCCAGAGCATCGGCTGGGCAGCCCGGGCCCACGGCGTGGCCTGCACCATCGTCGTGCCGCACGGCAATTCGACGGAAAAGAACGCCGCGATGCGTGCGCTCGGCGTGACGCTGATCGAACATGGTGACGACTTCCAGGCCGCGCGGGAGCATGCCGAGCGCCTGGCCGCCGAGCGGGGCGCCCACATGGTGCCCAGCTTTCACCCCGCGCTGATCAGCGGCGTCAGCACCTACTGGTGGGAATTCTTCCAAGCGGTGCCGCAGCTCGACGTGGTCTACGTGCCCATCGGCCTGGGTTCCGGCGCGTGCTCGGCCATTGCCGCCAGACGGGCGCTGGGCCACCGCGCGCGCATCGTCGGCGTGGTCAGCACCGGCGCCACCACCTACGCCGATTCGATGACGGCCGGGCGCGTGGTCGAGGTCCCGGTCAGCACCCGGCTGGCCGACGGCATGGCGGTGCGCCGCGCAGACGCCGACGCGCTGGCCGTGCTGCGCGACCACCTGGACCACATCGTGCAAGTCAGCGACGCCGAGGTGGCCCAGGCCATGCGCGACCTGTTCACCGACACGCACAATGTCGCCGAGGGCGCCGGCGCGGCCGCCTTTGCCGCGGCCATGCAGGAGCGCGCCCGCCTGGCCGGTCAGGTGGTGGGTGTCACGCTGTGTGGGGGCAACGTCGATGCGAGCGTGTTTGCGCAGGTCCTTTCCGGACGATAACCGGCCAGACCCAGCGTCAAACGGCCGTCACCTGCTACGTTTATTGACATTCAGCGGGCAACCGTCGGCGGTGCCCGTCGCGCCGGAGACAAAACCGCCGGCGCGCTTCGTTCACCATCGCGCCCCATGGGAACCCTCTACCTCGTGCGCCATGGCCAGGCCTCGTTTGGCGCGGAAGACTACGACCAGCTCAGCGAGCTGGGCCGGCGCCAGAGCGTGCGCCTGGGCCAATACCTGCGCGACAAAGGGCTGGGCTTCGACGCCGTGCTGACCGGCACGCTGCGCCGGCATGCACAGACCTGGGACGGCATCGCTGAAGGCGCCGGGCTCGACCTGCAGCCGATGTTGTTTCCGGGACTGAACGAATACGACAGCCACGCCGTCATCGAAGCCGTGCACCCGATGCCCCTGAAAAAGCCCGACACGCCCGAGCTCTACCGCCACCATTTCCGCCTGCTGCGCGATGGTCTGGCCCAGTGGATGGCCGGCGTGGTCAGCCCGCGGGGCATGCCGAGCTACGTCGATTTCGTGCACGGCATCACCGCCGCGCTGGACCACGTGCGGCGTGAACACACCGGCAACGTGCTGCTGGTGTCCAGCGGCGGCCCCATCGCCACGGCGGTCGGCCACATCCTGGGCACCCCCCCGGAGACCACCATCGAGCTGAACATGCGCATCCGCAACAGCGCGCTCACCGAATTCGCGTTCACGCCCAAGCGCCACATGCTGCTGACCTACAACACCCTGCCGCACCTGGACCACGCCGACTACGCGGACTGGGTGACCTACGCCTGAGCCGTGCACACGGCGGCTGCGCAGACGACGTTTTCCATCGTCCATCGGAGAAGGCCATGACCCCCATTCAATCCCTGCTCGGTTTTACCGCCTGGACCCTGCTGCTCGTCTTCGCCGTGTTCCTGTACCGGGGCCTGCGCTTCCTGGGCGGCACACCGATCAACCACTGGCCCCGCGGCAACAAGCCCGCCGACGACGCGGCCCTGGTCCGCCGTCTGGAAGACGCGCACGCCAACTGCCTGGAAAACCTGCCCATCTTCGCAGTGATCGTTCTGGCCGGGGCCGCGCTGGGCCGGCTGGGCGACCTGCAGGCGCTGGCGCCCTGGGTGCTGGCGGCGCGCATCGGCCAGAGTCTGGCGCACCTGAGCGGCACGGGTCCGGCACAGGTGTTCGTTCGCGCCGCGTTCTGGGCGGCCCAGCTGGCACTGTTCGTCTGGATGTTCGCCAGGCTGCTCGCCTGAACGCGGCCGGGCAGAGCCGCTCAGCCGCCAGCCATGGGGATGGCCCGCGTTTCGCCGTGACGCAGCAGCCAGAACCGTTCGTCCGGCAGGCCCTGGTCACGCAAAGCCTGGGCCAGATCGAGCGGTGGCTGGTCGAAGGCTTCCTGCGTCAGCTTGAACGTGCCCCAGTGCACGCCCATGGCCTGGCGCGCCTCCAGGTCGAGCAGAATCTGCACCGCGTCGGCCGGGTTCGCGTGCATGTTGCGCATGAAGTCGCGCGGCAGGTAAGCGCCGATCGGCACCGCCAGGAAGTCCACCGGCCCCAGTCGCTCGCGGATGCGGCGGAAATCGGCCGAATAGCCGGTGTCGCCGGTGAACAGAAAACGCCAGGCCGGTTCGCCCGGTCGCGTCCATTCCACCATGACCCCCCCCAGAGCGAGGCGTTGGTGTCGAAGGGCGTGCGGCGGCTCCAGTGTTGCGAGGGTGTGAAGTGAATGCGCAAATGCCCGCCACCCGCTCGCACCGGCAGGTCGACCCGGCCCCACCAGTCCAGTTCGTCGACCAGGGCGATGTCGCGCGCTTCGAACCAGGCTTTCAGGCCCAGCGGCACCAGGAAGCGTGGCTTCTGCCCGGCCGCGACCAGCCCGGCGACGGTGGCGTCGCACAGATGGTCGTAGTGGTTGTGCGAGACCGCCACGGCATCGATCGGTGGCAGTTCGCGCGGCGCCAGCGGTGCGGGCACCAGGCGGGGCGCACCAAAACGACCGTAAGGCCCGGCGAAACCCGCCAGCGTCGGATCGGTCAGGATGTTCAAGCCGGCGACCTGCAGCAGCACGGTCACGTGACCCAGCCAGGTGACGGTGGGCTGCACCGGTCGTTGCGCCAGGCGCGCGTGATCCACCGGGACACTCCAGTTGCGAGCGAACCCCTTGTACCCGCCGACCGGCTCGCGCCTAGGCCTGAAATCGCCGCGCAGACCGCGCCAGACCATGTCGTACCACGGGAAGTCCCCGATCACGATGTCGGGGTTGGAGTTGGCAAAGCCGCGGGGGCGGTGATGGGCCGGTTTCATGGGGTGAACGCTGCACGCGGTTCGGGCCATACCGGGGAAGACCGCCGCAGCGGCACCGCGTGCTCGCTGCGTGCGCGCAACTGCCCACAGCCGCCGTCAACATCCTGCGCCGCCGACTGCCGCAGCTTGGTCAGCACGCCGCGCCGGTGCAGCGCGCGGGCCATTGCCGCGGCCCGCTCGGCATCGGGCCGTTTGAAAGGCAGGCCGTCGACCGCGTTGTACGGGATCAGGTTCAGGATCGCGTAGCGCCCGGCCAGCAGGCGCGCGAGCCCTTCGATGTCTTCGTCACGGTCATTGATGCCTTGCAACAGCGTCCACTGCACTTGCATCGGGTAGCCCGTGGTGCGCGCGTAACGTTCACCCTGCTCCACCAGTTCGGCCGGATCGATGTGTGGCGCGCGCGGCAGCAGCCTGGCGCGCAGTTCCGAGTCGGTCGTGTGCAGCGACAGAGCCAGCGCCGGCTTGACCGGCCCCAGCGGCAGGCGCTCGAACGCGCGCGGATCCCCCACCGTGGAGAAGACCAGGTTCTTGTGCCCGATGTTGCCCACCGTGCCCAGCAGCTCGATGGCCTCCAGCACGGCATCCAGGTTGTGCGCCGGCTCGCCCATGCCCATGAAGACCACCTTGTTGACCGCGCGGCGCGTGCGCGCCAAAGCCACCTGGGCCACGATCTCGGCGCTGCCCAACTGGCGCAGCAGGCCCGCTTGCCCGGTCATGCAGAACTGGCAGCCGACCGCGCAGCCGATCTGAGTGGACACGCACAGCCCGGCGATGCGGCCGGGTGCCAGCAGCACGCTTTCGACCGTCTGTCTGTCGGCCAGTTCGACCAGCAGGCGCGCCGAGCCGTCCTGCGCCGGGTGCTCGGAACGCAGCCGGGCCAGGCCTGCCAAGGCGTCGGTCAACGCGGGCAGACCCGCGCGAAGTGTGGCCGGCAGGAAGTCCTCCAGCTTGCGGCGCCCGATGTCCTGGGGCAGGGCCTGCGTCCACAGTCGCAGCACGCGCTGTTCGTGAACCGGGCGCGCGCCCAGCGCCCGCAGGTGCCGGCGGAGGTCCGCGAGTTCCCGCAACGCGTACGGGTCGGCTGGCATCACTGCGGCTGGAAACCGCTGTTCTTGATGATGCGGGCCCAGACCTGGGCGTAGGCGTGTTCACGCGCGGCGAGCTGCTGCGGGTTCATGTAGCCGACGGTCAGTCCCATCGCGGTCAGGCGGTCGCGCACCTCGGGCACGGCGATCGCCTTGGCCACCGCGGCGGAGAACTGGTCGACCGTGGCCTTGGGCGTGCCGGCCGGCGCGAAGATGCCGTAGAAGGGCACGTCCTCGAATCCGGCCAGGCCCAGTTCGGCGAAGGTGGGCACATCGGGCATCGCGGCCTGGCGCTTGTCGCCCAGAACACCGACCACGCGCAGTTTGCCGGCCTTGTGGTTTTCGATGAAGTCGGGCACCGAGGCCACGCCCGCGGCGATCTGGTTGCCCAGCATGTCGGCCATCATCGGCGCGCTGCCACGGTAGGGCGCCGCCACCAGGTCCAGCTTGTATTTCTCGCCGATGACCTTGACCAGGAATTCGGGGGTGGACGCGGGCGCGGGCACGCCCACCGAACCCTTGCCGCCGCCCTGGGTGCGCACCCAGCTCACGTACTCGTTGAACGACTTGGCCGGCGTACCGCCCGAGACCGCGAACGCGTTGACGAAGGTGGCGAACCCCGCCACGGGCATGAAGTCCGTCGCGGGCGTGAAGCCGGGGTTCTTTGTGACCATCGGCAGGATGGTGATGGTGTGGTCGTGCGACAGGAAATAGGTGGTGCCGTCGGCCGGCGCGGCCTTGAGCGCCTGGGCCGCGATCTGGCCGCCGGCGCCCGGCTTGTTCTCCACGATCACCGGCGTGCCGAGTTCGTCCTTGAGGCGGTCGGCCAGGATGCGCGCGATCGCATCGGTGCCGCCGCCGGGTGGGAAGCCCACCATCAGCTTGATGGTCTTGGGCGTCTGGGCACCGGCGACGCCGAGCGTGCCGACAGCCGCCAGGGCCACAACAGTGCGGGTGAGACGGGACATCAGCCCCCTGCGCGAGAACGTCATGAGTAACTCCGGTGTGCGGTGAAGAGAAAAGGCCTGGAAAGCACAGATTATCGTCGCGGGTCGATCGCGTCCGGATCGCTGGAACGGCCATGAGAACTGCCGTGCGAGCTTCTGAGGCTGGCGCCGGAGGCCGGCATGGTTTCCGACTCCGGCGCAAGGGCGACCGCGGGGCGCCGGTGCTCGTCGGGCTCCAGAAACCGGATCGGCCGGCGCGTGCGGGGCGACATGCGGCCCAGCAGGTGGTCGAGTTCGCGCAGGATCAGCGGCGCCGTCAGAACACGCTCGTTCAGCAGCACGCAGGCCACATGGAACTGCAAGGGGACGTCCAGCGCGGCGCCCTTGGCCGGCGTCAGGCCGGCCGACACCAGCCGCACCATGCGGTCCTGGAGTTCGGGCCGCGAACGCACCCCCTCGAGCACCAGCCCGAAGCGCCCGGGGCCGATGCGCCCGGCGGGGTCCGAATCGCGCGCCACCCGGTGCAGCTTGATGACCGCCCGCAGCAGGCACTGCTCGGCCATCTCGTCGCCGTAGGACTGCCGGATCGCCTGCAGGTTGACCACTTCAACCACGGCCACCGCCGCAGCTTCCTTGCGCATGATCGCGCCCGAGACCGCACTCCTGAGCTGACGCTCGAAAGCGGCGGCCGACAGCAGTCCGGTCAACGCGTCCTGCTGGGTGAGCTTGTTGACCCGGGTCTGCACCCCATGGCGCTCGCGCGAGCGGGCGTTCAACGCCCCCAACAGCAGGGGCACGGCCAACGCCGAGGCCGCGGCGCTGGCGTCGAAGGTCAGCCACGACGCGGTCATCCAGCCGTACAGGCGCAACACCACCAGCACCAGCGTCACGCCCAGCGGCGCATACGCCAGCAAGATCCAGCCGCCGACCGGATCGCCACGGCGCCAGGCCAGACCGGCCAGACCGTAGGTCAGGCCGATGGCCGCCAGCAGGCTGAAGGTAAAGAGGGCATTGGCCACCGGGCCCGGCACCCAGACGTAGACAACCGCGAGCAACAGGATCAGGATGCCCGCGCCGAGCGCCAGCCGGTCGACGGCAGGGAACCGTGCTCCCAGGTCGCAGAGGTGGCGCAGGAACAGGGTGTTGACCCCGGTCAGCACGATCGGCAGCACGCCCTGCGCGGCATCGGCACAGCCGGGCGAGTGGTCCCACAGCAACTGCGTGCCCAGTCCGGTTGCCGCGGCCATCGTGAGGGTCATCGTCAGTGCATACAGGGTGTACCAGGCATAGGCCAGGTCGCGGTGGGTGACCGCCTGGATCACGCACCAGGCGGTCAGGAGGAGCAAGGTCCCGAACACCATGCCCAGCGCCAGGTATTCGAGCTTGTGTTCCAGTTCCAGCGTGGCGGCCGGGGCCACACGCAGCGCAAACCCGATCGCGTCGCGGTGGCGGACCTGCACATACACCTCACGCGGCGAACCGGCGGGCAGGTGCAGGTCGAAGCTCGCATAGCGCGCGGACCGGCTCCAGTCGGCACCGGCCACCGTGTCGCCGGCGCGCTGGACGGACCACCGGCCGTCGGGTCCGCGCTGGTAGAAGGTGACCGCGTCGAGCAGCGGCACCGGAATGTCCAGCCCCCAGTACGGTGACGGCGTGTTGCCCTGAAGCCGCAGGCGCAGCCACAAGGTCTTGTCCGGCCCCAGCGCATGCACGGCGTCGGCCTGCACCGGCTTGAAGCGGGACGCCAGGGACGTGCTGACCTGCTCGATGCTGGCCTGGCGGCCGTCCTCCACCCAGCCTTCCAGCGACAGCAGCGGCGATGCGTTGGCCTGTGCCGGCAAGCACAAGAATAGGAAGGCGGCAATCCACGCCAGCCACACCGCCAGGCCCGGTTTCCGCGCGGACCTGTCAGGCGAGTGCAACGGGGAGCTCCGAAAACCGATCAGGCGCCAGCGGCCGGGTCGAGCAGGGTGGACAGCGGCAGTTTGGACACCTCGTGCAGCAGCCGCGCCAGTTGCAGGCCCGCCGCGTCGATCACGGCACGCCCTTTCTCGGGCGTGGCTGCCGCGGCGTCGCCCACCGCGCCGGCGGGGTTGTAGTCCTGCATCTGCCAGCCCAGCCTGGCGCTGCGTCCGTTGCCCAGCAGCGGCCAGGCCTCGGCGCGGTCCTGCGAACTGGAGTGGAAGTTGCGCGCGTGTTGCATGTGCACCCGCTCGGGCCACAGGGCCAGCATCATCGAGGTCTCGATATCGCCCGCGTGAATGCCGAAGCGGTGCTCGTCGGCACTGAACAGTCTGGCCGCGTCCCGCCCTTGGGCATCCACCAGCGGCAGGTTGAACCAGTTCACGCTGTAGACCAGCAAACCGCGCCGCGCGCGCAGGTCTCGGGCCACCGGGTCCATCAGCCCGACCTGGCCACCATGGGCATTGAAGAGCACGAGCTTTTTCACCCCGCTGTCGGCCACCGAATCACCGATGTCGGTCCACAGGCGCAGCACGGTCTCCGCCTTCAGCGTCAGTGTGCCGGCGAAACGCGCATGCTCGGGACTGAAACCGACCGTCTGGGTGGGCAGGACCAACACCGGCAGATCCGCCGCCAGGTGGAGCAATGCCGCCGCCACGATGCCGTCCGCCAGATCGGTGTCGACCGACAGGGGCAGGTGCGGTCCGTGCTGCTCGGTGGCCGCCACAGGCAGCACCGCGACCGCCTGTTCGACGTCCAGCCGCTCGAAGTCGGTCGTCACCAGGTCGGCCCAGAAACGGGAGGGGTTCGTCATATCCCGCATCTTAATTTGAACCATGGCCAGCCATGCGGAAAATGGGGCAGGTTTCGGACGAGTACCGCCATCGGTCGCTATGCTGCGGCAGGGTCGCCACGAGTCGACCACCGCTCCTGCCGGATAATCGGTTCACCATGGGTGTCATGCCAATCGCCTCCGTCGTATGGCCTGCCTGCAACCGGGAACGCCTGGTACGTCAGGCCAGTCTTTCGAGTCTCGACCCGCTCTTACACGATTGGAAACCGATTGTCTCGGACGATGCTTCGACCAATGCGAAACCGTCTGCACCAGCCCCTGGCCGGTGACACGCCATCGTGCATGGAACGCCCTGCTTTCGGAACCCTTGCCTCCCAACTGCCCCGCATCGGCGGCATGGCCACCATGCCGAGCCGGCTGGAAAGTGTCCGATTGGCGCTCCCGAGCATCCTTGCGCAGGTGGAACGGCTGTATCTGTATCTGGACCAATACGACCACGTCCCGGCGGAGTTCGCCGCCCACAGCAAAATCGTCCCTTTGCTGCGCCGCGAAGGCGAAAGACCCCTGGGCACATCGGGCAAGCTGCTTGGCCTGAAGGCAATCTCCGGCCCCTGCCTTTACTTCTGTTTTGATGACGACATCCTGTATCCGGCCGGCTACGTTGACCGGCTGGCCGCCGCCTTGTACCGCCATCGCTACCGAGTCGTCGTCGGCGTCCACGCGAGGGTGTTCATGCCACCGATCCGCTCGTACATCCGTGATGGGCGGAGCCTGAACTTCAAAGAAGGGCTGGCCATCGATCAGGTGGTGGACGAACTGGGCAGCGGCACGATCGCCTTTCACTCCCGCTGCATCGCTCTGGATCCGCACCGGTGGGCTCACGTGAACATTCTCGACCTGATGGTGACCATCGAGGCCCTGCGACAGGATGTTCCCCTGGTTGCCATTCGCAGAGTCCGAGGCTTCGTCATGGCCATCGCCGAGAACCAGGAGGATTCACTCTACCGAGAGGTTCTCAGGGACGACACTGTCCAGACCGCTCTGCTCCAGAAGGCGATGACGCACTACCCGGGCCGCTGGTCCCTGTCGTACTGAGAAACCCAGACCGCCTCGTGGGGGGTCATTCCGTTCGGCGCCGCCGGTGTGAAGGCGGCGATGCCGTTGAGCTGCGGCGTCAGCTGGCTGCCATACAGACCGACCAGCCGCATCTTGGCGGCCTGCCGCGCTTCATCCAGCGACCAGGCCACGCGCCGCATCGCGACGCCGCCGAGCAGGCGCTGAAGATTCGCCAGCCCACGCTCGCGGCGCGCCGGGTCCGAGGCGTAATGAAGATCTTCGTAAAACGCCAGCTGGTAACACTGCCCAAGGAGGGCGCGGTGCTTCAGCACGGTCAGCAGCACGGCCAGATGGTCCACGTGCGCCCCCACCGCCGCAGGACAAAAGAGCCAGGGCAGGCGCCCGAACCGGCGTCCGATCATGGGCCCCATCAAGGCCCGGATCAGCTGGGCTTCGATGGTGCGGACCACGTCGGGTGCGGGACGGACATCGAACGACGATTGCCCCCGCATCATCGCATCCTGGAACGGCAGGTAGGCGGCCGTGAGGCTGGCAGCGCGGACGAACGCAGAGTCCTCGTTCAAGCGCAGCTGGGTGATGGCGCCCGAACGCCCGCGGTGGCCGTTCGGCTTCGCTGCGACATAGGCGGACACTGGAAAAACCGTCAGCAAGGTGCCCCGCCTCCTGACGCTCGCCAGCACACCCAGCGAGAAGCAGACATCGTCACTATGGGGAGACAGAAAAACGTCTTCCTCACTGGCCGACGCCAGCGCGCGCGCCTCCCACATTCCAGGCGGATCCGCATTTTCTTTTGCCTTTGTGCTTTGTGCCTCCATGACCCCGCCTCTTCCTCCGTGGCCCGGTCTCCATCCGCTGGCTCGCCCCCTGGAAGGCCCCCTGGCGCCCCCCCCGGCCCGTTTCGGTGTCCGCCGGGCCCTGCCGGGCATGGTCCAGGAGCATAGCGCCCCGCCGCTATCATCCCGACATGACCACGGACCTCTTCCGCACCGACGCCTACCTGGCTGAATGCACCGCCACTGTCACGGCCATCGCCGAGCAGGGCATCGTACTGGACCGTACCGTCTTCTACCCCTTGGGCGGCGGGCAGGGCGGCGATGCCGGCCAACTGGAGCTGGCCGACGGCCGCACGATCGCCATCGCCGACACCCGCAAGGGCAAGGACGCCGAGGGACAGGTCACGGATGAAATCTGCCACATCCCAGCGTCGGACGGTCATCCTGCGCTATCGAATCAGGACCTGTGCGCGCAGTTCGGGCTGGCCGTGGGCGACACGGTCACCGCACGCATCGACTGGGCGCGGCGTCACCGCCTGATGCGTTTTCACACCACCACCCACCTGCTGTGCCACCTGGTGCCGCAGCTGGTCAACGGCTGCTCGATCACGCCAGATTACGCGCGGCTGGACTTCGCCATGACCGAGCCGCTGGACAAGGATGCGCTCACCGCCGGCATCGCCGCGCTGGTGGCCGCTGCCCACCCGGTGACCGTGGGCCACATCACCGACGCTGAACTCGACGCCAACCCCGCGCTGGTGAAAAGCATGAGCGTGCAGCCGCCGCGCGGCAGCGGAACGATCCGCACCATCCGGATCGGCGCCACCGAAGCCATCGACTTCCAGCCCTGCGGCGGCACGCACGTGGCCAACACCGCGGAGATCGGTGCCGTCGTCGTGACCAAGATCGAGAAGAAGTCGGCCAACTCCCGCCGCGTGGTGCTGGGGTTTGCCGACTGAGCCACCAGCCCCGCGCCGGCCCCGCTGGTTTTGCCAACCGATTGCCGCGCCATGCAGCACCGCAACATCACCGGTGACAGCTTCTTCTGCTGGGACGACGACGTGCTGGTCGTCAACGTGCTCGGCAAACCGGGTGCCAAGGTGAACGCCATCGGCGAACCGCTGGGCAACCAGTTGCGAATCAGCGTCAAGGCCAAGCCCGAACACGGCAAGGCGACCGACCACATGGTGAAATTCCTGGCGCCGCTGTTCGGCGTGCGCGTGGCCGACATCGAGGTGGTGTTCGGCCAGGAAAACGTGAACAAGCAGTTGCGCATCCGCGCGCCCACGGTGCTGCCCGCCGTGTTCGGTGCATCGCCGCCGGCCCGGACCCCGCCAGCGCCCAAGGCCCGGCGCGGGCATTGAAGCGGAGTCGGGCGCAGCGGGCGGCCAACGGCGACAATCGCGGTTGCCGGCGCCGTTTGCGCCACGGTGCGGTGCGCCGGGGAACCAAACCGGCGCCGGCGCACTCCCACCGCTTTCGCTGCGACCCTTGACCATGACCCGATCCCGCCTGCTTCATGCCCTCACGCTTGCTATTTTCTTGATAGCTGCCGGTGGCCATTCGACGCTGGGATGGGCGCAAAATTTCGCAAAAAATGTGGCGGTCACCCCCCAGGTGCGGGCCGAACTGCTGGCGTTTGCCCCCCAGGGGGTGCCCGTCGGCCAGCCTGAAGCGGCGGCGCAGAAGCAGCCGGTCTGGGTGGGCCTGCAGCTGACACACCAGCCCGAATGGCACACCTACTGGAAGAACGCCGGCGACTCCGGCCTGCCGACTTCGCTGGAATGGACGCTGCCGCCCGGTGTGGTGGCCGGCGACATCGCCTGGCCGCTGCCAAAGAAGATCCCGATCGGCAACCTGGCCAATTACGGCTATGAGGGCACGGTGCTGCTGCCAGTGCCGCTGACCGTCACGCCCGGGTTCAAGCCGCCGCTGGGTGCCAACGCCCTGGACGTGAAGCTCAAGGCCTCGTGGCTGGTGTGCCGCAAGGAGTGCATCCCGGAAGAGGGCGAATTTGCGATCCAGATCCCGCTCCAAGGCTCGACCGCGCTGTACGCCGACGCGTTCGAAGCCGCGTTCAAGGCGCAGCCCCGCCCGGTGCTCACCACCCAGGGCGTGCTGCCTGACAGCCAGGCCACGATCGAAGCGAACACGCTGCGCCTGAGCGTGCAAGGCCTGCCGGTCGAGCTGCGCGGCAAGAAGCTCGACCTGTTCCCCGAAACCCCCGAGGTCATCGAAACCGCCGCCACGCCCCGCCAGGCCTGGGACGGCACGGTCTGGACGGCCACCGTGCCGCTGGCGGCGCAGCGGCTGAACAGCCCGTCGGTGATGCCGGTGGTGCTGGGCCATGGCGGACAGGGCTGGCGAACCGAACTCAAAGTGGTGGGCACATGGCCCCAGGTTCCACCCGGCCCCGGCGCCGTGGGTTCGGCGGGGGTGCCGGCCCCGGCCGCGGGGGCTGCGCCGGCCTCGCAGGTTTCGGGCAGCACCGCCTCGCTGGGCCTCGCGCTGCTGGGTGCCTTGCTGGGCGGGCTGATCCTGAACCTCATGCCCTGCGTGTTCCCGGTGCTGGCGATCAAGGTGGTGGGCTTCACCCGCCACGCCAGCGACCGCCGCGGGCACCGCCTCAGCGGCCTGGCCTACACCGCAGGCGTGGTCGCGTCGTTCACCGCGCTCGGGGCGCTGCTGCTGGCGCTGCGGGCCGCCGGCGAAAGTCTGGGCTGGGGTTTTCAGTTGCAAAGCCCCGGCATGGTGGCCGCACTGGCCGCGCTGTTCACGCTGATCGGCCTGAACCTGGCGGGCGTGTTCGAGTTCGGCAGCGTGCTGCCTTCGGGTGTGGCCAGCCTGCAGGCGCGCCACCCCGTGGCTGATTCGTTCCTCACCGGGGTGCTGGCCGTGGCCGTGGCCTCGCCCTGCACCGCGCCGTTCATGGGCGCCTCGCTCGGGCTGGCCGTCAGCCTGCCCGCCGCGCAGGCGCTCGCGGTGTTCGGCGCGACCGGACTCGGCATGGCCCTGCCCTATCTGGCGGCCAGCTTCGTGCCGGCGGTGGCGCGCGCGCTGCCGCGGCCGGGCCCGTGGATGCAGACCTTCCGCCGGCTGATGGCCTTCCCGATGTTCGCCACCGTGGTCTGGCTGGTCTGGGTGCTGGGTCAACAGACCGGCATCGACGGCGCCAGCGCCTTGCTCGCCCTGCTGGTGGGCGGCGCGTTCGTGGTGTGGACGCTCACGCTGAGCGGTTCGGCACGGCATTGGCTTGCTACGTTATCGATAGCTGCTCTTGGCCTACTGACGCTGGGAATCGGCCCGAATGTCCTGAAATTGGCCGATCCGCAACCGGTGGCGGCCGCCGCTGGACGCTGGCAGCCGTGGTCGGCGGCCCAGGTGGACCGCCTGGTGGCCGCCGGGCAGCCGGTGTTCGTCGACTTCACCGCCGCCTGGTGCGTGACCTGCCAGTACAACAAGAAAACCACGCTGGCCGATGCCGCCGTGCTGGCCGACTTCGACGCGAAAAAAGTGCAGCTGCTGCGTGCCGACTGGACGCGCCGCGACCCGGCCATCACCGCCGCGCTGGCCGTGCTGGGACGCAACGGCGTGCCGGTGTACGTGCTGTACCCGCCCGGCAAGCCGCCGGTGGTGCTGTCCGAAATCCTCAGCGCCAGCGAGGTGCGCTCGGCACTGGCCGGCCTCTGAGCGCCATCGCCTGTTGACGCGTGTTCACCCAAGGAGACCGCACCATGCAACGACGTTCGTTCCTGATCGCCACCGGCGTCACCGCGCTCCTGCCCGGCCACGGGTGGGCCGCCGCGGCCGTCGGACAGGCGGCACCCGCCTTCACGCTGAGCGACACCACCGGCAAACCGGTGCGCCTGGCCGACTTCAAGGGCAAGACCGTGGTGCTGGAATGGAACAACCCCGGCTGTCCTTTCGTACGCAAGCACTACCAGGGCAACATGCAGGCCTTGCAGAAGGAGGCCACCGCGCATGGGGTGGTGTGGCTGGCAATCAACTCGACCGAAACCGCCAGCGGCGACTACCTCGCCCCCGCCCAGCTCGCCCGCTGGATGCAGGACCAGCGGGCCGCGCCCACCGCCACGCTGATGGACGAGGACGGTGCGGTCGGCAAGGCCTACGGCGCGCGGGTCACGCCGCACCTGTACATCGTCGATGCGCAGGGCACGCTGGTCTATGCCGGCGGCATCGACAGCATTGCCTCGTCGCGCGTGGACGACATCCCCAAGGCCACCCCGTACATCCGCCAGGCGCTGGCCGAGATCAAGGCGGGCAAACCGCTGTCGGCCAGCGTCACCCAGGCCTACGGCTGCAGCATCAAGTACAAGGCCTGAGCGTCGGGGTCCCCCCGCAGGCGGCGCGGGATCAGGCCCCGGTGCGCGAGCCCAGCAGGCGTCCGAGCGCCTTTTGCTCGCTGGCGCTGAGTCGGATGCCGGTTTGCTCCAGCGGAACGGTGTCGCCGACGTGCGGCCCGTGCGCTGCGGACGGGACGTCGCGCCAGGGCAATGAGGCCGCTTTGCCTCCGCCAACGCGGGCAGCCGGTTCGGTGCGTTTGGGGTCCGCCAGCGGCATGCTCGCCGACGGCTGCGCGACCCGCTGCCGGGCGCGCAGACCGCCCAGGATCGCCGCCTGCTCAAGCGCTTCGCGGGCCTGCTCGACGGATGGCAGATCGTTGCTGGCCCATTGAAGCACCGGGACGCCCGCATGATCCAGGACCCGCGCCTTGCGCTGCACGAATTGCTGGTAGCGGGTACCGCGGTTCACCTGTTCGTCCAGTTCCACCACTGCCACCAACTCGCCCTCGCCGTTGCAGATGAGGAAGTCGACGCAACGATGCCCCACACGGTCGTACCACGCGCGGTACGAGGTCCGCTCGGAAACCTTGATGAAGCGGGCCAGCGCCACCTGCGACAGCAGGAGATAGCCGCGCGGCAGGGCTTCGACCAGGATGCGATAGGCCGCACGCTCGCCGGCATTGAGCGGCCGCGTGGTCATGGGCTGGCCCAGGACCGTGGCCGATGCCGAGGCCGCCTTCTTGCGCCGGCGCGCCCGGACCAGCAGAAGCCAGACCAACAAGCCCAAAGCCGGCGTCAGAACGATGAGGGACAGCAAGTACATGGGGCGTTCGCGTTGCGGTCGTCCACCTGAGATCGGTGCAACAGGCCATCAATGTGTCACCGCAAGCGCCCGCCGTAAACGAATTCGCCGTATGAAGATGTGACTTTGGTTACCGAATACCTGGACACAAGGCGGGGACACGCTCCGGGTTCATCGCCTGATTCCCAAGCCAGGCACCGCCCAAATCAGGCCGCCAGCATGCGTGCGGACGATCGAAACAACCACACGTTCGGTAACAACTTGAACAACGGTTGGTGCGGACGGGCGCTCCGTCGCCGCGCCCCGGGAAGACCCCCATCCGTCCAAGGGGCGGTGCCTGCGTACACTGCGCCCATGACCCGCACCCCCGACACCATCAGCACGCTGCGCGAGGTGCTGCACCGCTGCCGCACCCTGGCGGTGGTGGGCCTGTCGCCGCAATGGCACCGCCCGAGCTACTTCGCCGCCAAGTACATGCAGTCGCACGGCTACCGCATCGTGCCGGTGAACCCGCTGGTGGCGGCCGACGGCGGCAGCATCCTGGGTGAGCGCTGCTTTGCCAGCGTGCTGGAGGCCGCGCAGGCCGTGGCGCAGCAAGGTGGTCGCATCGACCTGGTGGATGTTTTTCGCAGGAGCGCCGACGTCCCGCCGCTGGCCGAAGAAGCCGTCGCGATCGGCGCGCGCTGCCTGTGGCTGCAGCTCGGCGTGCGCAACGACGAGGCGGCCGAGCGCGCCGAAGCGGCGGGCCTGCAGGTGATCCAGAACCGCTGCGTGAAGATCGAACACGCGCGGCTGTTCGGCGGCCTGGGCTGGGCCGGCGTGAACACCCGCGTGATTTCGGCCAAGCGGCCGCAGCAGCTGCCGTATTGATGAGGGCGCACGCATGACCCAAGCCCCCCAATCCGGCGACCGTGACGAGGCCTTCGCCAGGTCATCGACAGAGGGTGGCGACCGCGACTACGCGTTCGCCACCCGTGCCATCCATGCCGGCGCCATTCCCGACCCGGTGACCGGCGCGCGCGCCACGCCGATCCACCAGACCACGAGCTTCGTGTTCGACAGCGCCGAGCACGCGGCCAGCCTGTTCAACCTGCAAACCTTTGGCAACGTCTACAGCCGCATCAGCAACCCCACGGTGGCGGTGCTGGAGGAGCGCGTGGCCAGTCTGGAGAACGCCCGCGCGGCCCTGGCCTGCGCCAGCGGCATGGCGGCGCAGATGACGGCGCTGCTGGCCATCCTGAAGGCGGGCGACCACATCGTCGCGGCCAGCACGCTGTACGGCGGCACCGTGGGGCAGTTGGGCGTGGGTTTCTCGCGTCTGGGGATCGAGACCACCTTCGTCGACCCGGCCGACCCCGACAACTTTGCGCGCGCCATCCGCCCGAACACCCGCGCGCTGTACGGAGAGACGATCGGCAACCCGCTGGTCAACGTGCTCGACATCGCGGCCGTGGCTGCGGTGGCCCATGCGCACGGCCTGCCGCTGGTGATCGACAACACCGTGGCCAGCCCTTATTTGTGCAACCCCTGCGATTTCGGGGCCGACATCGTGGTGCACAGCGCCACCAAGTACCTGGGCGGCCACGGTACCACCATGGGTGGCGTGGTGGTGGAGGGCGGCCAATTTCCCTGGGACAACGGCAAATTCCCCGAGATGGTGGAGCCCAGCCGGGCCTACCACGGCGTCAAGTTCTACGAGACCTTCGGCGACTTCGGCTACACCATGAAAGCGCGCATGGAGGTGAACCGCACCTTCGGCGGCGTGCTCTCGCCGATCAACGCCTGGCTGCTGCTGCAGGGTACCGAGACGCTGCACCTGCGCATGCGCGAGCACTGCCGCAACGCGCTGGCGGTGGCGAAGTTCCTGCAAAGCCACCCGAAAGTGCGCTGGGTCAACTACCCCGGCCTGCCGGATTCACCGTATTACCAACTCGCGAAACAGCAGTTCCGCACCGTCGATGGCCAGCTGGGGGCCTCGGGCATCTTGACCTTCGGCATCGACGGCGGCGCGGCGGCGGGCGAGCGCTTCATCGACGCCTGCGAGTTCCTGAGCCACCTGGCCAACATCGGCGACGCCAAGACGCTGGTGATCCACCCGGCCTCGACCACGCACCGGCAGCTGAACGACGACGAACTGGCCCAGGCTGGCGTCAGCGCCGACATGGTGCGGCTGTCGGTGGGCATCGAGGACGTGGACGACATCCTCTGGGACATCGACCAGGCGCTGGAGCGCGCCACGCGCTGATCCGCGCACGGCGGCGGCGCCTGCGACAATCGGTGCATGACTTCCGCGTTCGCCCCCCTGAAAAACGACACCTTCCTGCGCGCCTGCCTGCGCCAGGCCACCGACTACACCCCGCTGTGGCTGATGCGCCAGGCCGGCCGCTACCTGCCCGAATACTGCGCCACGCGCGCCCGGGCCGGCAGCTTCATGGGCCTGGCCACCAACGTGGACTACGCGACCGAGGTCACGCTGCAGCCGCTGGAGCGCTACCCGCTGGACGCGGCCATCCTGTTCAGCGACATCCTGACGGTGCCGGATGCCATGGGCCTGGGCCTGTCGTTTGCGCAGGGCGAGGGCCCGCGCTTTGCCTCGCCGGTGCGTGACGAGGCCGCCGTGTCGGCGCTGCGGGTGCCCGACATGGACAAGCTGCGCTACGTCACCGACGCCGTCACCTCGATCCGCAAGGCCCTGAACGGCCGCGTGCCGCTGATCGGGTTCTCGGGCAGCCCCTGGACCCTGGCCTGCTACATGGTCGAGGGCAAGGGCAGCGACGACTACCGCCTGGTCAAGACGATGCTGTACAGCCGCCCCGACCTGATGCACCGCATGTTGCAGGTCAACGCCGACGCGGTGGCCACCTACCTCAACGCCCAGATCGACGCCGGCGCACAGGCGGTGATGATCTTCGACAGCTGGGGCGGCGTGCTGGCCGACGGCGCGTTCCAGGCCTTCAGCCTCGCCTACACCGAACGCGTGCTGGCGCAGCTCCAGCGCACCGGCGTGGACGGGCAGGTCGTGCCGCGCATCGTCTTCACCAAGGGCGGCGGGCTGTGGCTGAAGGACATGAAGGCGCTGGACTGCGAGGTGCTGGGCCTGGACTGGACCATGAACCTGGGCACCGCGCGCCAGCTCGTCGGTGGCGACGTGGGCGGACCGGGCAAGGCGCTGCAGGGCAACATCGATCCCAACGTGCTGTTCGCGCCGCCGGAGGCGATCCGCGCCGAGGTGGCGCGCGTGCTCGACAGCTTCGGCCTGCCGCACACCGATCGCGGCACCACCGGGCCGACCCAGATCTTCAACCTCGGCCATGGCATCAGCCAGTACACCCCGCCCGAGCACGTTTCGGCGCTGGTGGCGGCGGTGCACAGCCATTCGCGCAGCCAGCGCGTCTGAGCCGGGCGTTTGGCGACGCACCGGGGGGGCGGTCGAACCATGAACGGCCGCCCTCGCCTACGGCGGGTTTTCCGCGCCGTCAAGCCCAATTCCGTAGCAAGAGCAAAAAAAACTGCGGCGCCGTGTGCCGGTTATGCACAAAATTCGTGGTGCGGTGCCGCAAATTCGATCGAACGGTCCCGGCCTCGCTACAAAAGCCATAGTGCGCGCAAGTCATTGATTTTCATAGCATTATTTCTTTGCTTTTTTTGTGGACATTCCAGCCAGAGCCTTGATTTTCAAGGCCTCCCGGCGGGCTGGAGCCAGTTTTCAACAAAGTTATCCACAGAAGCGTTGGATTGCTCTGCAATCCCTTCCAAATCAACGACTTGAAGCCGTTTTGCACAGAAAACTTCAAGAAAACATGGCAAACGCCCATTTCGCATGAGCCACGGGATTTCGGTTGCGGTGCAGACACCGGCGCACAGCGCGGTGGCCGGCCCCCTGTCCTACCGAAGTGAGTTGCCACTCGCGCCGGGGACTTTGGTGCGGGCGCCGCTGGGCAAGCGCGAGGTGCTCGGCATCGTGTGGACATCGCCGTCCACGCCTGGCGACGGGCTGGCCGACGAGGCCATCCGCCCGATCGCCGGCGTGCTCGAAGGCCTGGCACCGCTGTCCCGCGCCTGGCTCGAGCTGGTAACGTTTGCCGCAGGCTACTACCAGCGCGCCCTGGGCGAACTGGCGCTGGCCGCGCTGCCGCCGCAGCTGCGTGAACTCAGCAGCGCCCAGCTCGCCCGGCGGCTCAAGGCCCGCGCCGCCGCCGGCCACGCGGTCAACGTAGCGCCGGAAAGCGTCGAGAATACTCCTGATTCCATAGCGCTTACTGGCCAGCAGAAGCTGGCCATGGCCGAATTTGATGCCAAATCCGGGCCTTTTCTGCTGTTCGGTGCCACCGGCAGCGGCAAAACCGAGGTCTACCTGCAGGCCGTGGCCGCGCTGCTGGCCCGCGACCCCCGCGCCCAGGCGCTGGTGATGGTGCCCGAGATCAACCTCACGCCGCAACTCGAAGCCCGGTTTCGCGCCCGCTTCGAGCACCGGTACGGCGCCGGCGCGGTCGTCGCCCTGCACAGCGGCATGACCAACCCGCAGCGCCTGAAAAGCTGGCTGGCCGCGCACAGTGGCATGGCGCGCATCGTGCTGGGCACGCGGATGGCGATCTTCGCGTCGATGCCGGGCCTGAAACTGATCGTCGTCGACGAGGAGCACGACCCCAGCTACAAGCAGCAGGAAGGCGCGC
>JADHED010000881.1_pt1 | contig 29339 bp, 15 predicted proteins | sample 8952041 | NCBI WGS metagenome assembly JADHED01 (sample SAMN16124423, study PRJNA663239) | bioreactor sludge metagenome | isolation source: sludge (control) | place: India:Bengaluru | collected 2018-09-08
CAGAAGTCGCTGGGCATCCTGGAGGCCCGCGACACCGTGTTCGGGTTCCGGCTCGGCGCCCGGCCGGCCGACCGCCTGTCGCGCGGCCAGCCCCGCGCGGCGCCCCCGGCCAGCGACAGCGCCGCCGACGCCAACCTGCAGCCGTTCATCGCGCGGCTGTACCAGTGGTTCACGTTCGAGGCGTCGCGATCGCTGCTGCTCGACCCGCGACGGCACCCGCCCGAGCTGATGGCCGACCCGTGGTTCGACGCGAACCCGGAAACGTCGGTGATGCGCTACATCGAGAGCCTCCGCTGGCGGTTCGCGCCCCACCCGCACATCGGCCCCGTGTGGAAGCCCGACCCCGCGGGTGCCACGTTCAAGCCGAGCCGGGGCTTCGTCGCGGTCATCACCTACGACGGGCTGATCGGCGGAGCCAACGTCTGCGCGAGCACGATGACGGCCAACACGCTGGCGAGGGAGCACCAGCTCAGCTTCCAGTACGCCAACGCCGGCAACGAGCGCGTGATGCGCCGCACGCCCCCGGTCGACGTGTCGGCCGACGTGGACGAGATCATCAACACGGTCGCGCACGAGTTCGGCCATTCCTTCAACCTGGCCGACGAGTACGAGGACTTCCCGGGCAACGATCCCGGGGCGTCCAACCAGGCCAACGTGGACTTCGGCGCGGACAACGTCACGCGCATGGCGGTCGTCTTCGGCAACGGCACGGTGAACCCCGACGGCACCGTCACCTTCAACACGAGCGACGTCGATCCCTCGAAGGTGAAGTGGTTCAACCTCCCGCGGATGGAGGCCTCCGACGCGCTGGTCCGCGACTCCGAGACGTCGGGCGGACGCCTCAAGGTCACCATCGACAAGCAGTTCATCGGCACGTGGGTGGCCGCCAAGGCGAAGGGCACGCAGGTGAACCTGCGCGCCCGCGACCTCACGGTCATCGGACAGCAGTTGCCGCTGAAGACCGACGGCGCCCACCTGGTCGTGAACCTCGACATCGGCGACATCGACCAGGCGCAGGGCACCATCCTGCTCGGCGGCGCGTCGCTGCCCCCGCAGCCGTTTCCCGTCTTCCCGAAGGGCTCGGTCCTGTTCGTCCCGCTGCGCGACAAGGCGCACGCGCTCCAGTTCGTCGCGGAGACGAAGGTGGTCGACCGGATGAACTCGACGCGGCGGCCGCTGAACAAGGACACCGACATCACGAAGACGAACAGGGAAGAAGACAGCCCGGTCGACATCCCGGGCTTCAAGCCGCCGTGCAAGGCCTACAAGCTGATCGGCCTCTACGAGGGCGCCGCGCACTGGGCGGGCCGCACGTTCAGGCCGGCCGGCCTCTGCAAGATGCGCAAGCAGACCGACGCGGGCAAGGGCGACGGCGAGTTCTGCCACGTCTGCAAGTGGCTGATCGTCCACCGCGTCGACCCCGGGCTGCACGCGCTGCTCGACAAGCGCTACTACCCGAAGGCCAAGAAGAATGGCTAGCCTCGGCACGCTCGAGACCATCCTGGCCGAGGTCGGCCAGGCGCTGCTGCCGCTGCGGACGGCGCTGCGATCGCCCGAGCGCTTCTTCGCCTTCATGCTGGAGCTCGGCTGGCAGGCCGACGACATCCCGCAGCCGCTGCGCGACCTGGGCAACGGGCTCGACGCGCTCGTGGACGCCCTCACCCGCGTGCTCGGCGGCAGCCTCAACGTCGAGGGGTCGGTCCGCGCCGACGACGAGGGGGGCGCGGCGGCCGTCGCGGTGAACGCGGACGACGTCGCGCGGCTGCTGCAGGCGCTGCAGAAGGTGATCGCGGGCATTCGCGGGATCGCGACCGCCCCCGACGCGGCCATCCCGGCGCCGCTGCGCGCCGACGGCTTCAAGACGAAGTTCCCGAAGCAGCTCGTCGACTACCTCGTCGTCACCTACCTCACGCGTTACCAGCCGTCGCTCGCCTTCGCGCTGCGCGCGCTCGGCGTGGTGAAGGCCACCTACACGGCGCCGGCGGGCAACCGGCTGCCCTACGTCCACTACTCGGTGGATCTGGCGGAACTGCCGGACACGCTCGCGCACCCGGCCGTGGTCCTCGAGCACGCCTTCGGCTGGGGCCGCGACGACTTCGACTTCGCCGCGCTGGCCTCGCAGGTGGACAACCTGCTGGCGACGATCGGCGTGGACACCTTCATGGCACCGCTGCCGACGGCGGCGGCGCTCGCCATCGAGGGCGCGCCCGATCGGCCCGGCGCCCCTCGGCGCAAGGTGCTGCGCGCGTTCCTCTTCCATCGCGCCCGCAACGGCGGACGGATGGCGGCCGAGCTGCGCCTGATGCCGCTGCCCGCGCGCGACGGCCTGAAGCCGGGCCTCGCGCTGCTGCCGGCCTTCAACGGCCTGCTCGACGTCTCGATGAAGCTCGGGGAGGACATTGCGGTCGGCATCCGCAGCGACCTCGACCTGCAGGGCGGCGTCGCGCTGCAGGTGCGGCCGGGCCGGCCCATCGAGGTGCTCACCGGCTTCGACAAGCCGGGCACGCCGCTCGCCGCCTCCGGCTCGATCCAGGTGAAGGCCGAGCGCGGCAGCGCCGAGGGCACGCCCACGGTGCTGCTGGGCGCGCCCGGGAGCACGCGCCTGCAGTTCCGCAAGGTGGGCGGGCTGGGCGGCGTGCGCCTCGACGGCAGCGGCGTCGTGGACGTGTTCGGCGAGTTCGACCTCGAGGGCCTCGAGTTCGTGCTCGACGCCTCGAGCGGCGACGGCTTCATCGCCAGGCTGCTGCCGTCGGGCGGCCTCGGCTTCACCACCGACCTCACGCTCGGCGTCTCGCACCGCGACGGCTTCTACTTCCGCGGCACGGCGGGCCTCGAGATCTCGATCCCGGCGCACGTGCGGCTGGGCCCGGTCGACGTGCAGGGCCTGACCATCTCGGCAGGTCCACGCGACGGCGCCCTGCCGATCTCGCTGGGCGCCACGCTGAAGGGCGACCTGGGGCCGGTCAAGGCGGTGGTGGAGAACATCGGCCTCACCGCCACCTTCGCGTTCAAGCCGGACCACGACGGCAACCTCGGACCGATCGACCTCTCGATCGGCTTCAAGCCGCCCAACGGCATCGGCCTCTCGATCGACGCGGGCGTCGTCAAGGGCGGGGGCTACCTGTTCATCGACGCGGCGCGGGGCGAGTACGCGGGCGCGCTGGAGCTCACCTTCGCGGAGTTCCTGTCGCTGAAGGCGATCGGGATCATCACGACGAAGATGCCCGACGGATCGAAGGGCTTCTCGCTGCTGGTGATCATCTCGGTGGAGTTCGGCAGCGGCATCCAGCTTGGCTTCGGGTTCACGCTGCTGGCCGTCGGCGGGCTGGTCGGCCTCAACCGGACGATGAACCTGCAGGCGCTCGCCGAGGGCGTGCGCTCGGGCGCCATCGAGTCGGTGATGTTCCCGCGCGACGTGGTCGCCAACGCGCCGAAGATCATCAGCGACCTGCGCGCGTTCTTCCCCCCGAAGGAGGGCACCTTCCTCATCGGCCCGATGGCCAAGCTGGGGTGGGGCACGCCCACGCTCGTCAGCGTGTCGCTCGGCATCGTCATCGAGATCCCGGGCAACATCGCGATCCTCGGCGTGCTGAAGGTGGTGATCCCCGCCGACGACGTGGCCCTGATCAAGCTGCAGGTGAACTTCATCGGGGCGATCGAGTTCGACAAGCAGCGCGTGTGGTTCTTCGCCGCCCTCTTCGACTCGCGCATCGTCTTCCTGACGATCGAGGGCGAGATGGGCCTGCTCGTGGCCTGGGGCGAGGACGCGAACTTCGTGGTGAGCGTGGGCGGCTTTCACCCGCGGTTCAGCCCGCCGCCGTTGCCCTTCCCCTCGCCGCGCCGCATCGCGGTGAGCCTGCTCAGCTCGCCGATCGCGCGGGTGCGGATCGAGGGCTACTTCGCCGTCACCTCCAACACCGTGCAGTTCGGCGCGCGGGTGGAGGTGTTCTTCGGCCTCGACGCCCTCAACGTCCAGGGCCACCTGGCCTTCGACGCGCTCTTCCAGTTCTCCCCGTTCTACTTCGTCATCGAGATCTCGGCGTCGCTGTCGGTGAAGGTGTTCGGCATCGGGCTGTTCTCGGTGCGCCTCCGCGGGTCGCTCGAGGGCCCCGCGCCGTGGCACATCAAGGGCGAAGGGTCGATCTCGCTGCTGTTCTTCGACATCGACGTCGAGTTCGAGACCACGTGGGGCGACCGCCGCGACACGCAGCTGCCGCCGATCGCCGTGCTGCCGCTGCTGGCGGCCGAGCTCGACAAGGCCGAGAGCTGGCGCGCGCTGCCGCCGGCGGCCCACGGCCTGTCGGTGACCCTGCGGAAGCTGCCCGCCGAGGAGGCCGCCCTCGTCCTCCACCCGATGGGCGTGCTGCGCGTGTCGCAGCGCGCGGTCCCGCTGGAGCTGACGCTCGCCAAGGTGGGCCAGCGCAAGCCGTCTGACGTGAACCGCCTGTCGGTGGCGGCCACCGGCGGGCTGGCCAGGCGCGAGGACGCGTTCGAGCGGTTCGCGCCGGCGCAGTTCCAGGACTTCCCGGACGCCGACAAGCTGTCGCGGCCGGCGTTCGCGCCGGAACGTTCCGGCCTCCACCTCACGGCGGCCGGCCGGGACCTGCGATCGAGCGTGATGGTGAAGCGCGTCGTGCGCTACGAGGAGATCGTCATCGACTCGAACTTCAAGCGTTTCCAGCGGCGGTTCCAGGGACTGCTCGGGTCGCTGTTCGACTTCTTCCTGCGCGGCGGAGCCGTTGCGCGCTGCGAGGTGTCGAGGGCGTCGCGCAAGCGCCTCCAGCCGTTCGACGACCGCATCGGCGTCGCGGAGGACACCTACACGGTGGCCTTCCAGGCCACGAACCGCGCGTTCGCGGGCGAGACCGCGGCGTTCGCCAGCGAGGCGAGCGCGCGGGAGTACCTGCAGCGGACGGTGGCGGCCAACCCGGCACTCGCCGACGAGCTGCACGTCATCCCCAGCGTCGAGAGGGCCGCATGACCCTGCCGCTGGGCACCTACTCGTTCCTCCCGTGGCTGCGCCAGGGGCTGGCGAACCAGATCCAGTCGCCCGACTTCGACAACAGCGTCAAGGTGCGACCGCAGGTGACGGTGCAGCTGGAGCTGCGCGGCACCCGCCCCGGGGGCGGCACCGACACGCTACCCGTCTCGAAGCCGGTGGCCCTGTTCGGCCCCGGCGACATCGTCGGCATCGACCGGCGCGCGATCGTGCGCGTGGAACCGCGCGACTGGACCACGAACTTCGAGCCGAACTACCTGGCGCACATCGAGTTCTACGACGAGGACTTCCCCTGGCGCTACACGCCGGCCGCGCCCGACCTGGCCAAGGGGCGCCTGCGGCCGTGGCTGACGCTGCTCGTGCTGAAGGAGGACGAGTTCAACGAGGGACGCGCCGTCGGCGACCGCCCGCTCCCCTACGTCGACATCAAGGACCCGGGCGTGCTGCCTCGCGCGGACGAGCTGTGGGCCTGGGCGCACGTGCACGTGAACCGCAGCCTCGCGGCGAGCGACGGCGAGTTCGTGTCGAAGGACATGGACGCCGCGATGCAGAGGCTCGCCGCCGTGCTGGCCGAGAACCCCGACCTGGCGTGCTCGCGCCTGGTGTGCCCGCGGAAGCTGGCCGAGAACACCGCCTACCACGCGCTGGTCGTGCCCACGTTCGAGGCCGGCCGCCGCGCCGGTCTCGGCCTCGACCTCGGCGACGTGCCGGCCACCATGTCGGCATGGGACCCGTCGCCGCGCCCCGAGGGCCAGAGCCTGCCCGTCTACCACCGCTGGTTCTTCCGCACCGGCGCGAGCGGCGATTTCGAGACGCTGGTGCGCCTGCTGCAACCGAAGCCGGTGGACCCGCGCGTGGGCACGCGCGAGATGGACGTGAGGTCGCCGGGCTCCGGCGTGCCCGGCCTCGGCGCCACCGAGCACGACGGCATCCTGAAGCTCGGCGGCGCGCTGCGGCCGCCGTCGAAGGAGCCGCCCGAGCCGCCCGACGAGTACGAGGCGTGGGACACGCCGTTCCCGCACCCCCTGCAGCAGGGACTGGCCGCGCTGGTCAACCTGCCAGAGCAGTACGAGCGCCTCGGCGATCCGGACCCGGTGATTGCCCCGCCGCTCTACGGCCAGTGGCACGCCATGCAGCGCCGCGTGCTGACCAGCGCCGACGGCTCGCCCATCCTCCCGGCCGAGAACTGGCTGCACCGGCTCAACCTCGATCCCCGCTTCCGTGCCGCGGCCGGGTTCGGCACCCGCGTGATCCAGGACCAGCAGGAAACGCTGATGGACGCCGCGTGGGGGCAGATCGGCGACGTGCTCGAGGCGCAGCGCCGCGTCCGCTTCGGCCAGTTCGGGCTGGCCACCAGCGCGATCTGGTACGACCGGCACCTCCTGCCGGCGCTCGCGGTCAGCCAGCAGAAGATGCTGCTGCTCGTGGCGCCGCTGAACAAGCGCGTGCTGAGCGGCGGGGTGACGGTGCACCACGCGTACGCCGGCAGCCCGCTCCAGCCGCCGATGACGTCGGCCGTGCTGCGCCGGATCGTGCGGCCCCGCGCGCGGCTGATGCGCTCGCTCCCCTTCACGCCGGCGGTCCCGCCCGATCGCCTGCTGGCGCGCGTGAACGCGGGCGAGGTGAGCGCCACCCCGCCCAAGGTGACGCCGCCCGGCCTCGTCACGCCCGACGAGATCGCCGAGGCCGTCCGTCCCACCGACGCCCCGCCGGCCGTGCTCGACTGGCTGGCGCGACTGCCGCGGTTGCCGTGGATCGTGCTCCTGCTGGCCCTCGCGCTGGCGATCCTGTTCCTGCTCGCCCTGCCGCTCGCGGCGGGCGCGGCGCTCGCCGCGGTCGTCACGGCCGCGGGGGCCTACGCGTTCCGGCGACTGTCCGCGTGGCAGTCGGCGGCGGCCGCCGCCGACGCCGTGAGCGAGTCGAGCCAGACGCCGGCCCAGGTGGCGCGATTGCCCGGCGCGGCCAACTTCGTCGTCTCCGAGCCCGGCGACGGCCTCGTCGTCCGCCGTGGGCCCGACAGCGTGGAGGCACGTCACTTCAAGGAGGGGCTGGCCGACGCCTTCGCCTTCGTGCAGGCCGCGGCCGCCGCCGGGCGCACGCCCGAACGGGTGCCGGTCGACCTCACCACGATCGCCACCACCGCCGCGCAGACGATCGCGCCGTCGCGCACGATCCTCGCGCGCGTGCGGGCCGGCCTGTTCGTGCCCCCGCGCATCGTCGCGGAGGTCGGCGACGGCTTCGTCGAGCCGATGGCGTACCCGGTGATCGACCTGCCGATGTACGAGCCGTTGACCAAGCTCTCGTCGGAGCTCTTCCTGCCCAACATCAACCTCATCGAGGTCAACACGGTGACACTGCTGGAAACGAACCAGCGCTTCATCGAGGCCTACATGGCCGGCCTCAACCACGAGTTCGCGCGCGAGCTCCTCTGGCGCGAGTACCCGACGGACCAGCGGGGCTCCACCTTCCGGCAGTTCTGGGACGTGCGCGGCCTGCTGGACACCGGAGGGCTGGACGAGGAGGCACAGCGGGAGAAGCTGCGCGACATCCTCCCGCTGCACCGCTGGAGCCGGAGCAAGCCGCTCGGCAGCTTCGACAATCGCGAGCAGGGCGTCGAGGCGGAGGAGGAGCTGGTGCTCGTGATCCGCGGCGAGCTGCTCAAGCGCTACCCGACCGCCGTGATCTACGCCCACCGTGCCTGCTGGCAGCGCAAGGACGACGGGTCGGCCGCCGACAGGGCGAAGGACCCGTGCTCGCGCAGCGGCGGCATCGACAACACGCGCGAGCGCCGGATGGTGCCGCTCACCGCCGCGGAGGAATCCGAGCCGCCGCGCACCAAGGTGCTGACGCCCCTCTACGAGGCCAAGGTGGAGCCCGACATCTACTTCTTCGGGTTCGACCTCACGGTGAAGAAGGCGATCGGCGGCACCGGCGCGCAGCCCACCGACGACCCCGGGTGGTTCTTCGTGATCAAGGAGCGCCCGGGCGAGCCGCGCTTCGGCCTCGACACCGAGCACCAGCCGCACCTGAACGTGTGGAACGACCTCGCGTGGCCCGACGTGCAGCCGAACCCGCCCGGCGCCCACATCGAGATCGCCACGGCTCCCGCGTCGTTCCCGCTGGCGACGCCGGGCACGGAAGACCAGGAGAAGGAGGCGCAGTTCCAGGAGGACCGGAAGATCACCTGGAGCCGCGACATGAGCTCGGCGGAACTCGCCTACGTCCTCTACCAGGCGCCGGTGCTGGTGGCCGTCCACGCCGCCGAGATGATCCCGAGGTGATGCGGGCATGTCCGACTTCGACGACCTTCGCGATCGCCTCCGCCAGGTGCGCGAGGGGATCGACGCGATCGACGCGAGCCTCGCGGCCAGCCGCGAGCAACTGACGCGGCTGGAGCGAAGGGCGGCCGCGCTCGACCGGCGCGCCGGCCGCCGCGACGAGCGGTTCGTCCAGGAGCGGGAGCAGCTGGCCACCGAGGCGGCCCGCGTGCGCGAGGAGATCGCGCGCCACCGCGAGGGGCGCGCCCGCGCCCAGGCCGTCGAGGCCGAGCTCGACGGCGCGTTCGCCGCGTTCACCGATCCGCGGCGCGGCATCTCGCACCTCGACGACGGCACGCCGATCCTGCTCATGCCGGTGAGGCTGGAGACGCGGTTCAAGGAGGTCGCCGCGGCGGGCACGGCCGCCGGCGTCGCGCACGAGCTGTGGGTGCGGATCTACCCCGACGACTGCTGGATCGACACCTTCGATCCGGTGCTCACCGACCCCGAGGTGCAGAACGCGCGCGCCTACTGGACCGCGGTGTGGCAGGCCGGCGGCATCGAGGCGCAGGAGCGCGCCGCCTGGCGCGGCCTCGTCGAGGCACACGGCCCGGGCCGGGCGTCGTGGATCGCGGACACGTACACGCCGGTGAACGTCGCGGAGCGGCCTTCCAAGCCGCTGGCGCGCGACGTGGTGCTGACGATCGTCACCGAGGCCGCGCCCGACGCGGGTGACGCGGCCGCGCTCGCGGCCTACTGGCGCGCGGTGTGGCTCGCCGACGGCCGCGCCACCGCGGTGGACGCCGCGCAACAGGCGCTCGAGGCGGCGGTGGGGGCCCCGAAGGCCGCGGACCTGGTGCGCGACCACGTGCCCACCAACCTCGCGGCCGTGCCGGGCGAAGGCGCCGCGAAGGCCGACGTGAACGTCCTCGTGGGCGTGCTGGTGTTCGCGCCGGTCGACACGAAACGGAGCGCCTGGTCGCGCGCGCCGAAGGTGACGCTGCTGCCGGAGCGCTTCGTGTTCATCGGCTACCAGGGCGGCGAGGCGCCCCACGTGGCCATCGGGACGCCAGTGCGGCAGCCGCTGGTCGTGGGCCCCGACCCGTCGGCCGAGAAGCCCGATCAGTTGCACCACGACGCCAAGGGCCGGCTCGTCGTGCCGGACGAGCTGCGGTGGATGTCGGACTTCGACCGGGCCGTCGAGGTCGGGATGGGCCTGCGCGTGCCGCTCACGCCGGCGCAGGCGCGCGCCGGCTTCGACAGGGTGCTGGTCGTTGGCGTCCGCCTCGGTGCGAACGCCGACCAGGCAGCCTCGGAGCTTCAGAAGCTGCTCCGGCACCACGGCTGGGGACGCACGGGGTTCGCGCTGGTGCCGCAAGGCACGCCCACCAACAACACCGAGGCGGTGAGCGCCGGTCACGGGGGCGGGGACGAAGCCGACCGCAGCTTCGACGACCGCCGCGCGCCGCTGTTCACGCCCGCGGCGGGCTGGCTCGACAAGCGCGACGGCCAGTGGCTGGCCGAGTACCTCGGGCTCGACCCGTCGCTGTTCGTCCACGTGCGGCACGCCGGCGGTGCCGATCAGCTGGTCGAGCGCGCGATGCACGCGGCGCTGTGGCCGGCGACGCTCGGCTACTGGATGGAGACGCTGCTCGCGCCGGTGTTCCCGCGCGAGGTGGTCGACCAGGCGCGGGACTTCTTCACGCGCTACGTCCTGGGCGCAGGCGGCGTCCCGGCCGTCCGCATCGGTGCCCAGCCGTACGGCATCCTGCCGGCGGTCGCGTTCGCGCGAATGCGGTGGCCCGACCCGCCGCCGAACCCCGTCCTGACGCGTGCCGCACCGCCGGCGTCCGCCTTCGAGCGCCGGCTCCACGCGCTGGTGAGCGCGGTCGAGGCCGACTGGCGCCCGCTCGTCACGGACCTCTCGCACGTGGGCAAGGCCGGCGATCCGCACGCGCTGCTGCTCGACATCGTCGGCCTGCACCCCGGGTCGGTGGAATGGTCGCAGCGCTATGCCGAGAGCCTGATGACGCTGTTCAACCGGCTCAACCTGCAGGGCTTCGGCGGCGTGATCGCGCAGGTGCTGCTGTCGGTGCGGCGCGCGGCGGCGCGCCAGCTGCTGACGAACCTCGGCTATGCCGGCGGCACCGACCCGCTGATCCTCGACAAGGTGTTCTCGGGGAGGCACAACCGGCTGTCGGGCGGCGTGGTGGACGACCGGCCGCTGTCGGAGGTGGAGGGCATCCGCGCCTGGACATCCTCGGGCAAGAACTACCTGCAATGGCTCGTGGACGCCGCACGCACGTCGCTGCAGGCGCTCTACGCGCAGGACGGGTTCCTCGACGACACGCCGCCGAGGGCCCTGCTCTACCTCCTGCTGCGGCACGCGCTGCAGCTGGGCTACCACGACGTGAGCGTGGGCCTGCACGAGCGGGCCGGTCTCTACACCGCCGCGCAGGCGCTGGCCGCGCGGGCCGACGACCCCTTCCTGCACGTGCGCGCGATCGAGGCGGTGAGCGAGAGCCGCTACCAGCCGCTGCACGCAATCCAGCCCGCGATCACCGGCAGCCCCGCCACGCGCGTGGCCGACTTCATCACCTCGCGCCTCTCGGCGCTCTCCTTCACGTGGCACCTGAAGGACCAGCTCGCCGCCGTCGAGCGCCTCGTGGCGCAGCCCACCGCGCGCCTGGAACGGGCGTTCTCCGATCACGTGGACTGCTGCGCCTATCGCCTCGACGCCTGGCGGCTGGGGCTCGTGCACAGCCGGCTCGCGCGGATGCGGAACTTGCAGGACGGCGTACCCGCCGAGCCGCGCCGCGGCGTCTACCTGGGCGCCTACGCGTGGCTCGAGCCGCTGCGGCCGGAGCACAAGGCGCTCGCGCCGGTGACGCTGCGCGACGAGGACCTGGCGGCGACGTTCCTCGGCGAGGGCGACGCGCCGCTCTCGGCCGACGCCACCAACCAGGGCTACGTGCACGCGCCGTCGCTGAACCACGCCGTGGCGGCCGCGGTGCTGCGCAACGGGTTCCTCTCGAACGCCAGCCCGCAGAACCGACGGACGCTGGCGGTGAACCTCACGTCCGAGCGCGTGCGCACGGCGCTGGCGCTGCTGGAGGGCATCCGCGCGGGCCAGGGCCTGTCCGACCTGCTCGGCTACCAGTTCGAGCGCGGGCTGCACGACCGTCACTCGGTGGCCGAGGTCGACAAGTTCATCTACGAGCTGCGGCAGGCGTTCCCGCTCCGGTTGAACCGCCTCACCTCCACGAAGGTGGCCGAGAGCGAGGCGATCCCCGCCCGCAACGTTCTGGACGGCCTCGCGCTGGTGAACCACGTGAAGGCGAGCGGCAACGCCGGCTACCCGTTCGGCAAGCCGGGCCTGCCGCCGGCCACGACGGCCGAGGCCTCCGCGATCGACGCCGAGGTGGACCGGCTGCTCGAAGCGCACGACGCCGTGGCGGATCTCGCGCTGTCGGAGGGCGTGTACCAGGCGGTGCTCGGCAACTACGACCGCGTGGCCTCGACCTACGACGCCTACGCGCGCGGCAACTTCCCGCCAGAGCCCGACATCGTCCGCACGCCGTTCAGCGGCGTGGGCCTCACGTGCCGCGTGGCGCTGCACCTCGAGGCCGGGGCGTCGCCGGTCGTGTCGCCGATCGCCGGTCTCGCGATGACGCCGCGGGCGCAGGCCGAGCCCGCCGTGAATCGCTGGCTGGCATCGCGCCTGCCCCCACCCGATCGCATCGGCTGCGCGGTCACCTTCCGCCGGGCCTCCACCGGCGTGGAGACGACGATGGGCGTGACGCTGCGGCAGTTGGGGCTGCAGCCCGCCGACCTGGCGGCCATCGTCCGCGACGACTCGCACCAGGCCATGACCGAGCTCGACGATCGGGTGGTCGCGTTCGCGCACGCCACGTTCGGGCCGCGGCCCGACGTGCCGGTGCGCATCGGCTACCTCGATCGGCAAGGCGCGGACTTCAGCGTCTTCGAGGTGATGGCCCCGCTGCGCTACCTGCGGCGGCTCGTCTCGACCTCGCGGCCGCTCGAGTCCACCGACCTCGCGCTGGTCAACGAGGCCCAGTCGGGCGACGACAGCAAGCCGTTCGTCGATCCGCAGCGGATCCTCCTCGTGCGCGCGGCACTGGCGGCGCTGCGCGCCGACCTCGCCGCGTTCGTGGCGGCGGTGGAGGCACCGCTGGCGGACCTCGAGAACCGCCGCGACGAGATCCTGGCCGATGCCGACGACTACGTGACGCAGCTCACGGGGCTGATGGCACGGGCGGCCGGATTCGGCGTCGCGCAGGCGGGGTGGGGCTTCGCGCACGCGTTCCTGGCGAGCACCTATGCCGCCATCCTGCGGCAGTGCGACGCGCTCGTGGACCGCTGGAACGGCCGGCTGACGCAGTTCGACGCGGCCATCGCCGAGCACGACGCGCTGCCCGTGGGCGCATCGGCCGAGGAACGGCTGCGAATCCTCCGGCAGGCCGAACGGGCGATCTCGACGGCGACGGTCGATCCCGTGCCCGCGAACTTCCGCGCGATGCTCGTCACCGTCACGCGTCCCGCGTTCGCCGCCAAGCGCGATCAGTTCGCCGCCGTCCAGGCGTCCACGCGGACGAAGGTCTCGGCGCTCCGCACCGACGTGCTGGCGCTGCTGCCAGTCTCCGATGTCGACGCCACCGCGTTCTCGCTGCGCGACCAGGAAGACGCGATGGTCCGCTTCGCCGAGGACGCGGTCCGCGTGTCGCGCACGGTGCTGGGCGCGATCGACCGCGCCCTCGCGGCATCGCAGGCACAACTGGACGCGCACGACGCCACCGCGGTGGCCCGCGAACGCGCCGACGCCCTCGCGGAAGCCGCCCGGGCGCTGCTCGGCCCCGACTTCCGGGTCGTGCCGGAGTTCCCCCTCGCGCCCGCGCGCGGCGACGAGCTGGAGCAGGCGCTGGCCGTGAGCCGGTCGGCCGCGCAGTTCAGCCATCTCACGAGTCCGTCGGACCCGGCCGTGGAGCCGATCGACTTCCCCGTGGACACGTGGCTGCACGGCGTGGCGCGCGTGCGTCCCAAGGTGCACGCCTGGGAGCAGGTGACGCTGCTGGCCGGCGGGCTGGGCGTCGCCGAGCCGGCGCTCGACGCGCTGCAGCTGCCCGTGCGCCCGGGCGACAAGTGGATGGGCCTGCGGTTCGCACCCGGCCAGGCGCTCGACGCCGACGTGCTGCTCTACACCGCGCACTTTGCGGCGCCGTTCGACAAGACGCGACGCCAGTGCGGCCTCCTGATCGACGAGTGGGCGGAGATCGTGCCCGGCGACACCGCCGACACGGGTCTCGCGTTCCACCACGACCGGCCCGACTGCGAAGCGCCGCAGGCGATGCTGCTCGTGGCGCCCGCGGAGTTCCGCGGGGCCTGGCAGTGGGACGACCTCGTGGACGCGCTCCACGACACGCTGGACCTGGCGAAGCTGCGCGCGATCGAACCGGCGCACGTCGATCGGCTGCCGTACGCGCCGCTGCTGCCGGCCACGGTGATGGCCACCCAGGCGCGCCAGCTCACCATCGCCGCCGACCTGGCGCTCAACAACCGGATCACCCTCGCGCGCGAGGAGGCCTGAAGTGCCCGGCAAGTTCATCACGGCCGACCTCGTCGAGGTGATCGGCAGGAAGTCCCGGCCCGGCATCACGCTCTGGAACCGGCTGGAGGGACGTCCGCGCGCCGACAACTTCGAGCGCGCGCTGCGGGCCGAGGTGCGCGACGCGCTGTGGCTGCTGACGCGCCAGTGGCAGATGGGCGAGTTCCGCGGCGACGATGCGGGCTCGCCGATCGTGGCGCGCGTGCGCATCGACACCACGCGGATCCGCCGCTACAGCGCCGACGGCAGCACGACGGAGCCCTTCGACGACTCGGTGCCGCTCGAGGCGCGCGTGGAGCGCATGCCCGTGCCCCTGGCCCAGGACGGCCGCGACATGGCGCTCGATCTGCGGCTCGCGATGGGACGCTACTGGCTGAAGCTGGTGGCGCCGCTGGCCGCCGGGGCGCGGGCCGACTTCATCGCGAAGTACCCCGTGCACGCGCCCGATCCGCTGACCGCGGCCGACGCCTCCATCTGCGCCCACCAGGACGCGTGGGCGAACTTCGCCGCGGCCTCGCGCCTGATGGACGGCGGCACGCTCTACCGCCACCTCACGGTGGACGGCGGACGGGCCGCCGACGGCATCGCGTCGCTCGCCGGTCTCGAGGCCCAGGCCGACGCCCTCGCCCAGCGCTTCGTCGCCTGGTTCCGGGCGCTGATCGAGCAGCCGTCCGGACAGGCGGCATGGCGGCCCGAGCGGCTCGAGTACCAGTTCGCCTGCGCGGCGCCCGACGGGCCCGGCGAGAAGGTGCTGACGGCCGAGGAGTACTTCCACGGCCATCTCGACTGGTACAACTTCGACGTCGACCCGGCGCGGCAGGCCTTCGCGGATCGGCCCGGCGAGGAGGCCGAGCCCGCGGGCACCCGTCAGTCGCACGTCTTCGAGATGCTGCCCACGCAGGCCACCTTCAACGGCATGCCCCACACGCGGTGGTGGACGTTCGAGGACGGCCGCACGAACTTCGGCGACGTGAAGCCGGACACCACCGACCTGGCGAAGCTGCTCTTGATCGAGTTCGGCCTGGTCTACGCCAACGACTGGTTCGTCGTGCCGTTCGGCGTGCCGGCCGGCACCATCGCCACCGTGCGCGGGGTGGCGGTGACCAACGTCTTCGGCGAGCGGGTGTGGATCGGCCCTGCCGGCGCGGGGCAGGACGACGACTGGCAGCGGTGGGCGATGTTCCTGCTCAGCGTGAAGGGCAAGGGGCACGAGCCGGCGGACCTGAGCCTGGTGGTGCCGCCGGCGGCGCAGAAGGTGCTCGACGGGCCGGCGCTCGAGGAGGTGCTGCTGGCGCGCGACGAGATGGCGAACATGGTGTGGGCCATCGAGCGCACCATCTGCCTGCCGTCGGGCGAGCCGAGGCTCGGGCGCGAAGCGGCGCTCGAGACGCGCGCGTACTTCGACGCGGCGGCCGAGCGGTTGCTCGGCCATCCCCCGGCCCCGGCCTCGCCCTCCGAGCGGGCGAAGGTGACCTACCGCGTCATGCGCGGCGTCCCGGAGCACTGGATCCCCTTCATCGCTGTGCACGTGCCGGGCGGCACGCGCGACGTGCAGCTCCAGCGCGCAGCGATGCTGCGCACGTTCGAGGGCGATCAGCCGCCGCCCTCGGCGGTGCGCCCGCGGACCGCGCTGCTGCGGCACGGCCTCGACGCCGGCCAGCCCTACTTCCTGCACGAGCAGGAGGTGCCGCGCGCCGGCATCCGGGTGACGCAGGCGTTCCAGCGCACGCGCTGGCGGGACGGGCGCGCGTGGGTGTGGCTGGGCGTGCGGAAGCAGACGGGCCGCGGCGAGAGTTCGAGCGGGCTGGCCTTCGACCAGGTGATCGAGCTGCCGCCGCGCCCGCCCATCGAGGGGTGATCCCGGTTCGTGCGGGCGGAGGCGTTCCCCAGCGCTCGGACGCCGAGGACGCCGTCTTTCCCGTGGCGCGCGGGTGGCTCGGCGCCGGCGCGCAGCCACTGGTGCGACCCCGGCTGCGAGCGCCCTGACGCCCGGGTTGGGGCCGATGTTCGTCAACCGTTCGTGGGGGACTACACGAGGAGGAGCCATGGGACAGCGACACGTGGTGTTGCGGAGCCGCCGTGCGTCGACCGGTGACGTGTTCCTCGGCCCGGCGGCGGGCACGAGCGGCGTGGCGCCGGCGGTCACCGGCGTGACGGTGGACGTCGAGGAGGTGGATCGGAGACGGGTGCGGTCGCTGGCGCGCGGCGCCGACGTGGTGGCCGTGGCGCCCGTGGTCCCGATGAAGCTGATCGCGCCCTTCGACGCGCCGGCCCAGCCGGCGGCGCCGGGCTCGACGTGGGGCGTGACGGCGGTCGGCGCCGACACGTCGCCGTTCACGGGCAGCGGCGTCGTGGTGGCCGTGCTCGACACCGGCATCGACGCCACGCACCCGGCGTTCGCGGGCGTGACGCTCGTGCAGGAGGACTTCACCGGCGAGGGCAACGGCGACCAGCACGGCCACGGCACCCACTGCGCGGGCACGATCTTCGGGCGGCCGCTGAATGGCACGCGCATCGGCGTGGCGCCGGGCGTGACCCGCGCCCTCGTCGGCAAGGTGCTCGGGGCGCAGGGCGGTTCGAGCGAGAGCATCGTGCGCGCGATCCAGTGGGCAGCCGACAACGGCGCCCACGTGATCTCGATGTCGCTCGGCATGGACTTCCCCGGGCTCGTCGCCGAGTTGCAGGCCGAGGGGTACCCGCCGGAGCTGGCAACCTCGCTGGCGCTGGAGGGCTACCGCGCCAACGTGCAGTTGTTCGAGCGGCTGGCGTCGCTCGTGCGCGCGCTGGGCGGGTTCCAGCAGGCCACGGTGACGGTGGCCGCCGCCGGCAACGAGAGCCAGCGTGACGTGAACCCCGACTTCGAGATCGCGGTGAGCCCGCCGGCCGTGGCCGAGGGCGTGATCTCGGTGGCGGCGCTCGGCCAGTCGCCACAGGGGCTGAAGGTGGCCGACTTCTCGAACACGGGCGCGAACGTGTCGGGCCCCGGCGTCAGCGTGTTCTCGGCGTGGAAGAACGGCGGCACGCGCACGATCAGCGGCACCAGCATGGCGACGCCGCACGTGGCGGGCGTCGCGGCGCTGTGGGCCGAGAAGATCATGACGATGGGGCCGCTGACGGGGCTGCAGCTCACCGCCCGGCTGATCGGCTCGGCGACGTTCGCGGGCCTGGCGGCGGGCTTCGATCCCACCGACGTGGGCGCGGGGCTCGTGAAGGCGCCGCAGGCGTAGGGCGGGGATGCCGGGCGGCGCCGCGCCAGTCGCGACGCGTCGCCGCCCGTCGAGTCCTCGCGCGACCTCACTGCTGCACGCCGACAGCGCGACTGGGCCGCCGGCCTCAGGCGAACGGTCCCCACACCTCGATCACCGGCACGGCCAGCTCGGGCCACAGGCGCGACCGCACCGTGTCCCCGTCGTGGAAGAGCTCGCGCACCTCGTCGCGCGCGTCGCCCTGCCAGCCGATGACCTCGATGCGTCGTGCCGCCGGATCGACGATCCAGTATTCCCGCACGCCGTAGTCGCGGTAGACGGCGTGCTTCAGCACGCGGTCGTACCGCCTGCGCGACGGAGACGTCACCTCGACGACGATGTCGGGGGCACCAAGGCACTTCGCCCCGACCCTGCCGAGGCGCTCGGGCCCCACCAGGAAGACATCCGGCTGCAACACGAGGCTGCGCTCCACGTCGAGCACCACGTCGCCCGGCGCCACGCCGACGAACCCCTGCAACTGGGCTCGGTTGAACAACTCGAAGGCCACCACGAGCTGCACGACGACGCCCTGGTGCCGCGCCACCGTGGCGCCCTCCCGCACCACCCCGAAGTACAGCTCACGCTTGAGGTTCGTCTCAGGTGTCCGGCAGTACTCGTCGTAGGTCAGCCGCGTCCCCTCGGTGAGCGCGGCCTCCGGCAGCGATCCGGTCCGCGGCCAGGCCGGCCGCCGACGCCCGCCCGTCGCGGGCCGCTTCCGCGCGACGACTCCCCCCATCACTCCCTCCTTGCGTGGCAGCCCGACCTCGACGACGACGATGCCATCGTCGGGAGGGGAGATCAAGGAGGGGATGCGCGCTCGAGGCCCGCAGCCCGCCAATCGGCCTGCGGGCTGCATCGCGCCGGCGGCGCAGTCGGCGGCATGCGCCTGATGGGCCGCCGACAGTCAGAGCTTCTGGGCACCGTCCATCTTGCCGAGGTCGCGGTCGAAGGTCCCCAGCGGCGTATGCCCGGCCTTGCGAGCCACCTCCAGCATGAGGCAGTCCGAGAACCCGACCTTGGGTCGTCGCCGGAACTGCGCCACCGCCGCGGCGACCGCCTCCGAGTCCTGCACGGTCAGCTGTCCATGGCTCAGGAGCATCTCGACCGCGGTCGCGATGGCCGCGGGATCGCGCTCGTAGACCGACTCCAGGACCCACGTGGCCTCGGCGATTGCCAGCAGTGGGACCCACGCCCCCTTGACCACGAAGGTCTCGGCCGCGGCCACCTGCCTGGGATCGTCGCGGGTGATCAGCCGAACCAGCACGTTGGTGTCAACGGCCCGCATGGCGCGCCCTCGCCGCTTGCCGCAGCCCCGCCTTCAGCTCCCCCAGCGTCCGTCGCCGTGGCGGCCGCGAGAACACGGCCCGGTGGATGTCCTCGGAGGAGTAGCGGCCGGCCTTGCGTACGATCACGTGGTCCCCGGCGTCCTCCCACTCGAGGACCGATCCGGGGCCGACGCCGAGCCGCAGCCGGACCTTGGCGGGAACCGACACCTGTCCCTGAGCCGTCACTCTCGAATGCGCCAGCGTCATACTGTGATATTACCACGGTAATGCGAGCGGGGCGCCACGACGCCGCTGGCACCGCTGGCACCGCTGGCACACCTTCGGCGCCGCGCGCTGTGGCGGTCCCGCGCCTCGTGCCGTCGATCAGGCGAGCGCGCGCCCCTTCGTCTCCGGGATGACCGCCCAGAACGTCGCGGCCAGCAGGAACGCGGCGGCCGCCACGGTGAACGCCGCGTCGAAGCCGCGCGTGTCGGCGAGCGAGCCCACGACGAACGGCGCCGCCGCGCTCGCCAGCCGGCCCGTGTTGTAGGTGAGCCCCTGCGCGGTGGCCCGGATCCGCGTGTCGTAGATCTCGGCGGTGACCGCGCCGAAGCCGGTGAAGTAGCCCGTGCCGAAGAAGGCGACGAACGGCCCCAGCACCAGCAGCACGAGCGGCTGGCGCGTGGACGCATAGGCGAACATCAGCGCGGCCGCGGCCACGAGGTAGCCGACGTAGGCGCGCTTGCGCCCGATCGCGTCGCTGACGAAGCCGAAGGTGACGTACCCGAACCACATGCCCACCTGCATCACCACCACCAGCGTGGACATGGCGACGGTGGCGAGGCCCACGCCCCCCTGCTCCACGGGCAGCGAGAGGTAGGCGGGAATCCAGAGGTTGAAGCCCCACCACGCGAACATGGTGCACGCGTTCATCAGCGTGACGGCGACGGTGAGCCGCCACACCGGCGCGGCGAACACGGCGCGGAGGCCCGCCAGCAGGGGCGCCGCGGCGCGCTCGCGCCGCTCGTGCCAGATCGCGGGCTCCTTCACGTGCCGCCGCACCCACAGGGTGAAGAGCGCCGGCAGGATGCCCACGAAGAACACCGCCCGCCAGCCGAAGGCGGGCAGCACCAGCGCGTTCACCACGGCCGCGGCCCCGTAGCCCACCGCCCACGAGCTCTGCATGAACCCGAGCGCCTTGCCGCGGTGCCGGTCCGGCCACGTCTCGGACACGAGCGCGGCCCCGCTCGCCCACTCGCCGCCCATGCCGATGCCGAGCAGCACGCGGAAGATCGCCAACTGCGTCACATTCTGCGCGAGCCCGCACGCGAAGGTGAACACCGAGTAGATGAGCACGCTGGCGACGAGCGCGCGCGTGCGCCCCACGCGATCGGCGACGATGCCGAAGATCACGCCGCCGGCCGCCGAGGCCACCAGCGTGAGCGAGCCCAGCTGCCCGGCCGTCGACTTGTCCATGCCGAGGTCGGCCATCAGCGAGGCCAGCACCAGGGCGTACAGCATCACGTCGAAGGCGTCGAGCATCCAGCCGAGCGACGCGGCGACGAGCGCGCGCCGCGCCTCGGGCGTCGCCTCGTGCCAGAACGCGAACAGGCCAGGCCCGGCAGCCATCACGCCTCCGGCGGACCGTAGCCGCCGCCGCCCGGCGTCTCGATCCGCAGCCGTTCCCCCGCGGCGAGCCGCAGCCGCACCTTCGACCCGAGCACCTCCTCGGTGCCGTCGGCCCGCACGCGCACGTTGCGGCCCGCGCCGCCGGCCTCCCCGCCCGCGGCGCCCCACGGGCGCTCCGCGCGCCGCTCCGACAACACCGTGACGTCGGTGTCGCAGAGCACCTCGTACTCGCGGACCAGCCCCTCGCCGCCCGGGTAGCGCCCGCGCCCCGCGCTGCCCTCGCGCAGGCGGTACTGCCGGATGCGCAGCGGCAGGATGTGCTCGATGGCCTCCACCGGCGTGTTGCGCGTGTTGCTCATGTGGCAGTGCACGCCGCTGATGCCGGCGAGCCCGTTGCGGCCGCCCATGCCGCCGCCGAGCGTCTCGTAGTAGGCGAAGCGCTTCCCGCTGCGCGGGTCCACCCCGCCCAGCGTGACGTTGTTCATCGTCCCCTGGCTGGCGGCCGGGATCACGTCGGGGCACGCCTGCGCGAGCGCGCCGAGCACCACGTCGGTGATCCGCTGCGAGGCCTCCACGTTGCCGCCCGCCACGGCGGCCGGCCGCACCGCGTTGACGATGCTGCCCTCGGGCGCGACCACGCGCAGTGGGCGCCCGATTCCCGCGTTGTAGAGGACGTCGTCGCGCACCAGGCACCGGAACGCGTACAGGCTCGCCGACAGCGTGATGGCGAAGTTCGCGTTCACGCCCCCCTCGGTCTGCGGGTCGCTGCCGGTGAAGTCGACCGTGGCGGCGTCGCCGTCGATGACGACGCGCACGCGGATGGTGATGCGGCGGTCGCTGAAGCCGTCGCCGTCGAGCACGTCCTCGAAGCGGTACTCGCCGTCGGGCAGCGCGGCGATGGTCGCCCGCAGGACGCGCTCGGTGTAGTCCTGCGACGCGGCGGCGTAGCGGTCCACGCGGCGCCGCCCGTACTTCGCCACGGCCTGCAGCAGCCGCCGCTCGGCCACGCGGTTGCTCGCGACCTGCGCGGTGAGGTCGCCCTCGCGTTCGTCCGGCGTGCGGACGTTGGCGAGGACGATCGCCAGGATGTCCGGCGCCAGGGTGCCGCGCCGGACGAGCGTCACCGGCGGGACGATGAGGCCTTCCTGGTACACCTCGCGCGCGAGCGGCATCGACCCGGGGCTCATGCCGCCCACGTCGGAGTGGTGCGCGCGGTTGGCCACGTAGAACGCGGGCCGGCGCGCCCGCGGCAGGTACACCGGCGCCACCAGCGTGATGTCGGGCAGGTGCGTGCCGCCGCGGAACGGGTCGTTGAGCATCACCATGTCGCCCGGCCCGAGCGGCGCGTGCTCGATGGCCGCCCGCACCGACAGCGGCATGGCGCCGAGGTGCACCGGGATGTGGTCGGCCTGCGCGATGGTCTCGCCCCGCGCGTCGTAGATCGCGCAGGAGAAGTCGAGCCGCTCCTTGATGTTCGGCGAGAAGCCCGTGCGGCACAGCGTGACGCCCATCTCCTCGGCGATGGAGACGAACAGGTTCTTGAAGATCTCGAACTCGACGGGGTCGACGCGCACGGGTGGCTCCGGGTGGTCCGATTCACTCGCCGGCCGGCCGGCGGCCGGCGCGACGCGACGACGTGCGGGACGCGCCGCCGCGCCCCTCCCGGTCGCCCCCGTGCTCCGCGCGGGTGGCGACGATGTTGCCGAAGGCATCGACGCGGAAGGCGTAGTGCGGCGGGACGACGGTGGTGGCCTGGGCCCCGGCCAGCAGCGCCGGCCCCCGCCCCGAGGCGCCGGGGGCCAGGTCCTCCACGTGGAAGACCGGCGTCGCGCGGCGCGAGCCGCCGAACCACGCGTCCTGCCGGCGGTGCGGCGGCGGCAGCTCGCCATCGAGCGACGCGGCGCGGGGAAGCGCGGGCTTCCCGGTGAGGCCCACGGCCCGCACCCGCAGCGTGACGGCCTCGGCCGGACGCGCGGGGTTCGCGTAGCCGTAGCGCTGCGCGTGGCGCCGGTCGAACTCGTCCCGGTAGTCGGCCTGCCACGGCACGGTGATCTCGTAGGACTGGCCGAGGTAGCGCACGTCGATCGCCCGCTCGAGCCTCGCGCGATCGCCCGCGTAGCCTTCGGCCGCCAGGTCGGCGGCCGCCCGGGCCTCGAGCGCGGCGAAGCGCGCCTCGAACCACGCGGGCGAGAGGCCGGCCACCGGGTGCAGCACCGACTGGGAGTAGTCCCTGGTGACGTCGGCGAGCAGCATGCCGAGCGCCGACAGCACGCCGGCGTGGCGCGGCACCACGACGGCGGCGATCTCGAGCATGTCGGCGATCTCGCACGCGTGCATCCCGCCCGCGCCGCCGAAGGCCACCAGCGCGAACTCGCGCGGGTCGTGTCCCCGCTCCACCGACACCACGCGGATGGCGCGCTCCATGTTGGCGTTGGCCACGCGCACCACGCCGTGGGCGAGCGCGAGCGGCTCGAGGCCGAGGCGCGCGGCCAGCGCCGCCGCCGCCTCGCGCGCACGCGCCAGGTCGAGCGGCATGCGGCCGCCCAGGAAGTACGCCGCGTCGAGGCGGCCCAGCAGCAGGTTCGCGTCGGTCACCGTCAGCTCGCGGCCGCGGCCGTAGCAGGCCGGCCCCGGGTCGGCGCCCGCCGACCGCGGCCCCACCCGCAGCGCCCCACCCGTGTCGATCCACGCCACCGAGCCGCCGCCGGCGCCCACGGTGTGGATGTCGATGATCGGCAGCCGCACCGGGAAGTCGCCCACGACCGACTCGGTGGTGACCCCGATGGCGCCGTCGATCAGCGTGACGTCGGTGGAGGTGCCGCCCATGTCGAACCCGATGGCGCGCGGGAAGCCGGCCGCCGTCGCCACGGCGTGGGCCCCGACGGCACCCGCCGCGGGCCCCGACAGGATGGTCTGCACCGCTGCCGCCCGGGCGCCCGCCGCCGAGATCGTGCCGCCGTTGGACTGCATGATCGCGAGCCGCGTGCCGCCGAGCTGCGCGCTGAGCGCGCCAAGGTACCGGTCCATCACCGGCGTCACGTACGCGTTGACGACGGTGGTGCTCCAGCGCTCGAACTCGCGGTACTCCGGCAGGACGCTGGAGGACGCCGACACGGCGAAGCCGGCCTCGCGCAGCGCCGCCGTCACGCGCTGCTCGTGCCCCGGGTTCGCGTACGCGTGCAGGAAGCAGACGGCCACCGACTCGGCGCCCGCCTCGCGCAGCCTGGCGACGAGCCCCGGCAGCTCGTCCTCGCGCAGCGGCTCCAGCACCGCCCCGGTGGCGGCGACGCGCTCGGCCAGCGTGAACGTGCAGGCCGGCTCGACGAGCGGGCGGCGGTCCTCGACGAAGAAGTCGTAGAGGGCGCGGCGCGTCTGGCGACCGATGCGCAGCACGTCGCCGAAGCCCGCAGTGGCGACGAGCGCGACGCGCGCCCCGCGCCGCTCGAGCACGGCGTTGGTGGCCACCGTGGACCCGTGCACCACGTCGAGGCCGGCCGGCCACCCGGCCGCCGCCGGGGGCGCCGCCAGGATCTCGCGCAGGCCCTGGACGATGGCGCGCGACGGGTCGTCGGGCGTGGAGCGCACCTTGTGGACGCGCAGGCCGGCCTCGTCGAACAGCACGAGGTCCGTGAAGGTCCCGCCCGTGTCCACGCCGATTCGCTGCATGCTGGTCCCGTCCCGGCGATCGAGGGCTCGTGTGGGGGAGTCGCTCGCGGTCGAGCGGAGCCTAGCGGCGCCCCGCCGGGGTGTCAAGGCACCGTGGGCACGCCGTGGCGAGGGGCGACATCGGCGACAATGGAGGGCGCGCCCGGCCGGCGCCCCCTGATCCCGTGAACCCCGTCATCCTCCCCCTCGTGTTCTGGGCGTCCGCCCTGCTGCTGGCGAGCGTGCTCGCCAGCAAGGCCGCGCGCGTCGGCATCCCGGCCCTGCTGCTGTTCCTCGGCGTCGGCATGCTGGCGGGTTCCGATGGCCCCGGCGGCATCCACTTCGACAACCCGAGCGCCGCGCAGGCCATGGGCGTGGTGGCGCTCACCTTCATCCTCTTCGGCGGCGGCCTCACCACGCGGTGGGAGGACGTCCGGCCGGTGGCGGTGCGCGGCGCGGTGCTCGCCACCATCGGCGTGCTGATCACGGCTGGGCTGACCGGACTCTTCGCGTGGAAGGTGGCGGACCTCTCGCTGCCCCAGGCCCTGCTGCTCGGCGCCATCGTCTCGTCCACCGACGCGGCGGCCGTCTTCGGCGTCCTTCGGTCGCGCAGCCTCGGCCTCACGCCGCGCTTGCGCTCGCTGCTCGAGTTCGAGTCGGGCAGCAACGACCCGATGGCCGTGTTCCTCACGCTGAGCCTCGTGGCCTGGATCACCGATCCCGCCGCGTCGCTGTGGGGCTTCCTGCTGCAGTTCCCGGTCGAGATGGGGATGGGCGCCGCGGTGGGCATCGCCATGGGCGTGCTGATGAGCCTCGCGGTGAACCACGCGTGGCTCGACTACGACGGCCTCTACCCGGTGCTCACCGTCGGCCTCGTGCTGCTCACGTACGCGGCGGCCGACATCAGCGGCGGCAACCCGTTCCTCGCCGTCTACGTGGCCGGCATCGCGATGCGCCGGCAGACGTTCCTGCACAAGCGCAGCCTGCTGCGCTTCCACGACGGCGTGGCGTGGCTGATGCAGATCATGATGTTCCTCACCCTGGGCCTGCAGGTGTTCCCGTCGAAGCTGCCGGCGGTGGCCGGAGCGGGGCTGGCCGTCGCGGTGTTCCTCATGCTGGTGGCCCGGCCGGTGGCCGTCGTCCTCACACTGGCGCCGGCGCGGGCGCCGTGGCGCGAGCAGGTCCTGGTGGCGTGGGTGGGGCTGCGCGGCGCGGCCCCCATCATCCTGGCCACCTTCCCGCTGGTGGCCGGCGTGCCGGACGCGACGCTCATCTTCGAGATCGTCTTCTTCATCGTCCTGCTGTCGGCATTGCTGCAAGGCACCTCGCTCGCCTGGGTGGCCCGGCGCCTCGGCCTGGCGACGGGCCCGGCCAGCGGCGACGTGGACCCGCTCGACCTGGTGGCCACCGCCGAGCGCGACCTCATCGAGGTGCGCGTCGGCGAGGGGTCGCCCGCCGCGGGCCGCCGCCTGATGGACCTGCGGCTCCCGTCGGGCTCGCTGGTGGTGGTCGTGGAGCGCCACGGGCTGTCGCTGGTGCCCACCGGCGGCACGCAGGTGCAGGCAGGCGACCGCCTGGTGGTGCTGGCCGCGCACAGCGACCACCAGGCCGTGCGCGCCATCGGGGCCTGAGCCGCGCCCTGGCGGGCCAGGCGGCCAGCGCCCCGCCCCCTCACCGCCGCGGGCCTCGCGGCCCCGTTAAAGCCGGACCGCCGCGAGGCCGAATCCCCTGACAGGCCCCCGCGGGCCGCGCGCCAGCCAGACTGTGCACCAGCGTGCACGAGCGTGCAGCCCCCGGCGTCCCACGCGCGGGCGCTGCTCCGCCCGCCCGCGCGGTTTCTTGCTCGCGCCTTCGTGTCGGCGCACGGAACGAGGCTCGCCCGATGCGAACACGCGCCCACCCGCCCGCCGTCCTCGCCCTCGTCGTGGCCTTCGTCGCCGCGGCGGCCGCGGGGATTGCCGGCGCCCAGGCCAGCCCGGGCACGCCCGCCGGGGCGACCGGGCGCGTCGCCGGCGTCGTCACCGACAGCTCCGGCGCCGCGCTGCCGGGCGTGACGGTGACCGTCACCGGCCCCGACGCGGACGCGCCGCTCACCACGGTCACCGACGCCACCGGGCAGTTCCAGATCGCCGACGCCCCGGCCGGCGCCCTCGTCGTCCGCTTCGAACTGGAGGGCTTCGAGACGGGCTCGGCCTCGCTCGAGCTGGCGCCCGGGCAGGGCCTCCGCGTGACGTGCCAGCTCGCGGTCGCCACGCTGGAAGAGGCGGTCACCGTCTACGGGCTCGCGCCGATCGAGCCGCCCCCGCCGCCCCAGCGCCCGCGCGCGCCCGATCCGCTGCCCATGGACGAGCACGACGTGGCCTCGGTGTGCGGTCCCGGCCAACTCGACCTGCCGCACGCGCCGCTCGCGCGCATCGTGTCGCACCGGCACGACGCGCAGCGCTCGTTCTACGTGCAGGGCGACGAGTTCCTGCTCGACGCCGGCACCGCGTCGGGCCTGCGGGTGGGCCAGAACCTCGCGGTGCGGCGGCAGTTCCGCGTGCCGCCGGCCGCCGGCAGCCGCGGCGAGCCGCTGGTGGGCGAGCACACCTCCGGCGTGCTGCAGGTGGTGGCCGCCGATCCGCACGCGGCGTTCGCGGTGGTGGTCTACGCGTGCGACGAGTTCGTCCGCGGCGACTACGTGGAGGCGTTCGCGCCGGAACCGCTGCGCGAGGCCGACCCGCTGGGCCTGCCCGACTACCGCCAGGCGGCGCAGATCCTGTTCGCCGACGAGGGGCAGCTGATGGGCGCGCCGCGCCGCCTGATGGTGATCGACCGCGGCCGGGAGCACGGCGTCCGCGCCGGCCAGCGCCTCACCGTCTTTCGCCGCAGCGCCCGCGACGGCCGCGCCACCCACACCATCGGCGAGGCGGTGGTCGTCGCCGTGAAGGACGCCTCGGCCACGGTGCGCATCGATCACGCCACCGACGCCATCTTCTTCGGCGACGGCGTGGCGCCGCAGGTGCCGCCCTCGGGCGTGCCCGCACGCTGGGCGACGGCGTCGCGGTAGGACCGGGCCGCCGGCGCCGCGCTCAATCGGCCCGCGCGGCCTCCTCGAGCCCCGACTCCTCCTCGGCATCCTGACGGCCCACCTCGCCCGCGCGGACGAGCGCCGCGCGGAACAGGATCGGGCCGACGACCTCGTGCAGGGCGATCATCGCCACCGCCAGGGTCTGCGCGCGCCCCCCCCAGTCGGGGAACTCGCGCGCCACGAGCACGGCAAGGCCCAGCGTCACCCCCGCCTGCGACACCAGGCCCATCCACAGCGTGCGGCTGGCGGGGTCCTCCAGCCCGGCCGCCCGCAGGCCCGCCAGGCTGCCGCCCCGCACGGCGGCCGCCCGCGCGAGGGCCACGACGACGGCCCACCCGCCGATGGTCGCCAGCGCGTCGAGGTGGATGCTGGCGCCCGCGGCCGCGAAGAACACCACCAGCACGGGGGTGGCGCTGCGCTCGACGGCGAGGCGCAGCGCGTCGGATCGCGCCGGCGCGACGTTCTCCACGACGAGCCCGGCGGCGAGGGCCGCCAGCAGCGGCTCCACGTGCAGGGCGCGGCCCCCTTCGCTGAGCGCGACGCAGAGCGACAGCAGCGCGATCGTCAACTCGCGCCCGACGCCGCGCAGGTAGAGCGCGAAGAGGCCGCCGAGCAGGGCGCCGAAGGCGAGCGACCCGAGCACCTCCCAGGCCAGGCGCGCCCCGAGCGCGACCCCATCGTCGGCGCCGCCGGCCACCGACCGCGCGAACTGCATCACCACCGTGAACGCGAGGATCAGCACGAGGTCGGCGAGGACGACCACCGCGATCACGAGGTCGCTCAGCGGCCCCCGCGCCCGCGTCTCGGCGATGACCGCAATCGTCACGGTCGGCGAGAAGCTGACGACGATCACCGTCAGCACCGCCACCATCGCCACGCGCTCGAGGCCCGTGGCGCCGGGCGCAATCGGCAGCCACGGCCACAGCAGGAAGAGCAGTCCCCCGAGCGCGACGTACATCGTCACGAGCGTCACCGCGCCGACCGTCAGCACCGCCCGCACGCGCGCCCGCAGGCGCTCGACGTTGATCTCCATGCCGGCGACGAGCGCGATCAGCGCGACCGCGAGGCCGTTGACCAGTTGCAGCTCGCGCGCCATCGCGGCGGTGATGAAGTTGAACAGGTAGGGCCCGCAGAGCAGGCCGAAGAAGAGGTAGCCGGTCAGGCGGGGCAGGCGCAGCCGGTCGGCCACGTCACCGAGCAGCGACGCCGCCACCAGCGCGAAGCCGAGCGCGAGCGCGATGGTCGGCGGCGCGCCGCCCGCTCCGCCGAACCGGTGCAGCAGCGCGACGGTGACGAGCACGACGAGCAGGGCCGATGCCCGCGCGATCACGGCGCCGGCTCCGGTTCGCCGGGCAGCAACACCGCCGCCAGCAGTTCGGAGATCCCCGTCGCCACCGCCACCGCCGAGAGCAGCACCGTGCCGCCCGCCGGCGAGACCTGCTGCACGTTGAGGGCGATGGCCACGCCGAGCACGCCCTGCGGCAGCAGCACCGTGGCCAGCAGGCCGGGCGGCACGCCGGCGGCAGGCGACACCACCAAGCTCGCCGTGAGCTTGCCGAGCAGCCGGAGCAGCACCAGCGGCGCGACGATCCAGGGGAGCAGCGGCGTCCACTCGATGGACGCGCCGGCGACGACCAGCAGCAGCGCGACCAGCGGGTGCTGCAGCCGGCCGAGGTCATCGGCGATCAGGCGGTCGGCCCCGCCCGGGCTCCACACCCACACCAGGGCCGCGACGGCCCCGGCGAGCAGCGGCGACATCGACGTGTAGGCCGCCACCCCGCCGAGCAACGCCACCGCGCCGGCGACGAAGACGCCGCGCTCGGCCGCCCCCCTCGCCCGCTCGAAGAGCAGCCACCCGGCGGCGCCGATCAGCAGGCCGCCGCCCACCGTCAACGCCAGCCCCCGCCACACCGCCACGCCAGCCACCAGCCCGACGACGAGGCTGCCCAGCAGCACCAGGGGCCCGTCGTCGAGATCGGCGATGAGCGCGACGCGGGCCAGGCGGCCCGTGCGCGGGCCCGACGCGGCCGACGCGCTGGAACTCACGCCTGCCGCGACGGCGAACAGCACGGCCGACGCGCCGACCGGTATCGCCCAGCTCGACAACAGCACGTACAGCGCGGGCGTCACCACGAGCAGCGTGACGAGCACTTCGACGGCCGCCGCCCCGAGCAGGCGGTGATGGCCCCGCGTCGACGACCGGCCCAGCGCGAGGCCGACGAACACGCCGAGGGTCGCGAGGCCGATCGACACCGCGGGCGAGAGTCGCAGCACCGCGTCGGTCGTCAGCACCGCGAGGCCGTGCGGGCCGAGCAGGGCGCCGAAGAGCAGGAAGGCGATCGCGGGCGCCGCCGTCGGCGCCACCCCGAGCATCGCCCGGCGCGCCGGGAACAACTGCGCCCAGAGGCTGGGGGCGGTGACCGGGTCGAGCGGGTCGCGGCCCAGTTCCGCCGCGTCGTCAGTGCGGGACATCGCCCGTCGACCCCGTCCGGTCGAGCACGGCGACCACCTGCCGCCCCGCGCGCCGGAACACCAGCACGACCGGCTCCGCCGTGGCGCTGTCGATCGCCGCCCTCACCTGCGCGGGCGTGGGCGCCCGGGTCTTC
>JADHED010000883.1_pt1 | contig 29274 bp, 15 predicted proteins | sample 8952041 | NCBI WGS metagenome assembly JADHED01 (sample SAMN16124423, study PRJNA663239) | bioreactor sludge metagenome | isolation source: sludge (control) | place: India:Bengaluru | collected 2018-09-08
ACCATCTGCAGCTGGGCTGCAGCGAATGGTCAACTTTTACGGCAATGACGTTGATTGCCTCCCCGTAATTGAGATAGGGGGTCAGGTCATATTCGAACGAACTAAAGCCGTACGGCCTGTTTCCGAGATAAATACCATTCAAATAAACCGTACTGTTCATATAGACCCCATCAAACCGAATCGAAATTCTTTTGCCCCTGAGTGTTTCAGGAAGCGTAAATGACTTACGGTAGCAACCAGTTCCATTTGGAAGATACCCGCCTGGGGAACCTGCAGGATTGGACGCGCTAAATGCCCCTTCAACAGACCAGTCATGGGGAACATCGAGTATTCTCCAGTCTGTATCCTTAAAATCAACAGCGGTAAATCCCAGGATCTCCCCCGGTTGAAATCGCCAATCGTGGTTAAAGTTGTTGACCCTTTGGAATTCCGGATTATTTCCGAACAATCCGGAGGATAGGTACAGGGCTGTAAGAATGAAAAAGACTCTGATCATAAATCTGACTAAGGTTAAAACTGAAATAATACGTAGAATTAAAGGAGCGATTCGAAGGTGTAATCTCCGGAACCTGCCCTAAATACGGCCTTACCTGCCCCGAATCCCTTGAATTCCAAACCGTCCTGTCTTTCAGCCGGTTTTCCCGACTCCATGACCGTCGTTCCCTCCTTAGCAGGAATGTATATGGTGGCTGTCGTATTGGCCGGAATGGAAACTTCAAGAACAAACCTGTCCCCGGTTCGCTTCCAACTGCTGCGGATGCGACCGGCAGGCGTATCATAAAATGCACTGACCCGGGTAAGATCACCGACCACGGAAGGATCAATCACCGATTGCTTAAACCCGGGATTGTCCGGATCGGGCTGAATTCCTGCCAGATACCGGTAAAAGTAGGCACTCACCAGGCAGAACGGTGTGTGGTTGCGGGAATCGTAACCGTCCCAGCTTTCCCACATGGAATTTGCCCCCTGCGCGACCATATACCCCCATCCGGGATAATTTTTCTGGGTGACCAGTTTATACGCAAGTTCCGGGTCGTTTTCAGGGAGGTATTCCATCATGGCTCCCGTACCGATAAATCCGGTACTGATCCGGTCGCCTTTCGCATGAATGTCATGGATGACCGAATTCAGGACGTTCAACCGGCTTTTCTCCGGTACCAGTCCGTACTGGAGGGGTACAATGTTGGCCGACTGCCTGTAGCCGGTGGGTTTGTCTCCCTGGTAAAAGCCTGAATCTGGGCGGTAAAACTCATGGTTGAAGGCGGAGGCGATGCGTTCGGCCCATTGGTCCATTTCCGTGGCTTCCCTGTTTTTGCCAAGAATCCGGTTGATGTCCGACAGGCGCTTAACGATCCGGTAATGCGCGGCCGTGCCATATAGCGTGAATCCTTCCGGCGGTGCCATGGTGTTGTTTCGGGAGGTGTCACTGAGCGACATCAGCGGAGCGAGCCAGTCACCGAGCACGTCCTGAATGATCTCCGGTTTTCCGGGTACCTGTCTCAGCAGGCTGCTGCTGGCAAAACGATCCATGACCGGGTAAAGATCGGAAAGCACTTTCCGGTCGGCATAGAATCCGTACAGATCCCAGGGTATGAAAACAATAGCGGCAGGCCATACCGTCGATGCATTCTTATCATAATTGGTCGATGGTGCCACAGTACCTAACCCACCCTCCCCGCTTTGGGTTCCGGCCAGGTCGGTCAGCCACTTTTCAAAGAAAGAGGCCATATTGAAGTTATACATGGATGCCGTCGCAGCCATATAATTATCAGCTGTCCATCCCTGCTTTTCCCGGTGCGGACAATCGGTTCCGATGCTGTGGTAGTTGTTGAGCAGACTGTTCACCGAATTCTTCTGCAGCTGATTGATCAGCGGGTTTGAACAGGTAAAATCGCCTGCCGTTTCCAAATCACTGTGTACCGGGATGCCCAGCACCTTTCCGATGCCGACTCCCTGATCGGCTGTAACGCGTATATACTGGAAACCCTTGTAGGAAAAATGGCATTCGAAGGTTTCTTCTCCCTCCCCTTTCAGAATATAGCCGTTTTGCTGCCGCACGTTCACATACCGGTCATAAAAGGTGGCATAATGCGGATCGCGCAAATGAAACCTGAACCGCGAGGGACTGAGATTGGGAACGAGTTCGCTGTCGGCCGGTGTCTCGCAGTATTCCACCAATACATGCGCACCTGCGGGGCCTTTCACCGTCACACGTGCCCAGCCGGCAATATTTTGACCGATATCATACACCATGATTCCCTGCCCTTTTTTCAGCGCTTTTACAGGCGTTACGGGACTGAAACAGCGTATAGGAGGCAGTTGCTGTGATACCAACCGGGCGTTCCATGCCACCTGAACCGCATCTCTCCAGTTGTCACACCTGAAACCGGGTGTGTTCCAGCCCGGTTGTTCCAATCGGGCATCGTACAACTCACCCTGCCGGGTATCATCGTATACCACAGGGCCGCCGCATGTCTTCCAGCTCGCGTCGGTCACCACATCGTCATGCGTACCGTCGGTATATTCGACCCGCAGCCGGGCGATGAGTTTGGGCTGATCGACCCAGGCCGACCGGCTGAGTCCCCAGATATCATTGCACAGCGGGTCGTACTGGCCCCGGCCCAGCATCACGCCGATCGCATTGGGCCCTGCGTTCAGCTGACCGGTCACATCGTAGGTCACGTACATCGATTGTTGTTCATAATTCGTCCAGGCCGGGTCGAGTACATGGTCTCCCACCCGCTGGCCATTGAGAAATGCTTCATAATATCCCAGTCCGCAGATATACAGCATCGCCCTTTTCACCTTCCCTTTCAGCCGGAATTCTTTCCGGAACAGCGGAGAGGGATCGTATTTCGGCTCAGCCATCTCATACAGGGTAAATATGGTGCTGTCTTTGCCTGTTAACCAGGGCCAGGACGTGTTGGGCCATTCAGCCGGCTTTACGTGACTCAGTTCCGTGTCTTTATGCTGTTTCCATTCCCGTTTCCATTGATCCCCGTCCTTGAATGCGATCCATTGCGCCTTTCCCCAGTCGGCCGGGGAAAGCAGTCCCATCGACCAGGTGGCAGTTCCGCTCCAGGCTGAAGGATTCCCGGATTTATCCCAGATTTTGACCTTCCAGTAGTAGCTTGCACCGGATAGGAGCGCTTTGCCTCCGTATTCAAACTGAAAGGAGCGGTCGGTTTCCAGCCGTCCGGAATTCCACATATCCCCGTTATCCTTGTCTAGGCGCTCCAGGGTGCTTGCCACCAAAATCTGGCAGGCCCGCTGATAATCTCCCCTTACGGATGAAACCATGTTCCAGCTCAGCCGCGGCCGGGTTGTTTCCACACCCATGGGTTCCGTATTGTATTCGCAACGCAGGTTTTTCACCTCTGCTGCGGTCAGAGAATACCCTGCCAAAACCATCAGAATAGAAATCGTCAAAGTCTTCATATCATTTGCTTTTCCACTTTTTCACTTTTCACTTTTCACTTTTCACTGCCGGCATATCGGATGGCCGCTTCGATATTGGTACCTGCCGACCAGGGATGGCAGGCGGTGCCTATGGGCTTACTCCCGTACGTAAAATATTCACACCAGGAGCCTGTATTGTCTCTCAGTGACATCATATTTGCAAAGATCTCATGTTTCATGGGATGATTGGCCTTAACCAGGGCAGTCAGAAACATGCCAAAGTCGTGCCCCATGATCATGCTTTGCTCTGCAATTCTTCCGGTTGATTTATAGCGGTTGACAACAATTTCCAGCAATTCCAGCTTTTCCTGTTCGGTGAAGAGCCGGGAATCTATATACAGCGGGAACAGTCCGACGGAAGGAATTTCGAATACCTCGGGTTGAGGAACCTGAACAAGGCTGTTGTCCTTCTTCATACACTCAGAGCAAAAGTAAAGGGACCCCTTAAAATGATAGAGCAAAGGATGATAGGATACGGGATGGTCCGGGTGCAGGCATACTCCTGATCTTGTATCGGGATAGCTCACCTTCCGCTCCCTTTCGATGTTGTTGGCCATCAACTTCCCTTCTAGGAGAAAATTGTTCCTGTATTTTTCAGCACAATCGTCAACTACTGATTGGTATTGGCGGATCTTCATTTCATCCCACAATCCCGCTTCCTTGATGAAATCAAGCATTCTCCAGCTGCCTTCGATGAACAGCAGAGTGCCTTCAGCAGAACCGTCAGCCATTACTTTCCTGGGCAAAACGCCACCTGCAATGTAGGTCTCATCCCCGTTGAACGGAAGCATGCCGTCGATCAGATTCCTGATCTGAACGTTCATGGCCCACTCCAGCATAGGAAGGATCTTCATGACGAACGCGCGGTCTTTCGTTGCCTCATAATATTGGATTGCCTGCAGAACCAAATAACCGGTTATCTCAACTTCATCATTCTCATGGCAGTGAAATATACCCGGATACCCTATGGACTGCGCATTGTGGAGAATACCGTTTCCCTTCCAGACGTCATAAAAGAATTGAATCGATTTCCGTGCCTCTTTGTAAAGTCCAATCGCCATCAATCCCCGAAAAGCTCCGTATTGGTCCCTTATATATCCCATATGCCAGGAATATCCGGCCATCACCACTCCCTGTGCACTTTGCTGTGATCTGAGCAGGGTGGATATGTCGTCTATGGCGCTTACAACGGCCTCGGGATAGTTTTGTGTCTTGAATGGGGACAGTTTCTCCGAAAAGCGGACCCATTCCATTTCAGTTTCTGCCTTCAGTGAAGCGTAAGTATTATTTGCCAGGGTCTTAATATTCCCTTTTACTTCCTCTTCCGTGTGACCTGTCACAATGATCAGGGAACTCTTTCCTTTAGAAAGGATGAGCCTCATTTTTTTACCAGAAGCATCAACGGGTTTCAGACTGGCAGAACCTGTCACCAGTATGCGGTACGTATATCCTGCAGGCGCCAGGTAAACAAAGAAGAATGGGACCTTCTCCGGCACATGGATGGTATAGGCCTGGTTCGTCCCCTGCAGATCCTTTCCGGTAAGTTCCTGCGAAACGGAGATCTTTTCGTTATAGGCTTGGTACAGGTCCTCAAGGGCAACATTCAATTCATAGCTTACTTCACGGTCGGAATTGATCTCTCTGACAAAGCTTCCGGCACGGGAGCTGATAAAATCCGTCTGGCTGCAAATCGTTTCCCCGTTCCTCAAAATCCGGTGTTCCCAAATAGCGGTACCCTTTATCCTGCCGGAAATGACACTGTCCCCTCCCATTAGAGTCAGATGCAGGACTGAAGGAGATGAATAGGGAGGACCGAAGAACTGGGTTATGTCAGAATTCTTTCCATATACGAGTATATTTCCATCCCCGATGGCATGAATGCCGGGAATATCCTGATTACCATTACCAGCTGCTCCATACAGGCAATGAAAGGCGGGAAGCATGAATAGCAGGAAGATGCATGCTTTGACGCACATATACCGGTTTAATTCAGGTATGTTCATGGCATCCAGTTTTATTGGAATTACTTTAAAAGTTCGATTTTTTGAAGTACCATTCCATAGTGGGTTCCCGGAGGATTCACGGCTATTGTAATCCCGTTCCAGTCGGGTGCGAAATTTCCCGAATACATCAACCAGAACGTTTTACCATCGCTGCTGATGAATTTCGAGGGGATGTTTACAAAATAGGCCTGTTCACCAAAATCCTTCAGGTAACTGATCAACTTCCAGCCGCCCGTCAGGTGATTGGACTCCAGGATATAGGTATTCATTTGGGAACAGGTATTTCCGCCATCGGTAACACACATGATGTATTTTTTCAGCGGCGCATTGTAGGTCACCGTCACGCAGCCCATGTTGTTGTTCCATTCCAGCAACGGCCTGATCATTTTGAAATCATGGGTCCAGACTGCATTTCCCTGTTTATCCTTGCCTCCGTAAAATTCATAGGCTGCGGGGTCATTCATGTTGTTGACCGTAGGAGTAACCCTGAGCAGGAACACTTGGTCACCGGTAATCCAGATGTCATTGTAAAACCGCCATTCGCGATCGTCCGGGGAGGCACCGTGGGCAACCAGGTAGGCTTTCCCATCCGGGGAGTACTGCATGTTTTTGCCAAAATCGACAAAATGCGGAGAACCGATCTTCACAGGGTAGCCGTTTAAACCTGTTTCGCCAAAAAGCGGTTTCGAGGGGGTATGCGGACAATCCTTCCAGGTTCTTCCACAGTCGGACGAGTAGCGAAAACCCACAAAAGGCCCCAACCATGGCCAATTGTAGGTCTTATCTCCATATGGGGTTCCTCCTGCCGGATCAAGGCAATAGGTGCCGTAATACCATGTGCCATTAAAGACAAGGCTCCCGCATGGGTATCGTCCATGGTAGGGCAGGGATGACACATGCGCCAGCCCCAGGCTGTAAACCGTGAGCTGCATCGGATCATCGCCTTCAAGAACAGCCTGGCCGGTTGAAGTCCTTTCAAGACCATAACCCTGCGGCGCATTCCCGTCGGAGATGGAAAGATCCTGTCCTCCCTCAAGCCGGGGACAAGTGCCATCGGTGAACGGTGAATACAGCCTGTCGTCTTCCGCCCAGGAAGGATACCAGGTATCCCCGACGTGAAACCCGCTTTTTTCACCCAGAAATTTTACTTCCCTGAATTCATTGGATTGGGGGAAAGGACATCCGGCAGGCGCTTCCGACTTCCAGACAAAAGCCGGGAAATGCAGGGTGTCGGGTTTGACCGGTTGAAATGCAGCTGATGCAGCACCGGACTGACCAAAGACACACTGAACCGGGAGACCGGAACATATCAGGGAAAGAAGGAATATTCTTGCAACCATCGCGAGTTAATTTAAAATGATAATGACATTTCAGAAGCCCTGAACAGACTACCTGAAAACCTCCTTCACTGCTTCCAGGTAGGCCATTCCGCTGACCGTGTCAGGTTCTAGGTAACTTCCTTCCGTCCATTCATTCCAGCAGTTGATATTCAGGATTCGGGGACCGGTCGGATCGGCAAGCAGTTTTTCCTTTGTCAGCTTCAGCGCTTCCTTGAAGTTGGCCGGTGTGTTGTTCCCGATCGTATTCATAAACGGGTAACCAACATTGCCCCATTCCGATTTCAGGTCGCACCGGGGACTGGGATCCCAGCCCATGGTTACATTCGGGAAATAGGGCACACCATATTCCGCCCTGGCTTGGTCCCAGTAAGCAAAATACTTGTCCCTTACCTGGTTGTAGTCTGTTTGTGTATCAGGCAGCTCCACATGATGGATCCACACGTATGATGTAGCCGAGTCGAAACCGAGAATCCGGAGCAGTTCGCGGGCATCGGCAGGCTGCTTTTCGACGGGTAAAATCGGTTTGCCCCAAACCACCAGGTTCCAGTGCACGCCTTTCAGTCCGGCACGTATGGCTTTCTGTCGCAATCGTTCCATTGCCGCCCGGGTGGCGTCAAGGCTTCCGAAACTTTCCACGAACTTTCCGATGTCATACACCGAGAAATAAGGCTTTCCGTCAATCTTCCAATAATTTGGCTGCAGGAAGTACGCGCGGATTAACTGGTCGCAGATCGTATCAAAACGGTTGGGCGAGATTTTGCCCGGGAACAGCAGTTTTTGTTCCGCGCCCCGCGTATAGGGATGTATGTCAACCCAGTCATGGTTGGCCCACATCAGGGCGAATTGGATATCGCGGCAGTTGGGCGCTTTCAGAAAACCATCGTCAATGCACTGGTTCAGGAAAGGGCCGTCTACATACATATACCAGTCGAAAATAAAGCAATCGATCCCGTGGCTGGCAGCCGCTTCTATTTTCCGGGCCATGACCTTCGGATCCTTTTCATCGGTATAGCCCCACGCCGGGATATTGGGCTGATGGTGACCCGGAAATCGCGGACGGGCCGCCTTGACCAGTTCCCATTCGCTCCAGCCGGCCCCTTTATTATTGATATTGCGCGCATCACCGGTGTGATAATTCGGAAAATAATACGCTGCAACGGTAATCTTTCCGGTATCATTGGAAGAACCGGTCGTTTGTCTGTCTTTACAGGCTGATAACAGCATGAGCAAACACACAAACAGGATTATCAAATGCTTCATAGGTTCACCATTTATATACATTATACTGTTTTGGCCGTAGTAAAACCGGGTCTGACGGCCAGGGTATGATCCATAATATCATTTAAATTTAAGACCTTATACCATTCGGATCAATATCTATTCTGGTCTAATTGTTATATGAAATGGGAAAGCGGATGAGATTGATTGACACCTGCTGGCTGCCCGTGCTGAACCCTTCCTATTTCAGGGAAGCCCTTGCATCCTGGCTGAATTATGTGCCCCTTCACAAAATCATGCTCGCCCATGACAGCACCACGGTGGAAATGGCAACCGGTTCATCCCTTTTCTCCCGTGCAATATTGGGCCAGCTTCTGATGGAGCAACGAACCAACCTCCAGGTTCCGCTGAGCGATCTCCGGTCATTTGCAGCTGACCTCATGCAGAACAATGCCGTCCATGTTTACGGGATCGGTAAGGAATATCACGGCTCAGATTTACAGACCGTAAACCCAGGCAGGATTGTCATTGAACCCCAGCATCGCTAGCTTTTCACCAAACCTTGATCGCCGTTTTGGTGAATTCCCCTTCTGCAAATGGGCCAACGCCCGGATTCCGGTCATCCCTTTTGCTTCCGAAATAATCCGTATCGATGCGAAGGGGTGAGCCATCGGGATTCTCATACCTGCAGTCTGAAACGACTGCCTTACCCAGCATTTCCGAAGTCACCGACTGGCCGTTTCTTTTATCGGCAACCCATTCCCCCATGTTCAAAACCAGGTAATATCCATCTGTCTTTTCGACGAGTTTTACGGCGGGTTCAACGTCAATCCTCACCACCGGTTGAGCTTCCATCTTAGAGGGTCTGGCGTTTTTTGAAAACACATTGCCCTTGAACCACGCGGATAATTGAGCGGAATCATAGGCACTCAAATCTGCAGCTCCGAAGAACAGATTGTTGTAGAACCCGTCATCCCCGCACGGATTGTCATGCAATCCTGCCACTACGGTTGAATGCGCCTTGAGGTAAGGGGTCTGGCGATCATCGTAATGAACAATTCTCATGACCCCGGCAAACAGGTTATGCACATAGGCACCGCCCTGTGAGCGGTTGTTTACGGAATACGGCGAAAGAAATACATTGTTGTCCACCAGGAATGGCCCGTGATTTACCTCGACAAACAAATCCTGCATACCGCCTGACATGGTCGTTTCACCCCAGTCCTTCAGATATGCCTCCAACCCGTTGTCATGGAACAGATTCCCGGTCACGCGGGTACCCTGTGCCATCCAGTCAAGCCACACCCCCCGGCAGCAATGGTAAATGTGGTTGTGGCTGATCACCACATCGATGGCCCCGTGCAGTTTGATCCCTCCCTGCTCGCAGCCGTCAAACAGGCGGCGAACGTGGATGTCATGGATGGTATTGCCCGTAATTTCGCTGAAAATAGCCCCAAGACTGCCCACAATCCCAGCCTGCTCACAATCGGAAATGATATTGTTGCGAACGATATGGTGACCGACGGTCTCCTTGTTCCAGCCGTTTATGGTGGCACGCTCGATGGTTTTCACATAGCCCTCGGCCGATTGCATGGAAGTGTTATCCCACTGGTCGCCATATTTGCCGAGAGAAATGCCGGAGCAAATGGAATGACTGATGGTATTGTTCTCTATGATCCAGCCCTTGCTCCAATGGGTACCGATCAGCCCGATCTGCTCGGCAGTGGGAGGTGCCCAGGGTGTTGCGGCATCCCGCAGGATAAATCCGCGAACGGTAATGAAATTGATTCCGGGCTTGTCCGGATAGAACACGGTTTGCCGCACATTGATCTCGACCTGTTGTTTGTTGGGATCCTCCTTTTTAAATATTGCCCAGATCCGGGTGCTGTCCTGCTCCACTTTTCCAAACCAGAGCAGGGTATCCGGCCTGCTTTCCAGCACATCCTCCAGTTTGGCTGCCTCGTATAGCCAGTCTCCGTTGAGATACACCGCACCGGTATGATGCGGCCGGTCTTTGGGGAAAAACCAGTCTCCATGGATCAGATCACCGTATGGGTTGAATTTACCGAAGAACGCATTGGGAATGCTCACTTTCCAGACATTATCCCGAACCTTTGACCAGTTTCCCACGATTTCCGAACCCTTGATGATAACTTCCTCGCCCGGTGCGGCCTGGTAGGTTATCCGCTTGCTATCAGACAAACCGCCCCTGGGGGGAGCTATTCTTTCGCGGTAGATCCCTGCATGGACCGTGATCACATCACCGGGAACCGCGACCTTTGCGGCGGCTGAGATGGTCCTGAAAGGCCGCAGAGCCGATCCCGGATTGCTGTCATTCCCGGTCACGGAGACATGGTACTCGTGCGTGCAGGCTGACAGTCCAAATGCAGCCACGAGAAGAAGTAATGTTAAGGTTTTGCCGGGCTTATTCATTTTCATATGTTTAAGATAATGGGTTAATGAACCGGCGCCGAACGCAGGATCCTGATGGTGCAGGGGCCCGAAAGGCCGGCATCACGGAGATCTTTTGTTACACTGTTTTTCAGGACGGGATCAGTATCACCGGCATTGGGGTATTGTTCATAATGGACCAGATAGGACACCCGTTCTTTCAGGGGCAACTCCATATCCCTTACAATCCTGTTATTCCAAGTATTGGTGACTTCAACAACCAGGCTGTTCTTTCCTTTCTTCAGCGCCTGGGTGATGTCGACGGTATAAGGGCTTGTCCAGACCAATCCCAGGTCTTTCCCGTTCAGCTTCACCCGTGGGATGTTGTCCACCTTGCCCAGATCGAGATGGTAACGGTTCTGCCTGTCTTCCGGTTCCCTGTTGTATTCAAAAGTGGTTTCGTAGGTTGCAGTTCCGGAAAAATACTTCACATCCGGGTTTGTATGTTTGGTAAGTGAGAACAAGGTATCGGCAGACAGGGCGAAACCTGCAGGCAGTCCCTGATGTTCCCCGAAGGTAATCTTCCAGCTTCCCCGCACTGCAACCGGTTCAAGTTCGCCCTCCACTTTGACAATTTTTACTGAACCATCCGAAAACCCAAGTTCATAAGATCCGGGGTGAAAAACCTGCAAAACCGGCACATCGCTTCCGCATACCGAAGGAGTGAAATCGTTGCGGTTGGCCGCCAGCTCCAGCGGAACACCATCACACCGGCAAAGGGTGATATGCTTTTCTTTCTTCCGGGCTTTGTCGAATACGACAAACAGCGACTGATACGGTGCGAGGGCCAGGTTGAAACTTATCCGGTCATTTTCTATTCTACTGGTAAAAACTTTATCTGTAGTTTTAAGCAGAGGATCCCATATTTCAGGCATTTTTCCATTGTCCCTGAAACTCACCCTGACATGCCTTACCTTGTTCTCCTGGTTTGAAATGAAGTACAGGTCGTCTTTCCCGACTATTCTGTGCGTATATGCCAGGGAATCATTGGAACCAAAAATCAGGTCTGGAAGAACTTTTTCCCCGGTCAATATATTCTGCAACGGCTCGCCCCAATAGACCACACCTTTGCCGGTTCTGTTCGATGTAATGGCATGTCCGTCGATTCTGCCCCACAGATCTCCGGCAATCCTGTCAAGCTCCTTTTTATGGAGCGCATAGTCTTTTAGTCCCGTAACATCTTTCGGCCTGGGCCCCACCAGAATTAACCCCGACTTCACCCATTCTTCGAGTTTGCGGATAAGTTCGATACGGTATGCCCCATTCCCCAGATAAGCATCATCAGGAAGTATAAGAATCTTGTGCAATGCGCCGTTCGGAAGCTTTAGCTTACCCGCTTCACAGGCAACCTGGTGTAAAAGTGCGTCGGAATTGATGCACAGGTATTGGTAACCTTCCGGCAATTTCACATTGAGCTGATCGGGCAGCAAGGCCCGGCTCGGGACTTCATCCCCTGTGTAGCAGAGGAGATCGGCGACCTGGTATCCTTGCTGAAGGAGAGACTGGCAGGTTGTCAAATAATCGATCCATCCCTTGGCCTGGTTCCACCATATCTGGCCCCGGTTGAAATGCAGGCCGATATGATCCAGGGTTATGCCGGGTTGCTTTCCGATAAAGGGCTGCTGGGCATATACATGGAAGAATATCTTATTGACTCCTTTACAGAGATTATAATCTCCCTGTGCTTTCAGGGCAAACGGATGCTCATACCATTTGGATTCGAGGTCGGTGAAGGATTCTGCCTGTACAATGTTGTGGTTGTAGATGTGCGCCCCGGAAACTGCCTCCAGGATATCTTCCGGCTTGTCGTACGGCGAAGGGTCGTCCCTCCAGAATTCACCCATCGGGACATCGGTATATTTATGATGGAGCATCCCGTCTGAAATCATCACGGGGCCGGAAGCTTCCGCGGAAAACCTGAGACCATTCCGATGGGCCAGGCCGGCAATCTCTCCATAGAAATTGTCATTCATAAGCTCAATAAGGGTGAGCCTGAAATCATACAGGAATCTTTCCGTTTCCAGGCTGGAATCAACAGGAATACCGACCAGTGCAGGAAGCCATGGAACCGGATCGTATCCCCTTTTGCCGCGAAATTCTTCGATGAAATTGCCGGTCCAGTTCTGGGTACCGGCTTCCCAGCTGTCGACATGAGCCAGGGGGAAAGTCTTCCCTGCCTTGTCCCTGCCGACTTCATCCAGGGTTTTGCCCAGCCAGCCCTTGAAAAGGATCCGGGTGGCTTCCGGGTCCAGTTTATCCGATTCGAGACCCTTGCCTCCTCCTGCCGGGCTGTTTTCCTGTCCCGTAAGGGTATAACCCAGCCGAAGGATGATCCAATTGCCTTCCGGAGCCTTCCATTTAAGCATTCCGGTTGAATCCAGGAATTTCGTGACATTGATGATTTTATCCGGTGTCAGGGCATCTGAAACCGAATAGCCAGTCCTGTTCTCCGGAGCAATCCTGCTGCGATACGCAGCCTTTGCCTCGAAATGGTCAATCCATGGAAAAGGAGAAAGTTCTATTTCACTCAGGACCAAGGATTTCTGTATAGCCCCCACGTACCGCATGGAAACCGGGATATTTTCATCCGTGTTGAATAACAGCCTGAATATTCTGGCTTTGGTATCCGGAATGCGAAAGGTGACCGGTGTTCCGAATTCGAACCAGGAATGCTGATCGGGTTCGAGCCGGGTTACCGGTTCGAATTTAATTCCGTCCTGGCTGGCTTCGACTTCCATGCTGGCTGCATAGTAAGGGTAAGCGGCGAAGGAAAGGGGTGCAAATATGCGTATCGACCTGCACAGGAAAGGCTGGTCGAAGGTTACCTGAATATAATGCCTGCCTGAGGCGATGAAAGCCTCATCCCGGATATTCCCGTCAAAGAGCCGGTGAATGTCACGATTCGGAATATCGGACTGGCTCGTGAATCTGAAATCTGTCATCCGGCTTGTCAGCCCGGGTGCATCGGGGATGGCATAACAGGCGATATCCCGATAAAACTTGTAATTGTCGGGGAGCGGATTCCCCAGGTCCTGGTATGTTCCCGAATACTGCGGTGGCAGGGGCATCATTTGTTTTACAGCCTTACCTCCCTCAACTGCCGTAAAGCTCCAAACCAGTTTTTTCATGGCATGTTCCGGATCGATCATGGGACCGCCGGCAGTGGCCCACCCGTCTCCGGCGCTCATGCCCACCTGAACCCCTATCCGGTCTGCTTCGGAAAACGTATACCGGATCAACTGCCACCATTCCGGGCTCATCTGCCGATAGGCTTTTGGAATGCCTGTCCGGTGAATAGTATCTCCGATAAACATCGTCAGGGCACCCCCGATACCGATGTCATGCATGGCCTGCAGATCGGCGCTTATGCCTTCACGGGTATCGCTGCCGTTCATCCAGTACCAGTATACCCAGGGTTTTGCCTCAGCATCGGGTGCCACAAATGCTTTCTTCAAATGCTGATAATCCTGGGAACAGGAGGAAATCACAAAAATCAGAAAAACAAACATACCCATTTTGTGAATGGCGGAAGAATGCCTTATTTCCATCGGGATCCTTTTCATGGTGTATGTATTTCCAGGTTATTCATCATCCAATTCCCACCTGCACTGTATCATCTACCGGCCTGCCAGTATTTCCGGATCAGCCAGCAGTCCCGACGGAATCAGCGTATAATTGTCTGAATAGGCGCTTCCTTCGGGGACAAAACTGAAGGGCCCGTATGCCCAGGGCCGGAGGGGCAATTGATGGAGCGGTCCAAAGGTATTTCTCCGGGTCAGCACCACATCGAGCCGGATTTCCTTCTCCCGGTTCACCAGACCGGTGACATCAGCCTGGTAGGGTTGCCAGGCAATCATCGCTGCCGGGGAATCTTTGCCGGTAACTTTGACACACGCAGCTTCAAATTTGGGAACGCTTATCAGGAGCCTGGACGGCTTGCCCCAGTCATTCTGCACCGGCACAGAATAGCTGACCGTACCGGAATAAAACGGCAGGCCCTGGCTTGTGATATCTCCGGTATTCAGCTTCTCAGGCAGTTTTGCAAGGATCCGGTTGATGCCGTTCAGCCTGACACCGAAATTACCGATGAGATACAATGCCTCGAGGTTCTTGTCAGCCGTGAAATCCATACCGAGCTTCACTTCATTCAGGCCTTTTTTCAGAAGACCGGAAGGCAGGTATATCTTTTTGATACAGGGATCGATCCACCAGCCTTTGTTTTCATCCTGAACCCTGGTTCCGTTAACGGTTACGGTAAATGCCCCGGGGGTTTCCAAGCAAAGAAACACCGTGTCGGTCGGCTGAACTTCCACCGTAAAGGGAAACAGTATTTCAACCCTGCCTTTCACTTCGGGTTTTTTCTCATATTTGGCAGCAAACCAGGGCTGAAGCATGCTTCCGCCCCGGAATTTGAGTCCGAACCGGGTACGGATGGCCCTGTCAATCTTCAGAATTTCCGTAGGTCCCGAAAACTTTTCGCCATTGATGGAATAAGATCCCATGTCAAGGACACAAACATTCTTCTCGTTCAGCCTATAATTAAAGGGACCCTTTACATCGAGCCTGCTTTCGACAACCGCTTTCACCTCGTCTTTCAGGTCGTTTTGAACTTCGTCAGATACCGTATAAACATGCTCTCCCGACGCAGGGATTTCTGTCGCAATCTCAACATAACCATCCTTCTGATCTGCCTTTACCTTAAACGGTTCCCCGCTGGCGCAATTCCATTCCGTCACCTGGCCTTCGCCCGGTATCCGGATGAGCACATCGGCAAAGCCTGTCACACGGTTCATGTTCATCAGCACCACATACGTTCTGAGGGCATCCTTCCGTACCTGGCAGTAAACACTGTCTATTTCCTTTCCGGTTGTCCTGTCAATCACCTGCACCGATGGTTCAACAAATTCGCCAACCGATTGAACCACCTGGTGGCGCTCATAAGCGACCTTAATGGCATGAGAGGCAAGTTCAGCAGGCGCTCCTGATTGAAGCGCGTCGACATAAGCAGGCGGATTCCCGGCAAAAATGACCTTTCCTCCGGCCTTGATAAATTGTTCCAGGAGTTCCATTGTAGAACTTCGGATGGTGGTCATATTCCCCACCAGAACAGTCTTATAGGGCGCACTCCCAACATAAAAAACGGGTTTGCCGTCATCCGATTTACCCAGATGCGACAGCCGGCTCATCATTTCTTCATCCCCATAGTCAAAATCGATGCGGGCATTCTGCAGCCAGCAAAAAAGGTTGCCGTAATTTTTATCGGTCTGCTGAATTTCTTTTGTATTGCCGCTGAGGTTATCCGCCCATCCCACATTGACCTGGCTCCAGTCGCTTTCTATGGGGTTTACCACAAGCAGGTCACAAACAGGTTTACCTTGAGCAAGGATCAGTCCGAGGCGCGCGAAATAGGATTCGACGTAGTTATACTCCTTATACCAGCCCGACTGGAACGAAATACTGGCCGGGTAGTCCCTTTTGGCTTCACCCTGCATGGTATACCATGACAAATGCGGGCATCGGAGGTTGACCCCGAAAAGGGCCTGCCAGTTTCCGGTCGCCTTGTGGTTTTCAAAAGTCATCTGCCAGCCCGAACATCCATACAGTTCCGAAAGGATGAACTTCTGATTCATCTGCCTGGCCACGGAGGACACCTGTTTTACGATCCAGTAATTGTTATTGCCTTCGGTAAGCACGTCTACGCCAGGATAATCCTGGTTCTCGTAAAAACGCATCAGGGAACCCTGCATGATGGATTGTGCCATGAGGTTGTCCTCATGCAGCACATGTCCCGTGAAAATCATATGGTTCTTCTTGCACCATTCGGCATAAGGCTTTTCCCAATTCTCCAGAAACAATTCCTGGGCGAGTTCCATGTAATGCCATTTCACCTGGCTGACGGGTTCGCCATTCTTCCTCAGAAAGAGTTCGGGCAGCCGGTCCAGTATGTCATAACCGTATTTTGCCCTGAATGCTTCGGGAAAATCATAAGTCCAGGGAAGGCTCCAGGATGAAGGATTTCCGAAAACTGCGCCGCGGTGCGGTTCATCCGTAAAGATTCCCTTGATGGAAGTACCGAGCCGTTTTCCGCATTTCTGGGTGTACTTTTCATGGGTCAGCCGGATAAAAGCCTCAGTAGGTTTCCTGTCCATGGTATTCGCATAGGTATAGCCGTTCTAGAAATCATCCGGCTTGTCATAGCTGCGTACAAAGGCAAGGATCTTTTTTCCGGACAAGGTCTTCATGTCTGTCTCCCTGTCGATCGGGCGGGCATTTGTGAAACGGATACTGTCAACATCGCAAACAAAGGCTGCCAGTGTGCTGTCGCTCCAGGTAAACCTCTCAGCGGGTATTTGCAATCCTGTCACATATTGCATCCTAAACTCCATGGTCTTTGTCACCAGTCCGCCAGCTGTTCCCGAAGGCCATCTGTCTTCATCGTACAGCCAGGCCTCCATTCCGAGCTTTTCAGCGGTATCGGCGCAGGCATTGATCAGGTCGAACCATGTATCTCCCAGGTATTCTGTTTGCAAACCCACCCGCGAATGCATGAAAAACCCACCCATCCCCATTTCCTTAAAAACATGGATTTGCCGTATCAATTCGTCTTTCTCAAGATCTCCATTCCACGACCAGAAAGGTTTGCCCCTCCATTCGGGACCGGGATCCCTGAATTCCTTCTTCAGGTTGTCGAGTGTGATGGATGGCTCCTTACCCTGCTTGTTGATTGAACAGCTGCCGAAACCAACACTGATCATGAGCAGCGCATACACGAACCTGGTTTTCATGGAAATGGATATTATTTTACTTGTTTGAAAAAGATGGCACTGAGGACGGCGTTCGGCCCCCGTACATGGTTGATCCGGAATCGCGCCGATTTGTCGTACCGGTAGGTCAGATAAACGCCCCGGTCATAGTTTCGGACGATCCTGACCGGTGCGATCAACTGGCGTGTGGCAAGATCAAACATCTCTACTGCCGTCCGCCGGTTTTTCCTGTCCCAGTCTACAAAATACAACGTAATTTCCTGGTCTGTCCTTTTGTTCAATGCGATGTCAACGGTCATGGTCTGTTTTGTCGGTTCCGGATCACGGGTAAGTATGGCCCCGATCCCGTTTGCCCAGGTAGAATCTGCATTCAGTTGGGTTGACACGCTTTTGACGTAGCCCGGCATTAAGCTGTTATTCAAAAGCTTTCCATTTTTTTGATGCGCATTGAAAAAGATATAGCCGGCTGATCCGTAAGCAGGAGACCATTTGTCTGCGCTTACGCTGTCTTCCCCGATAAATTTTGCCGGATATATCCATTCCGTTGGCTTATAATCGGGCGCTTGGCCCTTGTAGGCTACTTTAAAATCGTATTTTCCTTCACCCAATTCACTGAAGCAGATAAAATGATCCTCTTCCTGAACCGCGCTAAAAACTCCAGTGCCTTGTTTTTCAGGCCAAACCGGGGTTCCATTGACACTGATAGAACGTATTTCTTTCCCGGCCTTCGGAATTCCGATGGCAGCCTTGATCCCCTTAGGAATGCGTGCCGTGCATATGCCTCTGGAAACATCGAATTCCGCTTGTATGGCTCCGTAAGGCGTAGGCATTTCTCCCTTTACCGCCGTAAGCATCCTGCCGAGATTTGGCCTGATTTCTGCCACTTTAAAGCCCGGTCTGACCGGCTTGATTCCCATCACTTCTTCCGAAAGCCACTTTACAATCCCGCTGCCCCAGGGATGGCACATGCTGGTGTACCCGCACTGGTTGTTGGGAGGCGCTTCGTTTTTCGACAGCACGGCATTCCAGGAAGGCCTGTACACCTCAAAAAAGCTGGTCGCGCCGTAGTCTATCTGTCCGCCCCAGCAATCGCGGATCGTTTCAAGCGCTTCATCATATTTGCCTATTCTTCCCAGGGCCTGAATGATAAAATACTGGTTAAAAGGCGAATAGGAAAGCCTATTTAGCCTGTCGCGGAATACCCTGTGGTACAGGGAATCCTTTTCAGCGGAAGTCAACATTCCGGTATTGATGGCATCTGCTGCTGCATGGATCCCATAATCCGCGTACCAATCCGGCTTTTTTCGCAATTCCTGCATTCTTCCGGCTGCCTGGCTTCTGTATTTTTCACTTAGATCCGTTTTTCCGATACTTGCCAGCATATCGGAAAACACAACCATCGATCGTATCGTCAGCATCTTATAGGCATTCTGTGACTCCCTGCAGCTCGGATTTTCAAATCCTGCCCCGATTCTTTCATCCCAGCCATAGAAACCCAGGGCAGGATCTGTTCCAAAGTGCCGGTATGCCTCATCCAGCTTTTGCGAAGCATTGCCGATGTATTTCACCAGGGTAAGGGTATCGCCTGTATACATAAAGTAATCGGCCAGGCTGAGCACCCAGTACATCGAATAACTGAGAATGCCATTGTTCTGATCTGCCGTATGGTCAATGTCCTTCCGGATGAAATCATAATTGGCAAAAGCCGCCAGGGCTGCTGCCTGGGAGGGATGTGCATCTCCGGTCCAGGCAAAGCGGTCACTCCGCTCCATCAATATGGCCCCGAAGAAATCTTTCAGCAGATTCAGCTTTACACCATAAGCTCCGGTGTACCAGATCCGGGTCAGCATAGAATCATTGCTTGAAAAACTGCCTTTGTAGTTGACCGGTTTCACCTGACATACCAGGCGAATGTTGTCTATATGCCACTCCTTGCTCCAGGTCCTTACATGAATCCATCCGTACCTGACACCCTCATACAATTCCTTGTTGAGCTCCAGCCGGTAAGTATTGCCATACTTCACTGGAATGTTGGTTTTAATCCGGTTTTGTGCCCCGGTATTCACCACTGCCGGTTCGGTATACTCGCTGATGCTCATTTCCACCTGGCCGTCCAGATCCTTTGAATCAAATTCCAGCCAGGCAGCATTTTCCTGTCCAAAATCAAACATCAGGTCACCCGTGCCCTTCACCGTGATGCGGGTGCCCGCTCTTACAGCAGAGCCGGTGTTTTCGAAAGAGGCTGGTTTGTCGGCCGAAACCTTGACCGGTCTCAGCGTGTAGATCTGCAGGTTATCGTTTTCATGAATGGTATCCCATTGCCAGTTGATCAGCGGGTCTGGAGACAACGGATTTGTTACACCCGTGTTGTTGGCCGTAAGATAGGAATAGGGTTGAGGTGCAGGGGACCTTTGCCATACTTCCCGCTGATCAGGCCTGCCGCAAGCGGCCAAGAACAGCAGCACAAACAAAAACGGTTTGAAGGAACTCATCAGAATGTCTGTTTTCTTTTAAGAACTAAGTTTCCCCGTTATCGGTAAATTCCTGGAAAAGTGCTCCTTCATCCTGATCTGTGTTGGGAAAATGGGGCTCAAATCTCCCGGCTTGTTAGCAAACCAATGCACCGTCCCTTATTCCCGACTGCACAGTAGTAGAGATAGAAGGTATCGTTCGCCTTGTTGTAAACGAGTGATATTTTGTGGGCAAACTGTTTATCCAGTCCCCCCGGATGCCCTCCTGCCTTGTAAAGAGGCTCGGGATGAGCGGTCCAGTGCAGCAAATCCCTTGAAAAGGCCAGCATGATATGGGCTCCGTCATTGTTCACACCGAAATAGAACATCACCCAATGATCCCCGTCACGGAATACTTTTCCGTCGGAACAGAATTTCTCGTCATATCCTCCCGGACGATTACGGATAATGGGATTCCCCGCATACCGTTTCCAGTCCATTAAATCGGCTGAGGTTGCAGCACCCATCTGTTCGTACCAATCGGGCATATGCTTGGCATTGTAGAAGTTGTAAAAGACACCGTTGCTCTCAACCAGCCATGGCTGGTATATGCAATCCTTCTCCCAACTGGCCACATCCGCTTCATGCACAGAAAGTATGTACCCTTCCTTGGCCTTTTTCCAGGTCAGTCCATCCGCACTCGAGGCTATTCCTTCATACCCCGGATCGATTTCATAACCACCCTGTTTCGCATACGATCCATAGAGGGTCCAATAGCGTCCTTCCCGTTTTTTCAGGAAGCGGGGATCCTTAATGCCATAGGATTCATAGAGGTACGCACCAATGGTGCAGCCGCCAAAATCAAAATCCCCCTCCTTCCCAAAACCCATGGCCAGACGGGGATTTTTCCAGTCAACGAGGTTATTGCTCTCGACCACGAAGCTGTTGTATCCCTGTCCATTGAAACCGATAAAACTCATAAACCAGGTTCCCTCCCGGCCCGGGATCTGATACACGGTAGGCACGTCAAAGCTGTGAAATTTTTCATGACCAGGGATGACCAGGTCAGACGGAATCACAGGGTCGGGATAATAGTGCCATCCACGGTATGGGGCTGACCACTTATCCATCGTTGCCTGATCAATCTGCCAGGATGCATCTTCCGAAACCGTCCCACCCGAATTCTCCCGGATATCAGATTGTTGTGCTCCTGAAGGCATGGCCTTGACTAAGACCAGCCAGCAGAGTATGATTTTCAGTGTACGCATGAGATAAAATTTACACATCTGTGCATGGCCTGACCGATTAAACGGCTATTTCTCCCTGAGCAATTCAAACCTGTCATTCAGGCCGTAATCGATAAAGCGATACTCCTTTCCCGGAGGATAGCCCTTTGGATTACCTTGTTTGAACATGCCCGGCCAGGCACTGCCCAACGGCTGGTGGTTGTGATGCGGACCCAACGTGTTGATCAGGCTGCCTGTCACAGAGACCGTAATGGTGTTTGAGCCTTTTTTCAGGAACTTCGTTACATCGACTGAATAGGGTTCGCTGATAAAAACTCCGGCTTTTTGATCATTTACCCTCACTTCGGCAACTGTACCCCGCCAGTTTTTCAGATGAACGGAATAGCGGGATGAATCCATTTTATCGATTGCATACGTCGCCGTATAGCCCACCTTATCCGCATAAAAAGGCATGCCCTGGGTATTCCAACTGGCGAAGTTGAGTTGTTTTACAGGACTGAGAACAAATCCCTTTGCTGCCGGAGTGACACTGAAATTACCGAGCAGATAGACCGATTCAAGTTCACTCAGGACCCTGAAGGGGGATGACTTCACGGTTATTTTGTTCAAACCGGTTTTTACCCTGGATCCCATCCGGTACACGGCGAACTTCTTATCAAGCCACCACTGACCGTTGGCAGCACTGACCGGTTTATCATTGACGGCAACCGTGAACAGGTCAGGTCTCTCGACCACAACGCTAAGTCCGGCCGTATCCACTCCCGGGGCAAGTTGAAACCAGAAAGTTGCCTCGAATCCTGCGTCTTTTCCCAATGTATCGCGGTCCAATACCTGTGATTTGAACTGTACACCGTTATCCCACGGATCACCCACAAAACCATGGTACTGATAGGCTTTCAGATTTGCCTGGTAGAAGTAGAGATCTTTTTCGGTTTTGCCGCCGAGGGTCAGGTCACAATAATCAATGGTCAATACATTGGGAGACAAACGGGTAACTTTCATATCGCCCTCGGGTTGGACAGGTTCAAATCCTGATTTGGTCTGCATCGGTTTAAAATCGGATGATGCATCCCGGATGCAAAGGATCAGGCTGCCTTTGGGCGGAATGTTGAAGGAGGCAGCCACCTGGTTTCCCTTTTTATCGTGTTCATAATAGGATCGTTCCCCGGTGAAAGCGTCCCATTTTTCAACGCTTTTTCCTTCTGTTTCGAATGATCCCAGCGACCAGCAGCTATCACTTGAATTGACAAGCATGAGTAACTGGGCGTCTTTCAACAGTCTGCGCTGGTGATACAGGACACCCTGTCCCTTGAGCGGAAGCGTAAAAGTGATTCCCTGGGTGCACATGGCACTGATGATATCGACCTGTTCGGGAAGGGTCCGGCTCCACTGGCTGGCATATGTTTCAGAAAGTTGTTGTACGGCATCATCCTGTTTTCCATCGATATAATCAGGAATTCTGTATGACAACATCTTGCCGCCGTATTTCAGATAATCCTCAAGCAGTTTGACCGTAGCGGAATTCAGGTTTTCAGTCATCGGAGGCAGCACTACCAGGTCGTAGTTTCGTTTACCAACTTTTAAAGAAGCCCCGTCTACGCGTCCCATTTGAGACATTACCGGTTCGTCTCCCAAATCATATTCCACCTGGGCCATTTCCAGGTTCCGGATAAAATGATTGAAGGTGATGGCCATGGAATCGATCATTTTTTGAGAGCGGGGCGTATTGCCGGCAGCGCAATGCATCCAGCCGGTTGTCGTCGGTTCGATCACAAGAATCCTATTCATTTGTTCTCCGCTGCCGGTAACCACCGATATCCGGCTGATGTAATCCGCCATGGTTTTGTAATTGTCCCACCAGGGCTCATGGTATGAAAACGACTGCGGATGGTCTCTTTTCCGGGCTCCGGCAATGGTCATGTATTGCAGGTGCTGATCCACCAGGTTGATACCCAACACTGTCTCCCAGTCAACAATCCGTTTCTGGTCGGCAAAGGAAATATCCCAGCCTGCGGCGCCATACGTTTCAGATAAAATGCGTTTTTGTCCCGTCTGGTTGGCAATGCTTCGAACTTCCCTGACACTGCGGTCCACGCCAAATTGTCCGCCGGGTCCGTTTCCCCATTGGTTCATGAGCAGGTCGATCCCGGGAATATGTGCATATGCCGCCATGGCCATGTTATCAGGAGAGCCCAGGGGTCTGGGCCATTCGTGTTCCCAATAATGACCTGTAAACTGCAGCTGGTTTGCTTCGCAATAATCGCGGTACGGTATGGCCCAATTATCGGCAAAGAGGTCGAGCAAAACCGAATAATAGTTGTGACGGACTGTTTTATAATCAAGGGTGTCGAAGAATATCAGGGGCAGTTTTTCCCTGAGGTCATAACCCCATTTGGTTTGAAACGAAGCAAACAAAGCAGGAGTAAATGGCATAACCGACGGTTCATATACCGTGATCAGATTGCATTCATCCTGAAAGGAACCGGGAACGGTTTTGCCAAATTCATCACCAAAAACATTTTTATAGGCGTTGAGCGTTATGTCAAGAAACTTTTCTGTTACTTCCTTCTGCATCACATCCACATAATAATACCCGGCATACCATGGGTTTGGCTGAGATTCGACCAGCTGAAACAACAGAAAATTTCCATTCTTTCCTTTGAGAGAATTGGTATCGGCCGTGACGTCCCTGTATCCTGCCGCATCCTTTGTAAAAAGGGCAACGAGGGGCTTGTCAAATTGAGCGGGACACATGTCAGTCGAACGCATGCTGATCATCCGGCCCCGGGATTCAGGCATCGCGGCAGGTACATGTCCTCCGGCAAAACCTGAAGGATAGCTGTTTTCATCGTAGATCCATACTTTCATCCCATTCTGCTTTCCTACTGAAACAGCATACCTGAATAAATCCAGCCATTCCGGTGAAAGATATTCAGTAACGAGACCGGGACGCGGATGGACGAATACCTGGTCAATGCCCTTTGCATGGAAATCATCCAATTGGCTTTTGATTTCCTCCCGGCTGATCACATCATTCCACACCCACAAGGGAGCTGAAGTATATTCGGCAGTCGGTTTCCGGAAAAGCTCCGATACTTTCTCATAATCATCCCTGATTCCGGCCTGGTTTGTGCATGCAGTGAGCAAAGCAACTACACAGAGCCATAAAACCCGATTCAATTTTTCCATATGCCTTGGTATCATATTGATATCCCGGGTCAGAAAAAACCGACCCGGCGTGAATTTCCGGCGTTTGACCGATTATTTTTCAGCTGAGTCGGCAATCTCCGCGTCCACCTGAATCCAACCCTTACGTTTTGAAGACGTTGTTTCCATGGGAAAATCCATGAACTGCCCGACCAGTAGGCTTTTCCTGTGAGACAACCCCACTTCCCTGGCAATGGCTGAATTCAAAGCGATCGACTTTTGAATGGCGGAGTCGAAAAACTGGGCTGCTTGAATTAAATGAATACTTTTCTCCGTTTTGCGGTACAGCAATCCCCTGCTGATCTTCATCAGCTCAATGTAATAGATGCCCTGGCCTTCCCTGGGGTCAATCAGATCATAGCTGCCGCACACCCTGAATTTGTACATAACACGTTCACAGTGGCCTGTTCCCGGTTCCAACGGATGATTCTTTAAAATTGATCGCCCGTATCGTATGATAAAGTCCTTCAGTGACCCCATTCCAATTAAAACAGACTTGATTGTAGTAATGCCCCTGAAAAGAATCCCCGGAATTTACACAATCATATTCCGGCAACATTCTATCTCTTTGACGCGTTTGTTTTGTTTTCCATAAAATTACAGCAACGAATAAACTGAATCAATGTCTATTCTGGTGTTTTTTTTATGTAAAATGACCCTCCTGGTATCGTTGTACTTCGCATGGCAGACAACCGGAATTATTTCAATATGTGTTTCATGGTTTTCAATGCCTCAAAATCAACCAACAGGGGTCCGAAAGCGGGCACAGGCATATCGTGAGAATCCGTGATATTCATAACGGGACTGGTCCCCGGCCCACACACCAATGAAGCAGGTTCCTCCGGCAACGCCGAAAGATACAATCTCAAACCGGCCGCATCATCCGGATCAAGTTCAACCTTTGGGATTACATGACTGAGCCGGATGCTGTTGCCAAAGCGCAATTCAAAACCGGCAGGCATGCCATCGGCTTTCAGGTTTCCCGTGACACCCTGGTAATGCAGCAACAGATAATATGAATTGGTAACCGTATCTTTTTTTAGTTCAAGACTTTGCGGTTCAATTTGATCTCCGTGTCCCTGAAGTCCGTAAACCCGGGTCAGGGCCAGTTCGGCCAACCGGGCTCCCAGGCGCTGCTGTCCACGGCTTGACAAATGGATGACATCATCCAGTTCCAGATCAATACCGTTGGTAATAAATATGCCGGGATGGTCGGATGCTACTTTTAACTGCACATTGCGCAGGGCCTCCCAGTTGAAATCCCCAGCAGGATCCCGAATCAGGAATCTTCCGATCTGTACGATTAAAACCGGAAGATCAGGCCGGCCGATGTCTCTGCGAAAGCTTTCGATGAGGTTAAAAAGCTTTGCCTCGTATGTTTCAGCCTGCCCCATCAGGGCTTCGCTCTCACCCTGGTACCAGACCAGTCCCCTGATGTTTTCAAAACCAGCCAGTCGGACACGCTGGAGCATGGCGCCGTACAGGGTACTATCTCCATGGCGTTTGCCTGCAGGATCCCATTGGTCGATTTTGGATCCACCCAGGGCACAAGGAATCAATCCGATGTTTTTGCCGGTTGCTTCAGCAAGGTGTCTGGCAAAATAGATGCCGGGGCCGGTTCCGCCAATGGGTTTTTGCCGGCTTTGAATGGATTGCTCCTGAAAAAACCGCCTTGTTTTTTCCAGGCTTTTATCGGGTTCTCCTGAGAGTTCAAAGGAAGCAATGGGATACGCCGGTGCATTGGCTTCAAAAATACGGTGAATGGGTTCCCGCGCAACCATCCATCGGTCGTCCATATTCAGCATCCATATTTTCGGGTCTGTCAGCGTATCCGGTGTACGGCCGGCACCCTGCATATTGGATTGACCTGCCAGGACCCAAACATCGGCTTCCACGGGGCAAGGATTGAACAGACCGGGAACGCCTATGGTGTATTGCAGGACGGGATCTTCAACCTCCTTGATTTTGAAATATTTATCCAGATCTTTCAGCGCAATGACCTTTGCACCCTCTTGTTCAAGGTAATCCATGCACTGTGCGAATAGTGCCGGATCCATGGAAACGAACGGGTGCGCAGGATCGGGTACGCCATGGAACTGGAGGATCAATGCCTTGCCTTTTTGGGCATTGTCAACGACGGATTTAAAGTAATCCAGCGTCCATGCGGGACTGGCTACCGCAGTACTGGGGACAAGCAACCGGTGATTTTTTTCAGGGTCAAAAAGAGGTCCGGAGGCTGACAAGGGATTGGGTTCCTCAGGTTGCATGCCCCGACGGGCAAATCGGTAATCCAATGCACGGATCTTTTCCACGGTGCCCGGGGCAAAATGGTTGCCGGGATAGCCAAAACTCACCGGTCTGGGTACACCATTGGCCAGCAGTGCGGAATCAACCTTTGCCAGGTCTGGTTCCATGGTTGCAATGGCATCCCCAGTGGCCATCTGCAGATGGTTCCAGCTATGGTTTCCGATCTCGAATCCCATGTTGTACAATGCTGCTATGTCTTTCCAGTCCAGAAAATTCACCGTGTCACCCATCCAGGCATGGGAAACGAAAAAAGTAGCTCCGAATCCCTTTTTTTTCAGTATCGGTGCGACAATTTCAAGCTGCGACCTGGTATTATCATCAAAGGTCAGCACTACAATCTTTTGCTGATCTTTCCCTGTTGCACAGCCTGAAATCCATATGGCAGCGATCAGGAGCCAAAATACAATGGCTATCCTGTTCAAGTGAATCCTGTTATTCATTTTATTGATTGTATATTGGATGATGGCCCCACATCATTTTTCCCAGATGCACCTGTAATTAAATCTGCGGTTTGGTGCAGCATCTCCTCCGGTGCACAAGGATATCGGATCTTTCAGTTCAAGCGGGTTGTCACACCATTTGAAATCGAAACAAAAGGCATCGGCGGTCAATCCCAGCAAACGACGCGGGATAGACAGTTCAAGCTTATTCCCCTTGTACCTGTATTCCAGCCTGGCGATCACGGCCCAGGGATCGCCTGCATGATGCGGATCATAAGACATCAGCGTCGTCTTTTTCTCGTCCGCAATATTCTTATTCACCAGATAATCGTAGCCATACCAGCCTGTAGCAGGATTGTTGTCCGAATCGATCAGCAAAAGCATCCAGTTCCTGCCGGTATGGGATGTCAGCACCTTGTCTGTTTCAGCATAGAATGAAATTGTTGAATTATTCACACTGATTTTCGTGGTTATGATATCGTTCCGGCCCGAATTGTCTGTATAGTGCAGCCCGCCATAGCCGTCAAAGTCCCTGTGGTCCACATCGCCCCGGGTGTCGTGGTATTCCCCGGCCATCGTCTCCCAATCGGCAAAATCGCCGTCAATATGCACCTCATGCAAGCCCTTTAATTCCGGGATGGGTCTGACTCCTTTGTACCTGCGTATGTTCTGCGCCATTTGCATATAGTAATTGTCCGTATATCCGTCTTTTATAGGTTGCACGGTACGGTTGAACTCGGCGTTGTACTGATCACAAAAGAAGAACGTGTTATTGCGGCCAAGCCAGGGAATGGTCTTATACTGTCCTTCCGGAAACTGGTCGGACGTCCAATCGGGGTTGGCAGCAAGAAGCTGGCTTTTTGGAAAATTATCGGTGGTGAATTTGCCTGCCTTCCACTCATTCCAGTCATTGATATATAAAAACTGGGGATTGGCCGCAATCGCATCATCCCAGCGCTCCTGGAAATAGATGCCATAACCTTCCGGATTTTTCATCCACTTCCCTAACCATGGTACAAAAGCAGAATCGGGCAGGTCGTATGCATTCAGCCTGGGTTCTCCGTATTGCCGCGACCACGATTTGCCAACTCCCATATTCACACTGGTCATGTTAAAAGGATGCTGTGCCGGTGTTACAGCAGCCTCCTCACGCTGACCCTTGTGTGTCGAGATCAGTTCTTCCGGTTTCAGGGCCTTCACCTTCGGATCGGCCATATTGTAACCGAAACTCCAGTTGTCTTCCGTACCGATGAAGCGCTTTCCGAGCCATTCGTAATATCCCCACCACATGGCCCGGAGCGTGAAAAAGTCCTTTACCTCACGCGTATAATCCGTATAGAACTCTTCCGTATAACCGGGATCTCCGTAATGGGGATGTTTCGGATCCGTTTTAGCGGCCGGATCATAATGCGGATTGGGATTCTTTATGTTAAAACCCACAGCATCCACCGTAGGATTGCTGTTATAGAGCAGCAGGGGCTTCCCGTCCCAATAGAACCAGAAGTCCCTGTATTTACCAGTTTGATAAACCTTCTCATACAGATCCTGCACCACGGTTACGCTTGGCCCGTTGAAAGCCCAGAAGCAGAACTGGGGAACTTTATTGCCTTCCGATTTCATCTTCTGCATCGCGGAAAACAGAACATCCCACTCCTCCCAGTAGCGAACGGCATTGGTAACGTCGAGTATCAGCACATCCACCCCGGCATCGGTGAGCATGGACATGTCCCTGCGGATCACATATTCATCCTTTGTCAGGTAATACCCCATTTCAGGTTGTCCCCAATGAAAGGAAGTTTCCGTCCATTGCGGATTGTTGCCATCGAGCCGGGCATTCGGATCGGCGGCCAGCACGCGGGTGACGTCGCCATTGTAAGGGCTTTTCATTTTGGCATTGTCGTCTGTGTGCCAGGTGATATAAAAGATTCCTACCACCCTTCGCTGGTCTGTCTTCACCGGGCCCACCGTTTGAAACGTGGGCATCAGGCGACCGAGCGCATCTGAGGCGACCCAGGTATCGGAGTAAAGATCCCTGTAATTCTGCTGTGTATAGGCTTGCATCACGGATCCCAGAATAATAAGCACCCAGACGATGACCCGGTTTGCGTTGATCCGATTTGTTGCTTTCATGTCATTCCTCCGCCAGTTTTTAATTGATGGTTGGCACTGAAAATTGCGGCCTGGCTAATCCACGATTATTTTCTGCATAGATCCGGCAGCCGGGCCTAAAACCTTCAGAAAGTAAACGCCTTTTTCAAGTGAAAGCGGAACCACTTTGATTCCAGTAAATTCTTCATCATTATAAAGGACAACCCTTCCCTGCATATCGAAAATTGCAATCCCCTCCACTTTGATCCTGTCACTGTTCACGGTTATCTGATCCTTTGC